>OOBZ01001270.1_pt1 | contig 17090 bp, 16 predicted proteins | sample 1671601 | NCBI WGS metagenome assembly OOBZ01 (sample SAMN06348173, study PRJEB24527) | human gut metagenome | biome: human gut; feature: ankylosing spondylitis patient; material: feces | host: Homo sapiens | place: China | collected 2015-10
AGCAATCCAACTTGTACATAAGATGGATGAGACAAAGAAAGTTTCTTATTATCAATGGATTGGTATTTGTATGCAGGGAATTCGTGTTTTGATTCCCACAATCGTTTTATTATTGATTCCATCATCCATGATTTGTTCAATCTTGGAAATGATTCCTGTTTCAATTTATAAGGGACTATTGATTGGTTCGGGTGTAGTTTGTGTGGTTGGCTTTGCGATTGTAGCGAATGTATTAGGATCTAAATTTACATATCCATTTTTTATGATTGGATTTGGACTTGCATGTATGACTAACTTATCTTTAATATCTTTAATATTATCTTCATCCTTCTCAAAATAATCATAGTATAAATATTTTAAATTAATATCATTCTTTTCATTACTAATATATTTTAGAAGAAAGTCTCTCTTTTCTCTAATACTTCTAGTAACATTATCATTATTAACTTTAGTATGTTTAATAATAGGAATATTGTATATTTCATTGTTTACAATTTCATCTAGTACCTCTTCTTCTTCATCAAGAGTAAGACTACTTCTTTTAATTAAGTTACCATTTTCATTAAACATAATAGCTATTACTTCTTTCTCATTAGAAATAAGAAGAGAAGGACCAAGTTTACTTCTGGTATAAGTATAAGTTTTATCCCTAATAACATTAATAAAATCCTTACTAACACAGACATTATCATATTTCATAATATTAAAACATTCATTATCTACTAGAAACAGAGGAATCTTCTTAACATTAATAATATTATCTTTTCTATTCCATTCATAAAAAGAATAATATTCCTTATTAAAATTAAGTACAATATCATAAATATAATTCATTCTTATCTTCTCCTTTAACAGTCATTGATAAAATCATCATAATAAGACCGATAATACTAAAATAACATTCAAATCTTCTAACAATAAAATTAACATAATTCAAAAAATTATACCCCATAGACATTAAATTAAGATAAAAAATAATAAAACTACATCCAATAACCATAAAACCAAATCCAAGTAAAAAGAAAAAAACTCTTACCATAATATCCCTCATTTAAACATATTCAAATAAATAGATATTATTAAGAGTTTTTACTTACTCAATTTCGTTATTATTTTTAATTTCTACTCTACTAATAGAATCAAATCTTTTAGTAATCTTATCAGTAGTAACATGAATACTTTCAATATCTTTATTAACAGTTTCTATACTTCTAGATAACTTATCCCATCTATCTTTATATCTACTAAATTCAACACCTAACTTATTAAGTTCATCATGAATTATACTAGTATATTTATCTCTTTCCATATTCTTAAGAAGAACTTCAATAACAGTAAATGTACTAATTAATGTTGTAGGAGAACATATCCATACTCTTTTTCTATGAGCATATTCAACTAAATCACTATGATAAGCATTAATTTCGGCGAATAAAGCCTCAGCAGGTAAGAACATAATAGCTTGATCTGAAGTAATACCAGGAATAATATATTTAGAACTAATAGCATCAATATGTTTCTTAACATCAGCCTTAAACTCTTTTTCCGCAGCAGTTCTTTCTAGTGGAGAAAGATTCTTATCAACCATTTTTTGATAGTGTTCTAAAGGAAACTTTGAATCAATAGCAACAGTACCTAATGGCTCGGGAGCAAATATTACTGCATCCGCAATAGTGGTATTAGGAAAAGTATACTGAAGTCTATATACATTATCATTTCTTTCACCAAATATACTAACAAGAATATGCTTAAGATTAATTTCACCAAATATACCACGACTCTTTTTATCAGTTAAAATACTTTGAAGAGAAACAATATCAGTAGATAAAGTATCAATTTTCTTTTGTGCTTCATCTATTCTAGATAATCTTTCTAATATATTAGTAAATGTTTTATTAGTCTTAGCAAAATTATCATCTAATCTTTCATTAACTTTATCATTAATTTGACTAAGTTTCTTTTCCATTCTTTCATTTAATCCATTAAAATTATCATTCATTGTTTTCATTATATCTATTTGAAAACTAGATAACTCTTTAACAGTAGTAGTTTCTAAATTACCAAGTCTCTCAGTAATTTTTCCTTCATTAACATTCTTACTAATTGCTATAATAACTAAAATAATTATTACAATAAGTAGTCCTATAATTATATAATCTAACATTTTTTTATACCTCCATATTCCATATTTAGAGTATATCATATATTTAATATCAAGTAAATAGAAAATATAAAAAAATCAAACAAATGTATATAAAATATTATAGTGCTTAGTAAAGAACTTGTAATCTCTTTACTATCATTAAAGCCTAAGGTCTTTAATGAAAAAATTGAAGCCTGTAGTCTTCAATTTTAAGTTTATTTATTTAAGTAATTTACTAAAGTATTTATCTATTTCTTTTACTCTTGATTTAAATACAAACATATCAACTATGGCACTTACAGAGTATACAATAAGAATAATACCAATTAATGTAGTAATAACAAGAGCAGTATTTCCTGGATTAATAATTAATACTACACCACATATAACCATTAATATAGAGGTAAATAAAGATAGAATATAACTATTATCAATATCTTTAATAATAAATGATATTCTAGAACTAAATGCACCACTTATAATAAAGAAAATACCTAAAGCAATTGGTAAAATACTCTCAAAAATACTAGGATTTAAGAATACACAAATACCAAGTAAAAATGATAAAATACTATTTGTCATTTGGAATAAACAAAGAGCAGGATTAATACTAAAACTATCTATAAAACTATAAATACCATAGATAATCATAATAGTACCAATAACATAAGCAAAAGTATCAAGAGATGCTTTAGGCCATACAATAAGTAGTATTCCCACTATCATAAATAAAACTGACAATATAATCGATAAATTAATGTACTCATTTATTTTCTTAATCATACTAACCATCCTTTCTAACAATATTATAACAAAATTACCAAAAATTACAACAACATAACTAAAAAAATAGTTGTAAATTTTTTTTACAACTATTTAATTATTAACTCCATGTCTTACTACTGGTGTATCATTAGTAATAGCTTTAAATGAATATCCATTATCTTTACCATATCTAATAATGTCTCTTAAAGCATTCACAGTACTCCTGTGATTAGCAGAATCGTGCATAAGTACTATGTTTGTCTTACTATGAGATAAACCATTTATAACATTATTGTATATTTTATTACTATTATTTGTATCTCCCCCAGCATCATTAGAATCAACATTCCAATCAAAATATACATATCCTTTATTAGTAACAGCGTTAACAAGTCTAGACATAATACCTTTATTATAATTTCTACTTATAGTATTAGAACTACCTCCAGGAAATCTAATAAATTTACATCTAATACCAATAGATTTATAAACACTATCACTAACAGTATTTAAATCATTAAAGTAATTTTCTTCATTAGAGTACACATAACTATATTTATGACTAGAAGTATGTAAAGCAATTGTATGTCCACTATTGTAGGCTCTCTTTACATATTCACCACCACTAGTTACAAAGAAAGTTGCTTTAATACCTTCTTCATCTAAAATATCTAAAATTTCTTTTGTCAAATAACTAGGTCCATCATCAAAGGTTAAATAAATACTACCATTTCCATAATAACTTGGTCTTTCTCTGACGGTAATTTTTCTATCTACTGAAGTTTCATTACCACTATTATCTACAACCTTATAGTTAATTGTGTAAGTTCCAACTCTATTAGTATCAACAGTACCTGTTACTATAACCTTATCAGTGATATCACCATCACATTTATCAATCGCCGTATATCCTTTTTCAATATATTTACTATTTTTATAAATAACAATATTATCATCACCTATTAAAGTAAGTGAAGGCTCTTCTTTATCTTCAAATATAATACTTCTTCTAATTTCATTTTTATTACCTGAACTATCTTTAACACTATAAATAATAAAATTACCATTCTTTTCTATATTTACTTTATCAGTAATGTCTCCATCATAATCATCACTAGCGGTATATCCTTCTTCATCATAATCCTTATTAGGACAAACATAACTTGGGTTATTTCCTTTTAATTCAACTTCTGGTTTTACATTATCAACAACCTTAACATTAATTTTTTTATCATATCTATAAAATAAATATCTAACTTTAACAGTAACTTGATAATTACCAATTACTTTTTCATCTATATTATCGCTAATTTTAATATACTTATTTATGTCTCTTATAACATTATAAGCCTTTATATTATATGTATCATTACTATTATAACCAATTGTATCTTTATCAATATTAATATTAGGTAATAATAAAGAACATATAAGTAAAATTACTGAAATAACTATAGAGATAATTATTATCTTTTTAAACTTCATATTATCTACTTCCATATCAGATTTCATTATATCATCACTATAAAAAAAATACTATTCCAAAACGGTATTTTTATCAGGCTTTACATTCTTTTCGTAAATAGTAACTTTATAATTATTATCAATCGTAGCTAAAAGTATACTATCATAATTATCATAACCTTTAACTTTAAGTTCATGATCTAACCATTCTTTATCCTTATTAATCGCCTTCATATTATTAACCATATACTTAGCATCAATAATGGCATTTACAGTAAGTCCTTCATTACTACACTTAATTTTCATATCTTTTTTAGTCACAGGCTTATCATTTTCTTTAGGAAGAAAACTAATATTACCATTAACTTCCATAAGAGCATAATCAATTTCATCTAAATTAAAATAACCATTTTCTCTTGCTTCCATTAATAAATCATTAACATCAATTTTAGATTTTTTTAAACCAGATTCAATAATTTTACCTTTTTCCACAAGAACTGTGGGTACACCAATAAAAAATCTTCTAGCCAAAATACTTTTTATAGATACAAATGAAATTATATAAGATATAAATCCATATATAAATAGAGCCGCTATTCCTGCAATCATATCCTTTTCAATATCTAAAGAAATATCAGCGGCAATAGAACCAATCGTAATACCAACAACATAGTCAAAAAAATTAAGTTCAGATATCTGTTTCTTTCCCATCATCTTAGTAATAAAGAAAAGAATAATAAGAATAAGTATCGTTCTAAAACAAATATTAAGAAAATCGCTCATAAAAAACACCTCATAATTAGTATGAAGTGTAAAAATATTTATATACCATTAATATTATTAATGATCATAGAAATAATAAATAAACAAATAATAAGTATATAGAATTTACTAAAAATATAAAGTACTAACTTATTACCTTTATCACTACCTATTATAACATCTCTAATTAAGAGAATAATATAAATAATACATAAAATAAATAAAGGTATCCCAAGAATATTGTATTTAAAAGCATTAATAAAATCTAAATTAAGAATAGACCTAAAAGATCTAGTTAACCCACATCCGGGACAAGAAATATGGAACATCTTCTTAAAAAGACATTCCACATTAAACTTTCCAGTAACTATTATAAAAATAAATAAAGTACCAGAAAGCAAAATAATTAAATTAATAATTCTTTTTTTCATTAGTCTCTTAAAGTATTACCATCAGCATCTTTATAGTCATTACTAGAAAGAATCATAATACCTTCAATAAGTCCCCAAATAGCGGACACAGGACTTAAGATACCACAAGATAAAACAGTGATTAAAAGTTGAGCAACTGCTTTACCAGTAAAACCAAGGTAAAAGTTATGAACACCAAAGGCACCTAAGAAAATACCAAATAACCCAGCAGCAAGTTTAGATTTAGCATTAGGATCACTTGAAGTAGTACTCTTTTTAACTCTAACACCACAATTTAAACAAATATCTTGTTCATCAGTTAATTCCTTTCCACAATTTGCACAATACTTAGCCATAAATATAACCTCCTTTTTATAAACTAACCATTAATTTTATTTAAAATAATATCTAACATTTCTTTTTCTTTAAGAAGAGCTTCTCTATCTTTATCAACAATTGCTTTAGGAGCCTTCTCAACATAATTACTATTACTAAGAAGTTTCTCTCTTCTTGCAATTGAAGCCTCTAGACTTTCTTTTTCTTTAAGAAGTTTTTCTTTTTCTTCTTCTAAACTCTTACTATTATCATATATAATAGAAGCCTTCATACCAGCATATTCTATTTTTATACCATTACCATCTTCTAAAGAAATCTTATCACTTAATTTTAGCATATTAATAATAATGTCTTTAGAAGTCTCGTCATCAATATCAATATATACCTTATACTCTCCAATATTACCAAGTTCAGCCTTTTTATTTCTAAACATTGTAATAAATTCAAGTATATTATCAATATTAGTAGTAAATACCTCTTTCTTATTATATAGAGGATACTTACTAATCATAATAGATTCTGCTTCTTTAATAGGCATCATACCATATATTTCTTCAGTAACATAAGGCATAAAAGGATGAAGCATCTTCAGAATATCTGTAAGAACTCTAACAAGTACACTCTTCGTAGTATTATCGTTATAGAACTTAGATAACTCAATATACTTGTCACAGAAGTCTCCCCATACAAAATCATATAGTGTATTACCTACAATATGAAAATCATATTTATCCATATTTTTAGTAACATCTTTAATCGTGGTATTTAATCTATTTAAAATCCACTTATCTTCTTCTTTTAAATTATCAAGAGTATAATCTTCCTCTTTAAAGTCTTCTAGTTTCATTAAAACAAATCTTGAAGCATTCCAAATCTTATTAATAAAGTTCCAAGTTGATTTAACTTTTTCTTCATCATACCTTAAATCCATACCAGGAGCAGTATTTGTAGTTAAGAAGAATCTTAAAGAGTCAGCACCATACATATCAATAACATCCATAGGGTCAATACCATTACCTAGACTCTTACTCATCTTTCTACCTTTTTTATCTCTAATAAGGCCATGAATTAAACAATCTTTAAAAGGTCTTTCATTTAAGAACTCAAGCCCTTGAAAAGTCATTCTATTAACCCAGAAAGGAATAATATCATAACCAGTAACTAGTACATTATTAGGATAATATCTCTTAAGTAAGTCAGTATTATCGGGCCATCCTAAAGTACTAAAAGGCCATAGTGCTGAAGAAAACCAAGTATCAAGTACATCATTATCCTGTACCCAACCATCACCTTGAGGTTCTTCCATACCAACATAAACTTCATCACCTTTATACCAAGCAGGTATTCTGTGACCCCACCATAATTGTCTAGAGATACACCAATCATAAGTAATCTCCATCCAATGATTCATTGTCTTTTCGTATCTAGGAGGAACAAAGTTAACTTTCTTATCTTTATCCTTTTGGTTTTCAAGAACTCTATCTGCTAGTGGTCTCATCTTAACAAACCATTGTTTAGAAAGATAAGGTTCAACCATAACATCACTTCTTTCAGAAAAACCAACGTTATGATTAATAGGTTCAATCTTAATAAGAAGTCCTTCACTATCTAAGTCCTTAATAACAGCATCTCTACATTCAAATCTATCCATACCATTATATTTACCAGCATTCTCGTTCATTGTACCATTAGGATTCATAACGACAATTCTCTCTAGATTATGTCTATTACCTACTTCAAAGTCATTAGGGTCATGAGCAGGAGTAATCTTAACAATACCAGTACCAAACTCCATATCAGCGTGTTCATCACCAATAATAGGAATAAGTTTATTAACTATTGGAAGCATAACATTCTTACCAATATATTTCTTATACCTATCATCCTCTGGATTAACCGCAACTGCAGTATCACCAAATAAAGTCTCTGGTCTAGTTGTAGCAACCTCTAGATACTCATCAGTACCTTCAATCATATATTTAATGTGGTAGAAGGCTCCTTCAACATCTTTATAAATAACCTCTTCATTACTTAGAGCAGTCATCGCAGCGGGATCCCAATTAATAATTCTCTCACCTCTATAGATAAGACCTTTGTTATATAAATCAACAAATACCTTTCTAACAGCATGAGATAAACCATCATCTAAAGTAAATCTTTCCTTATCATAATCAAGAGATAAACCAAGTTTAGCCCACTGACTATGAATATTTTCAGCATATTCTTCTTTCCAAGACCAAGTAACCTTAAGCCACTCTTCACGAGACATACTTCTAGGATTAATACCTTCACTTCTAAGTTTTTTATCTACTTTAGCCTGCGTAGCAATACCAGCATGATCCATACCTGGAAGCCATAAAGCATCAAAACCTTGCATTCTCTTATATCTAATAATAATATCTTGAATTGAAGTATCCCAAGCATGACCTAAATGTAATTTACCTGTTACATTAGGAGGAGGAATAACTATACAGTATGGTTCCTTACTTAAATCTCCAGATTTAAAATACCCCTTTTTCTTCCAATTATCATATTTATCTTTTTCAACCATCAAGTGGTCATATTTTTTATCAAGCATTTACAACACCTATCCTTTTATCGATATAATTATTAAGAACAACCATAAGTTGTTTAAAGAACCCCTCTAATTCACTATTATCAAAATTTAAAGAATTAAATATCTTATTAACATAATCATTTTGTTTTAATAAATAATAAGAATATTTATAATTAAATGAATACATCTTTGATAAAGTAACTAATACTTCATCACTAGCATTATCACTCACTCTAGAACTAATAGTCTTAAAACTTTTAAAGTCATCGTACACGAGACTACTAGGATAACTTTTGATTACTGTATCTACATATGGATAATTAACAAATAATCTAAAAGAATCTAAATTATGAGCATCTTTTATAATAGCACACATATGTCTACCTTTCTCATCAATATCAGCAGGGAATCCGTTTTTATCATAAGCAAAGATAGCCATTTTAATAACTGTATCATACTTAGTTTCTTTACTAATTTCTCTAATTAACTTTTTATTAAATAAAACATCAATAGTTCTATTATAACTATCATTAATATCATCATCCATTTGATAATTAGGAGTTTTAGAAAAGTTGCCTATCTCATGAAATAGACCAATAAGTTCACAGACGGCTACTTCTTCCTCAGAAAAAATACCCAAACCAGTAGCTAGCTCTCTTGCAAGTTCCATAACTTTCAGTGAATGAAAATATCTAGCTTTAATATCTATATTATTCATATCATATTTTCTGACATATTGTTCAAATATTTTCATAATTCTACTACTTTTCATAAAATACCTCCTTTGGTTAATATAAGTATATAATAAAATCATATAATTTTCAAGTAAAATATCTAATTTATTTAGGCATCTCACACTTCGTTGTTCGTTGTTTCTGAAGCCATAAGTCTTCAGAAAGAAAGTAGAGCCACATTGTCTCTACTTTAATATTCTTTTTTTCTAATTTTAGCTTTTCTTTGTTCATTAACAATATAACTACTTATAGCATCAAGGTTATCTGTATATACAGGAATTCTTTTTAAGATATCATTTTTAATATCTTTAATTTCATTATTACTACATATTTTACCATCATATATAATATAAGAAGAGACATTACCAAAATTATTATAATCAACACTGGCACCAACATTATCTAAGTCAAATGTCTGATGATATATAGGAAAATCTCTTTTATCAAGCATAAAAATATCAGTATAAATTTCTGCTAAAGAAAATATATTTATAATTTCTTGATAAAATTTATCAAATACCCTATTTTTTAGTACATTATTCTCAAAGTAAATATTACCACTCTTTCTATCCTTTATTATATAATAATAAATGTTATTAGTAGAAAATTCTTTTCTTCTATATATTGGATTAACTATAATAACCATCTTAATAAAATTATCATTAAATTCTGAAATAAAGATTTTTCTAAACCAAGGATTTATCATGCTATTTTTAATTCTATCTACAAAAGTATATTCATTATTCATACTATTAATCATTTTATCATTACCATATCTTAATATTCTAAAATCTTCAAAGTATTCATTTAATAATTTGTATAAAGAGTAAACACTAATCATATTATCTGTATCACTAACAATATCTAGTTTTAAAAACTTATAACAGTCATCATTTATCATATCATATTTCCTCCCAATTTTATGTTTAAAAGAATAAAAAAATATATTATATGCATACTTATAATATAATTATATCAAAAATAAAGAAAATGTAAACATCTAAAATTAATATTGAAATACCAATTTAGGTATGATACAATTAATATAGAAATTGAACTGGAGGAAGAAAAATAAAGCCATTATTCCTGATGAAGGTTTATCGCATGATGATTTAAAAGAAAGAGAATTCTATTATAATCGTCTAGTAGTAGAAACTAAAAATAATGATATCATAGATAAACCATTATTTAACCAAATGTATGATAAGTATTTAAAGGCTGAATTAGATGATCCATATGCTATAGAATTAATGGTACAAAGTTATTTAGAATTTTATGACTATTATAACGAAGCTAAGAGAAGAGCAGAACTTACAGGAGAACCTATCAAGACAGACTATGCAAATTGGGAAGAATTTGTTGATAAAAGAATGCAAGAAGAAGGTTATAACTTTGGTAATGTAGGAAAAGGAAGATAAAATAGTAAAACTCAAGATTAATTTCTTGAGTTTTTGTTATATAATTACCACTTATCCACAGTATCTGTTGATAAACTAACAATTATTAATAATATTTTCAATTTCTAAAACAGCCTCATCAACAGTATTGTTGATAACTATATAATCATATTTATCCTTACATTTAATTTCTTCTTTAGCAATATTAAGTCTCTCACTAATAATATTATCATCTTCAGATTTTCTACCCCTAAGTCTTCTTTCTAATTCATCAAAAGAAGGAGGCATAATAAATATAGTAATAGCATTACTAAAAATCTTCTTAGCGTTAATAGCCCCATTCATTTCTAGTACTGCAATAACATTATCCCCATTATTCGTAGTCTCTTTAATAAATTCATTAGGAGTACCATAATAATTACCATTATACATAGCATATTCTAGAAAATAATCTTCTTCAATATGTCTTTTAAATTCTTCTTTACTTACAAAGAAATAACTAATCCCTTCTATTTCATTAGATCTTTTCTTTCTAGTAGTCATAGATACAGAATATCTACCTATTCCTTTTTTAACTAACTCATCACAAATAGTATCTTTTCCTACTCCTGAAGGACCAGAAATAATAACAAATTTACCTTTTTTCATAACATCACTCCAATATACTAATATTATTTATAATAACTTGATATTTATCATATCTTTTTTCTACTCTACCAAAAATCTTAACAATATTACCAACTTTAATATTATTAAATTTCTTATAAACATCTGGAAAACAAGTAAGATCAACTTCTCCAAATTCATCACTACCTACAATAAAAGCCATAACATCATTATTCTTAGTAGTAGTTTCTTTAAGTCTACTAATCATAACAATCATAAAAATTCTCTTATCAAAGAAATCACTAATATTAGAAGTATTAACAATAATACTATCATCTCTATATTTAGAAGCAGGATGTTCAGTAAGATAAAAACCAATAGTTTTAAGTTCTAAAGAAATAAGTTCATTCTTATCATATTCATCATATAAAATAATTTCTGGTTTTAAAGTTTCAATCATTCCAGCATCTTTAGCAATATCCGCATAATTTAAAATAGTATCTAAATTTTGTATAAGAGTATTTTTATTATATCCAAAATTAATTGCTCTTGCATATATAAGACTAGAAATAGTCTTCTTATTAATACCTTTATTCGACATTCTTACAATAAAATCAATAGGATCAGTAAACTTACCATTTTCTCTTTCATTAATGATATCATTAGAAATAGAAGTACCAACGCCATTAATAATAGATAAAGGACATCTAATACCATCCTTACCAGCATAAAATTTATTACTACTTTCATTAATATCTGGAGGAAGAATTTTAATTAAGGATTTTCTTGCTCTATTAACATAAATATTAATTTTACTAGTGTTACCAATAGAATTAGTTAAGATACCTGCAATAAAGTATTTAAGAAAATATGTTTTAATAAAAGCCATCTTATAAGCTGTAATAGCATAAGAAACAGAATGTGATTTATTAAAACCATAATTAGCAAACTTTAAAATCAAGTCATACACTTCAGTAGCGGTCCTTTCATCATATCCATTATCTAGACATCCCTTAATAAACTTAGGCTTTTCTGCTAAAATAATACTTTCTTTTTTCTTTGACATTGCTCTTCTTAAAATATCAGCCTCACCATAAGAATAACTAGCCATCTTTCTAACTATTTGCATAATTTGCTCCTGATAAATAATAATACCATAAGTAGGTTTAAGAATATCTTCTAAGTCAGGATGAATATAATCAACCCTCTCTCTGCCTTCTCTTCTAGCAATAAATAAATCAATATTATCCATAGGACCTGGTCTATATAATGCTAAAGCTGTAGCAATATCATCAAATGAATTAACTTTAAGTTTAGATAAAAATCTCTTCATACCAACAGATTCAAATTGAAATATACCATCAGTATCAACATCTCTAAATACTTTTAGTGTCTTCTTATCATCAAGAGGAATCTTTTCAAAACTAATATTAATACCCTCATTTTTTCTAATCTCTTCAATAACATTACTAATTAAAGTTAAATTATCAAGTCCTAAAAAGTCCATTTTTAATAGTCCTAATGGTTCCAAATAATCTTTTGAGAAGGCTGATACATACATACCTAAAGGATTCTTATATAAAGGAATAACTTCATCGATATCTATATTACTCATAACAACTCCAGCAGCATGAACCGATATATGTCTAGGAAGTCCCTCTAGTTTAACCGAAGCATTATATAATTTTATATAATCAGGATTAGAATTAATAATTCTATGAAACTTACTACCTACTACATAACTATCTTTAAGGTTTTTAGTAGTAATAGCCTTAGCAATTTCATCAATAATAGGAAGTGAAATATTAAGTACTCTACCAACATCTCTTATAACTTGTTTAGCTCCTAATGTATTAAAAGTAATAATACCAATCGCTCTTTTCTCACCATATTTATTCATAACATAATCTGTTACTAATCCCCTTTTTTCACTATCAAAGTCAATATCAATATCGGGCATAGTTACTCTTTCAGGATTTAAAAATCTTTCAAATAACAAATCATATTTAATAGGATCAACATCCGTAATACCAAGACAGTAACTAACTAAACTACCAGCTGCACTACCTCTACCAGGACCTACTAATATATTATTAAACTTGGCATATTTAACATAATCCCATACTACTAAGAAGTAGTCACAGAAACCCATCTTATTAATAACATCAAGTTCATAATTAAGTCTATCTTGATACTCTTTAGTAACATTACCCGCTTGCCTTTTATTAAGACCTTTATTACATAAATTATTTAAGTATTCAAAAGAATTAACATTTTTATCATATATAGGCAATAACCCTTCTCTTTTCTCAAAAGTAACATTACATTCATCACAAATATATTTCATATTACTTCTAACACTATCATTAGTAAGATTATTAAATTCCTCTTTATCAAGTAAATGTTTCCCAACATAAGTATTAAGTTCCATCTCTCCTAATTTTTTATCATCTTTGATCATCAATAAATAATCTAAGTACTTATAGTCATTCTTTTCAATATAAGAAATATCTGTAATAAGAACTCCATTATCTTTAACTTTATCTCTTTCTTCTACAGAGGTATATCCTATATAATATTCATCAAAAAAATTAGTAATCTTTTCATTATAAGAACTATAAGGTATAATTAAAATAATATCTTTAGAATATATCTTCAAATCATCAAAAGTAATTTCTCTATCAGATATAATAGTAGCTATTTTAATAAGATTTCTATAACCATTATTATTCTTAGCAATTAAAATAAAATTATCTTGATTAGTTTTAACTTCCATACCAATAATAGGTTTAATATCATTATTAAGACAAGCTAAATAGAATTCATATACTCCAAACATATTATTCAAATCTGTAATAGCTAAAGAGGAGTAGCCCATATCCTTAGCCTTTTTAGTCAAAATATCAATTCTATTTAAACTACTCAAAATAGAATAACAAGTTTTAACTTCTAAAGCACAAAGCATAACTACTCCTCCTTTATATATAAGTTAATTAATATCTAAGTGTTAAATAAGCAATAATTACTCCCGCTATTGCAATAATACCTGCAAGAGTTATAACACCAGCAAATCCATTACTACCAATACCAATGTTAGCTCCCTCTTTAGTCGTCTTTATCTCTTTGGTAAGAATTTTAGTCTTAGGCCTATTAGCAAGAGTAACATTCTCTGGCATATTAAGATATGCTCCATCACTTTCCATTTCAATCTTCGAAGTACCATTTTTATCAGTAAAAGACTTCTCTAATTTATTAGGATCAAACTTAAATGCATTACTATTGTTTTCCATTTTTATCCTCACTTTCTTCTATTTTCTGCGATCATTGTAATATTATCTGTCAAATATTTAATTCTTTCAATAATTCGTCTTGCTTTAATTTTACCTTCACTATCATTACCGGCAAGATGTACTTCTAATTCCTTTAAAGATAAATTAGAAGTAAAAAATGTTGGTAATGATTCTTGCATACGATATTGTAAGATAGTACCAAGTACTTCGTCTCTATTCCAGCTAGTAACAGTCTCTGCTCCAATATCATCAATTAATAAAAGATCACATTTTTTAACTTTATCAAATACTTCTCTATAGTCGTCAGAAAATCTTTCTTTAAGACTTCTTAAAAACTCTGGATAATATAGACAAGCTACCTTTTTACCTTTCTTAGCAAGTTCGTTGAAGGCCGCAGCCACTACATATGTTTTACCACATCCAAAGTTACCTGTCAAGAATAAACCCTTACTTTTTTCATTATTTTCAATTTTTTTAATAAAAATAGTAAGCCATTTAATAGTTTCTAGTCTATTTTTATCATCAGTATATATATTTTTCATTGAAGCATTAATTATTTCCTTAGGCATATCAAAAGAAATAATATTATCTTGATATTTAGTATCATTATCTAACTTTTTCTTGTATTTGCAGGGAACATAAGAAAAAACTAAATTATCTTGAAGTACACTAGGATAATAAACATATCCACATATATTATTCTTACATTCCATAATATTTTTACAATTAGCACAATTTTTAAGTTCTAAAGAAGCATCCTTAATTCTAGAAGTATATTTAATAAGTTCATCTTTAGATAACTTAAGTTTACTAACTAACTTTTTAAAAGTTTCATCTTCCATTTCAATATCAAAATTTCTCTCTAACTCATATCTATCAAAACTATATTTATTGATAATATTCTTAGTATCCTTCATCATTTATACTCCTTTAAAAGTTCTTCTAATTGATTATCTTCACCATCATTAATTTTTTCTTTTTCAATTTCTTTATCAAACCAATCAGGTGTTTTAGTAATAATTTTCTTCTCTTCAATAGTTTTTTTAGTTCTTTTCTTATGTTCTTTTTCACAAAGACTCATAGCATCTTCAACTGTTTCAATACCTTTTCTTTGCCATTCACCTGCCATTGTTTCTACTAATCCTCTTGTAAGCTTTTTATCATTAATATTAAGAATATAATCAATTAAAACATTAACAACACCAGGTTTTAAATTATAATCAAGAAGTAAATCTTCAACTAATCTTAAATCTCTTTTAGTAGGTTCATTACCTTTATTCTTACTAATAAGAAGTTCTCTAGGAGAAATAGTTTCAAAAGTATATATCATTTTAGCCCTCTTTGAAGTATCTCCGATTGGTTTTCTCAAATACTCTGGTTGACAATTAGATACAATTGTAGGAAGATTACCACCATTATCAAATTGGTAGAAGTTTCTAGCAGTCTTTCTAAGAGTTTCTTTATTAATAGTACCTCTTTCATTAAGACTTCCTTTAACAATATTAGTCATCTTAATAGCATCAATATCATAAATAAAAGATAAACTAATAATAAGTTCCTTAATCTCTTTAGTAAAAATTCTACTAGTATCAATATTCTTAGGCATAGCATTTATAAGAAAATTAAAGTCAAAATTACTATTAATATTAAGTTTAAGTTTATTATATTTTCTAATATCCTCTAATGATAAATCATATGAAGTCATGCATGTGCTTTCAAATACATCGTTAAAATTCTTAGTAATATCAGTATATCCACTAGTATTAAATCTAGGCATCTTAAAAGTTTTAATCAAATTATCATACTCTTTTTTACCAATATTACTATATAAAACAATATTAAGTATAGGATGAGATAAAAATTCAGTAGCAGAAACCGGACTATATAATTCATAAATATAATTATTAACATTACCCTCTTTAACTAAAGTTTTAATAAGGCCAATAGCCTCTAATTTACTTCTAGCATCTTCTACTTCATTAATAGTCATTCTAAGATTAGAAACAATTTTTTGATGAGTAAAATCAGAACTAACAATTGAAGAACTATCTAAGTCACTCCATAACAAAAAGTACAGCATCACCGCATCCATACCAATAGCAGGTAGATACAAACTAGTAATAATTTTTCTATCTTCATCATGTAAAATTGTCTTATTAATAACAACATAAGAATCAGCAGGCAAAAGAATATATTTTTTCATAAGTATCTCCTGTCCTCTCCACCTATATTGTATAATAAATTAATATAAAAGTAAAGAAAAAAGAAGCTAAACTCTCTTCTTTACAAATATCTTTCTTTTCCAAAATATAGTATCACTTCTATCATTAATATAATACCCAAAATAAATATTAGATTGTTATAACAAGTTATTAACGAACTTATAGTATTAAGAGAAATATGAACCAAAGATATTTTAATAATATCTCTCGTCTTAATATAGATATATCCATTAATAATACCAATAATAAAGGCAATAAAACCAGATAAAAAATTAAAATGTAATATAGCAAAAATAATACTAGTTATTATAATAACTTTCTCTTTATTATAAATAAAACATTCTACCTTAGGAATAAAACTCACTCTAAAAACAACTTCTTCAAATATAGGACCAATAATACCA
>OOBZ01001291.1_pt1 | contig 16919 bp, 23 predicted proteins | sample 1671601 | NCBI WGS metagenome assembly OOBZ01 (sample SAMN06348173, study PRJEB24527) | human gut metagenome | biome: human gut; feature: ankylosing spondylitis patient; material: feces | host: Homo sapiens | place: China | collected 2015-10
AAATTGCTATGAAACTTCATATTAGTCCACATACTGTATCAAATCATCTTCGAAATATACATGAGAAAACGTTTACACGGACTATCGCTGATTTGGTGGATTATTGGCATACTAATAACTTGAAATAAATATGTATACAGAAAAAGATGATACAGAATTTGGAAGGCTTTGATTTATAGTGTTGATTAATATTTTGTATGATAGTTTAGTATGTAATGTTGATATGAATCTTTATTCCATAGAACGAAAGAAGATCATTTTAAAAATATTGGAGGATATAAATAATGGCTAGAGAAATAATTAAATGCTCAGGAAGCAACCTAGTAGGATATAGCTCATTTATTGAGGATTTATTTACTGGACCTGGTATCCGGGTAGAAAGAATCAATAAAGACTTTATTGAAATACGGTTTAAGAGGTTCTTTCCTAGGAAGCTGCTAAATGAGAAGATTCAAAAATTAGAAGCAAAACTTAAGGAAGATGGCCGGGTATGAGCAATACAGAATGACGGATTGGGGATGGATTGAAACTTACCAGCATAAAATGGGCTCAGAACAGTTCCGGACCTATAGAGATGATGTGTACGCTCTTCTACTTCGAATGAAACCAGGGGAATCTTTCGATATAGAAGCAAAAGTGAAAGTAGAGAACATTGATTTGTTCATCAAAATAGTATGTTCTTTCATCACAGAAGATAATAACAACTACGATTTTACAAACGATTATAAAAAAGTAAGATGCCATGCCAAAGGAGACCTGGAGTCCTGCAGACATAAAATTTCTGAACGAAAAATGGGAGCTGCTAACTCCGAAGCAGATAGCGGATCACCTAGGGAAGACGGAGAATGCAGTGAATCTTTACATTCACCGGAAACGATTAACTCACCAAGATACGGCTAAAAAGAATCTTCTTAAAGAAATGTTAAGTATGCGTTTTATCAGACCGGAATTATTTCATCCGGATCGGCGTTTTCTAAACGATGTAGGTATGACGCAAGTACGTTTTTGGAGAGTTTATCGGGGAGAAACACCTTTATCGACAAAGGAGTACATAAAAATCGCAAGTGTATTGGAGATTTCATTGGAGAAGGCCTTTGAAGCTAGACAGTTGAAATTGTTTGATGATAACAAAGAAGAATGAGTACTGAAATAAAACAATCACCTATAATAGCCTATTATCTGCAGAGACTGAAAGATGTCGGTTTAACGGAAGAGAATAACCGTCGGCAAGTCTTTAATGCGGATGGTCGACCACAAACGATACCTATATTCTGCTACAAAGAAGACAAGGATTGGCTGGAGATACCTTATGTTCGTCCTGATGGAACACAAGAATTCTATGCTGAAGGGAAAAAGGAGGATATCCCTTATACCCGGATCCGATATAGAATACCGCGAGAATATAAGGACACCGAAGGTCGAATAAAAAAGCAAAGATATAATCAGCCTCCCAAGACCGGTGTCCGGGCCTATTGTCCACCGGCAATTGTCGAAAAGTATAGGAAGCAGGAAAGTATTCAGACGCTGATAATTGTTGAAGGAGAGTTTAAGTCGATCGCCGGATCCGTAAATGGAATGGATATCATGGGAATCGGGGGGATGCAGAATTACTGTAACAAAGAAACGAATGAACTGGAGGCTAATATAAGCCAGGTTATCAGAACCTGTAAAGTTCAAAATGTGATCCTTCTTCTTGATGCTGACTGTCTTAGAGTTGAATATAAAGATAAAAAGGATCTTGCTACCCGTCTACAGAATTTTCATAGTGCGGTTACTCGTTTTTCAGAGCTTGTAAGACCATTCGATGTTGATTTATATTTTGCTCATGTCCAGACGAAATATCTGGGGACGGCAAAAGGTCTAGATGATTTATTAGCTCTTCCTGGCGTAGATAAAGAACGGGTGAATCGGGAGCTGGAGAAACTGTCTACTGGAGAGAAGATATATTTTTCTGTTCAGCGAATTACGGCAAGCAGTACATCCAAGCTCATGAAATACTTTCTCCTGGATAATGTCAGTGAGTTTTATGAAGCAAACAAAGAAGTTATTCAGGATAAACCGTTTATCTATAAAGGTTGTCGATACTATTGGGATGGGAGTAAAGTTGTTAATGCCTGGTATGATGATGCCCGACAATATTTACGAGTTGGCATCTCTTTTTATAAAAAGGTATGGAAAATTAATCCTCATAAGGATCCTACTCACCAGAAGCCGCAACTGATTCTGGAACCTTGGCAAGTCGGAGAAATAAACCGGGACTATTCAAATAGTAAAACATTCATTCAATATATACCGAAATATGATCAGTTTTGTAATCTTCCGGATAACACGAAAAATTACAAACGTATCGTAGAAATTGAGCATGAGGGCATTTTGACTCGGTGCTATAACATGTACACAGAACTGAACCATGAAATGGAACCTGGAGAGTGGCCAAACATTGAAAAGTTTCTTCGCCATATATTTCAAAGTAAAAATACATCAGGTGAAACTATGTATGAATTTGGCCTTGACTATATACAGTTATCATATTTCAACCCGACACAAAGATTACCCATCCTTTGTCCGGTTAGCCGGGAGCGTAATACCGGTAAATCAACGTTCCTTAATTTTCTTCAGCTTATTTTCCAAGAAAACATGTCAATACTGGATAATGAGCGTTTTACCGGGAAATTTACAAGCCATTTTGTACATAAACTAGTTGTGGCTTTGGATGAAGGCTTCATCCCAATTGAACAGAAACTAATGAAGGAGCGAATCAAAAATTACTCCACAGGCCGGACCGTATGGCTTGAGGGTAAAGGTAGTAATGCTTCTGAAATATATAATTTCATGCACCTGATAATGTGTTCAAATGACGAAACCAACTTTATGCAGATCGACGAGGGAGAGAATCGTTTCTGTGTACTAAAGGTTCCGACTTTAACATTTGATGATCCAGGTATTCTTCAGAAAATGGAACAAGAGATTCCTCATTTTCTCCATTTTCTGAAAAATAGAACTCTCTACTATCCGACTGGGCAGGGACGATTTAGTTTTAATCCGACTGTCTATGAAACGGAGGCCTTGAGAGTTATTCAGGAACGAACGCAGAACTTTTTGCCGAAGCAGGTAAAGGACTTTTTGAATGAGATGTTTCGGATGACAGGGCAGGCTTATTTAGACTACAGTCCTAAAGATATTGTTCGAGGCATATACGAGTTTAGCAATACGAAGATATCTAAGCCGGCTATAATGGATTATCTGAAATTTGATTTGAACTTGCGTCCACAGCCTAAAGGTCGATATACATTATACAAAGAGAGTCTGGATCCAGAGAATACAGCCGGTTATGATGCGGTAAGTATTACAGGATATCCATACAGATTTTTCTATAAAGATTTCCTTGATGCAGAAGAACAGGAAGAGCAGGAGGCTATGATGGAGAAAGCAGAACAAGTCGTATCAACAACGAGTAACCAAGAAGCTCAATTGCCATTTCCACCGGCGGATCCTAGTGAAGAAAAACCATTTTAAAATAGACACACTATGGCAAATGTAACTGAAGAACAAAAAAATTACATCATTCGCTTTTATGGAATGATGACGGCAGAGTTTATTGCTCGCCAAATAGGTATTACACGAGAACTTGTTTATCAAGTAGCCGGTGAGAACTGTTTAAGGAAGAATATTAAGCCTGCTTCGACGAGTAAGCCTAAAGCTGATTTGAGTGTGAATGAACAGGACTGTATCCCTCCTGATCCGAATAAAGATGGAGTACCACTCGTCATTGATCAGAGGACAACTATTATCATTCCTCGTGGAGCGGATCCAGAAGAAAGACGTAAGAAATTTTTATGGCGAATCAATCAAGAAAGATCAAGAGGTGATGTGACTATAAGCTATTGATCAACAAGTAATGAATTAAAAAATCCAAGCTAACAGTATGATAACAGAGGATTCATCAAAAATCATTGAAGAGAAGTTGAACAAACTCAAAGAGTTACATCAACATTTCAAAGATCATGAAATTGAATATAATAAAAAATTGAAACGTGCACGTTCTTGGGAAAAAATCGAAAAATACGAAGATTTGTCAAGAGTATATTCTCTATTGCAAGAGAGAACTATAAATTTAAGCTTTATGGTTAGAGCGAGATATGGCAATCGACGTATCAGAGCAGAAGTGTATTCCCAAACAATCCGCTCTGAATATCAATATCGTCTTCAGAAAAAGAAAGGGCGGGCAGATGAATTGAAAACTAAGCATAGGTATTCGCCCTGGTTTTTACAAACTTCTTTTGGTGCTGATTATGGAACATTTGTTTGTGATAAGTGTAATCGGGAATTCTATCATTCACCGTCGGGCATTAGTCTGAATGGTAAAAAAGTTTATGACTGCTGTTGTGGGCATTGTACGAATGAAATTATAGGACGAGACTGGAGCGAAAAACCATATTTTTAATCAAAATATATATGAAACATAGTTATCTAACAATAACAGATCAATTCTGTGGTGCCGGTGGATCATGGCTTTTCTTGGAAGGTCTGCCGGTGCTGGTTCTAACTTCGCAAAAATAGCAGGAGAAAGAAATAAGTGTCCCAATTGTGGATCAAACAATACAAAGATGCTTGATTTTGAAAATGATACCTGCAATGATTGCAATGCGATTTATAGTATTCTTTAATAATAAAAAGAGCTGAGTATGGTAACATTCAATAAACAATTATCAAAAAACATTTTTCTTGTCTGCGGGGAACTGAACAATTGGGGATATAAAGAAATAGAGGATAACGAAGAGTATGACAGCATTCCTTTCCCTAAATGCTTCGAGCTAACATTTAAGTTCTATGATTGTGAGTTCACTGCTTACTTCAGTCAAGAGAACATTGAAAAAGACAGCTTTGAACCGATATCTTTAGAAGGAGACGGAGATTTGTTCGACAGCTTTGATCAAAAGATGGAAGATGAAGTATTCAAGGACGATATAAAAGCGGCCTGTGAGAAAATTTGGAAAGAGAGTTTAGAATGGCTTTAATTAAAAAATACTGAAGATATGGATTTAAATGATCAAGCCAGAGTTGTTCTGACAAAAAGCGGAGCAGATATTATTAATAAGAAAAATAAGAGTATGAATGAAATTCTCTCTCATGCAGGTATAACATGGAAAGATGACTATAAAAAAGGAGATGTTTATACAAGTTCTCTTTGGGAAATATTAGGTCGCTTCAAAACATGTTATGAAGCGGGACATGATGCTCCGTTTACTCAGTTGGAAAAAATTAACTATAATAAAAAGGAAATGAAACAAGATATAGAAGTAGCGTCAATAATTGAACGTGATAAAGTTATACAAGAGCTTCATGTTGCATATAAAATTCATAAAGACGCGAAACACTACATAATATCTAGTGCGGCAATTCAAGAATATGCTGTTCCTCTTTTTAAAGCTGGTGCAGAGTGGCAATCAAAGCAAATGGCATGGATAAGTGTGAACGATAAAATGCCCGAAGACGGACATATCATTGACGATCTCACTATTTATTCTCATACAAAAAACGTGATTGTGCTTTATAACAATGGATGTATTGGAAAAGGGAAACGCATTTATGTGAATAGGATAAATAAGAAAGGCTGGCAATGGTCTTGTTTAAAAGGTGAAGATATCACCCATTGGATGTATTTTCCATATTAACTAATAACTAAAAAATCATGAGCTACAAAATTGGTGATATAGTTCCTTATCGGAACACAAGAAGCAACGTAAAATGTGCAAAGATAACCTCTTTGGAGACGGTTGACAATGGGAAGATATGGTTCTGGGGTATAGATACTGTTACTGGAGCCAAAGTATGGTATCCTGTACATCGATCGAAGCAGTTGGAATTACAAACTAAAAAAACAACAGAATAATTATGACAGCATTAGTGAAATATCAGATAGCCACCTATTCAGGCGAAGTGGAAGTATCTTGTGATCCGGATGATGACAATGAATATATCATCCGTAAAGCTAAAGCAATCGAGAGAAGAAGATTGGGCGGATCATTCCCATTTGGGTATGAGAGTTGGAAAGTTGTAGATAGGTACTAATTTAATAAGAACTGAATCAAATGGGAAAAGTACACGCCTCTCTATTCTCCGGCTTTGGCGCCGCCGATCTCGCTGCAACTTGGATGGGGTGGGATAACGCCTTTTGGTGTGAAATCGACGACTTTCCCCGGACAGTATTAAGTTATTGGTTCCCTAAATCAAAAGGATATGGAAACATTAAAGAAACAGACTTCACACCTTGGCGTGGAAAGATTGATGTACTCACAGGAGGATTCCCCTGCCAGCCATTCAGCGTTGCCGGACAGCGAAAAGGACAGGAAGATGACCGCTACCTCTGGCCGGAAATGCTTAGTGCAATACGAGAGATACGACCCACTTGGATTATTGGTGAAAACGTTAGTGGAATCATCAGCATGGTACAACCGGGCTGTGAAACTGAAGTGGAACATCAAGCCGCTTTATTTGAAGAGACTGACAAGGAAACGATACTCGAACAAGAATACGTTGTCGAAACCGTCTGCAGAGATCTTGAGCAAGAAGGATATTCCGTCCAGCCGGTTGTTATTCCGGCTTGTGCCGTCGGTGCGCCACACAGAAGGGACAGGATTTTCTTTATTGCCTACTGTTCAGACGCAAGGGCTGAAGGTGTGCAACAAGAAGGGAAAGACGGAATTTATCAATCTAAATATGCTGCCAACGCCAACATCATCCGATATCAAAGGGAGTGTATCCCAGAAATCAATGATAAGAAAAGACGGGAGAATAAGGAAGGATTCTTTAAGGAACATGCCATCAATAATAGGAGATTATGGAAACGGTTCCCGACTCAACCCCCTGTTTGTCGAGGAAATGATGGGCTTCCCTTTGATGTGGTGCGTCTTACCATTTCTCTCACAGCCTGGTGTACCGGATCAATCAAAGGATACGGGAACGCGATAGTTCCACAGGTGATGTATGAGATATTTAAAGCAATAGAAACAATTCAAGATTAAAAAAAATCGATTATGGAAAATATGGATAAAAAGAGATATTTCATTGTGTCATTCAGCCTTAACAATAATAAAGTACATGGCTTTGGACAAAGAGATTTTGTGACGAATGGATGCTATCTGAATATGCAGAAAACAACCGAGCAGATAAAATCTGAACTCAAATATGAGAACGTTGGGATTGTTATTTTAAATGTCATTGAATTATCTGAATCAGATTATAATGATTGGAGTTGCAAAAAACAAAACTAAAAAATAACGAATATGAGCAAACAAAGTGAAAACAAGGAAAAACAGGGGTTTCAGAAGAAATGCCCTTGCTGCGGAAATTGTGTAAATTTCATAAGCGAAACAGTTAAGGAACCGGGCTATTACCCAGGTCAAATCTTTGAACGAGAAAAGAATCTTCGGTGTTGCATTGGAGGCTTCGCTGTTGGAAAATCGAATTGGTGCAAACATCACAAATTAAAAATATGAAACTGACAAAAGAAGAAGATCAAGTTGTTTGCAAGTTCTTAAAGAATATTGTAGATGAAGGAGGAGAGCAGCTATTAAAGCTAACTATGTTTATGTTACTTAGATGGTCAGAAGAAGCCATTCGAATAAATGCGGGCGAAATAGCATTGGCCCAGGTGATTGATCACGATGGAGAACGATATAATACTCGTATGGCTATTCAATATTCGAAGGTCGGAGAAAAATCACTTGAAGAGCGAGCCTACGAACTTGTGGATCGTATGCTTTCTGCCGGATCGGTGAACTGTGATATCCGGGAAGAATTAAAAAAGGCGGTATTAGCTGGATATAATTTGTATCATGAAGATTTTGACGATAAAGAATAAAATGAAACATTTAATAATATTCTCGACACTTATGATTTTATGTTCGCTATTTGTAGGGCATATATCAATCAGCATTAAGCCGTTTAGTATATCACTACCCTATTGGCATCGCTCAATTGGTTTAGTTTTGATTGTGGTAGGATTTCTCTTCTTTAATGTTGGAGAATATACTAAAGGTTATGCTGATGGATTGAAAAAAGGTTGCGACATGACAACTAGTACATTTAAGCAAAAACTAGATGATATAAAAAAACAAGAAAATTAGTCAGACATCTTATAAAAGAGGGCGGTGGATTCATATTTACCGCCTTTTTTGTATAAGCTTCAACAGGATTCTGAAAGGACCACAGTTCATTATTCTATATCTTTGAGAAAGTCCGAGAGTGTAATATTGAAATTCCAGAAAAACATCGAATAAAAAAGATACCTTTCCTGAATAAGTGAGGTTTAGAAGTTCCTTTTGTTCCAATTGTTCCAAGATAAATGCTGGTGTTATTATCCCGGCTTTTTTTGTATCATTTTGTCAGAGTCATTTTTCGTTCGTCGTTTTTGGGAAAATCGCATGTTGAATTTTTTCAAAAAAAAGTCACAAATGTCACAAATAGGGCGATGTGTTTGATTTTTAGTATGTTGCTTGTGTGACATTCTTTTCAAAAAAGGAACAAAAGGAACAATTGTCACATATTATTGGTGTGACTTTTTTTCTTTGTGACTTTTCCATTTAAGATTGTCACATCTCGAAACCCTGATAAATACATGTATTGTGATAAATGTTCCGTTTGTGATTTTTTTTTCTCAGTTCATCATAAAGCGTGAAATGAAGATATATGGGTTTTCAAAAAAGATTATCATTTTGTTATTGATATGGCGTAAAATATGTGTTTCTGCTCAGTTAAGCTATCATTTTGCTTGTTTCTGTATGCAATATTTAGTATATTTGTCTGATAATCAAAAAAGATATGGTAACAACAAGAATTGAAATTAAAGAGCATTTGGCCGAATATATTTACGGGAAATATAATGATTGTATGATTGGGCCTGTTTCATTCCCTTCTAAAGAAGATATTTATCATGTTATTTATGATTTGTTGGAAAGGCGCCCGGCTGTATGCCCTCCTGATAATGGGAATGTTGAATTGGTGATTCCTGAAAGGAAGCTGGGAAAAACTCCTGAAACATATAATTATCTGGGTATTCGTTCCTGCCGTATTATTTCTCAAAAAATAGAGACATCGTTTTGGGCTGAACTGCATGATTTGTTGGATGAGAATAAACACCTATATGGAATACAATACATTGAGACAGTTGCTTATTTTATGCGTAAATATGGAATACAATCGATATCGGAAGATGCCCTGTTAAAAAATTATTATCGTTGGCGGGATAAGGTCAGAAAGAAATCTAGACGAAGACAATACGCTAAACAGTGAAATGTTGTTAAATGTACATGTTTTTTTTACCGACGAAGTGTATTGATTTGTCCGATTTTTGCGGTGAAAACGTCTGAAAATGGCGAAGTGTTTGAATATTAGGTAAATACAATATGAGAATGAAAGAGTTTTGTAATACTATCCGGTTATTTCTTTTGCAGGATGTGCAATCATTCCGGGAAAATACTATGACTATGAAGCCTGGACGATCTTCTACTATTTTGCAGGTAGATGATTTTACGGTTACTCCAAAATCTGAAACATCGGAAGCAGGTCTGTTATATAATATAGAAGAAGATATCACTATTGACAAAGTAGGTTCTTCCATAGCTTCTACATATAAAATACAGCGATCTTCTATTTTACAGTTGGAAACATATCCAGGACATGAACCTGTTTTTATAGGTTCTATGGAATGGCCGGCATTGGTTTCAATTACAACTCATTTGAATAAAGATACGCTTCATATTAAGAGTAAAATGATTCAAAGCCCTCTATAAAAGTCCTTTTCTACACCTGCTTATCTGTCTTACTTCGTGGGAAAATAAGCAGGTATGAACAAAAAAGCGTATGTAATCCAACTTCTAACTTCTCCACAAGCCCGCCTACTCATTACTCATGATGAGTATATAGCTGCTTTACTTGCCTATTTCCCTATCGGTAATCAGTCTGTTACAACTTCTTCAGATGAACCTAAGACATACAAGGAATGTATTGCGAAAGAAATACAGCCAATCACTTCTAGTTCATCAATTCCTATTACGATCGATTTTACTTCTAATGAAATTGAGCCCGGTACATTGGCCTATCATCGTATTAAAGGATTAATCACAGCAGATAGTTGGTGGTATTTTTCTAGCAAACAGCTTGAACAAGATTTGATCCAGGCTGAAGAAAATCCGAATATCACATGCCATTTTCTACATATAAGTTCTGGAGGGGGAGAAGCCTGGTATCTTGATCGTTTGTCGGAAACCATGCGTTCCCTCTCCAAACCCATCTACAGTTTTGTTGAGAAAGTTTGTGGATCCGCTGCCTATTATATTGGTTGTCATGGATCCGTAATGAAGACACTTACTCAAAATGATATTATTGGCTGTATAGGTTCTATGATTGGGTTCTGGGATATCGATCCTTATTTCGAAGCAATGGGATTCAAAAAGATCGAAGAGTATGCCCGTATTTCTGATCTGAAAAACAAAAAATATAACGATTTGAAAGGAGGCAAGCCACAACAATATATAGATGAAGAACTGGAACCTCTCGCGGAACAGTTCAGAGAAGAAGTTCGTATCTCCAGGCACCAACTTGCATCTCTTGATCTTGACCATCCAGCTTTACGTGGCGAAACCTTTGATGCAACACACGCTATCGAAGTAGGCCTTATTGATGGAATAGTCACATTTAATGAAGCTCTGGCAGAAGCTTACGAACTTGGAGAAAAATGGCATAAAGCCCGGAACCAACAACGCAATAGAGTTCTATCATTAATTTAATAATATATAAGTATGAATTTCAAAGAAATGTTTTTACCCATTCTCACAGCTCTAGGATTAGTTGATAAAGCTAAGTCTAATACGCTGACGAATGAGGAATGGAACTCGATCGAGGCATCTTTTAAGGAGAAGCATGGTATGTCCATGTCTGAAGCTATGCAAGCTGCACAATCAGCCGAAGAACTTGCAGCCGAACGTGAAGCAGCTCTCAATATTATCAATACAGCAGACACTCAGCACTCTGATGCTAGTAGTGCGGCTGATAATAATACTCAAGGGGATAATCTGAACGGAGACAACAATCAACCGCAATCACTTGTGGAAAGCGTACAATCGTTGGTTTCTGCTTTGAATACTTCAAATCAGGAGAATACTGAACTTCGCCGTTCTTTAGCAGCAGTGGCAGCTCAGGCAACCAATGACAATCCACAAACTGTAATCAAAAAACAACTCACCGTGTTTGGTCCAGGAACAACCGCAACTCATCTGTTCGGCATTGAACATTCTTTGTTCGACATGAAGAAGCGATGGAACATTATTGCAAATAATCCGGACTATGCAACCTTGCATGTAGCCGATGAAGATTCGGATGGAGTATCCTTCCGTAACGAAGTACGCAACTATGGAAAGTCTCTGGCTGCACGTTATGCTTTTCTAAAGAAGAACAATTTGCTGATCCCGGAAAAATTGACATCCGGTTTCACCAACGATTTTTCAGAATTGAAAGATGCCGGGCTGGGTGATCAGTATGTTGTTATGCGTCAGGACGCCTTGATTGCCAGGATCATCGTCTTACAGAACGTGTACGATCTCTATCCACGCCGTTACGGTGTTCAGGATCGCGAGTTAATGACTAATGCATTCTTTACCGAAGTATCCCAAGCTTATCAAACAGGAGAAGTCTGGAAAGGCAGCATGGATCTGCAACCTGAAATGGGTTATGTGGATGATGCAATGGCAAAGGTAAAGTTTGGTCCGCTTAAAGAGATAGAACGTAAGTATATCGGTTATTTGAATACCGACGGTTCTGATCCTATTAAGTGGGGTATGATCGAATGGCAATTGTTACAGATCTACACTCAGATGGTCAGCGAACAGAACCGCCGTCGTATTCGTGGTTGCTATGTGAAGCCTGAAGCTGGTAAACCAGGTAGCTACCTGAACTCTTCCACCGGTCTGATTTATACCCTCGTTCGCTACATGCACGAAAACACCCTGCTTCCCCATTCCGATACAACCTATAACGACTATACGGAAACTACCTTCCTGGATGCCGTTATCGAGTTTGTAAAAGACGTGAAAGCAACCTTGGACGAGGATATCGACCTTGAAGGCTTTGCTATCTACCTGAATAAAAATCATCGTGACTGGTGGATCGCAAATTGTCGAACAAAATACGGTAAGGACATTGATTTCTCCGGCCCGATGAGTTATGTGAATGTGGTTCCGGATATGGGTATTCCAATTAAATGGGTGCCAAATATGGGACAGAGTAAGTTGATCCATCTGCAGGAACCGGGTAACCTCCAGTGTTTGGAATTTGTACCAGGTGAAATGCTGGCTTTTAAATTGCAGGAATTCATGGAAATGGTAATGGCATGGTCCACTTGGAAAGAAGGTTTTACAGCTAGCTTTATCGGACGTCATTTCTCTAGCTATGATGAACTGGTTGCCAATGGTTACAGTTTACAACGCTTATTCTGTAACAAGCCTTCAACCGTTCTTGCTCCTGATGCTACGACAATTACTTGTGGAACTCAGTTCTGGTTCTGTACATCAGCTAACACAGAGGCCAAAGCGTTGACTGATATTATTGGAGCGAAGAAAGGTGTTGTCTATTTGATTGAATGTGGTGATATTACTAATGCAACAACTATTGCTCAAAGTGACAAGTTTGCGACTATTACTTCTGCTTATTCTCCGACGAAGGTCGGCGATTATATAATGGTCACTTTGAATAGCTCCGGTACGTTTATCGAATTGGAACGTTGTGTGGGTGGCATTCGAATAATCAATAAAGAACTTCAACCTAACATACCAGGAGCTCGCTAATCTTTTTGTTCATATTCTTAACAAGAGTCCGGACTACGGTCCGGCTCTGTTTTTCAAATTAAAATTACGATCATGCAGAAAAAACAAGTTCTTTCATATTTATCTGCTCAGAAACGAGCTTTTAAGGCGCGTAGAGCATTGCAAATTAAGTTTTTCCTTTGTTTGATGTTACTTGTAGCTTCGATATCGACGTTTGCCGCAGTAACTTCTCCTGAAGATTCCAAAGTATCAACTGAGATTGTAGTTGGAACAACAATGGCTAGTATGATGGCCATTGGGAGTATTGACGATGTTGCCGATAAAGAAGTGGCAGGTGAGTCCATCGCCTATAAAGTCTGGTTGGTAGAAACTAAACAGTTAGACAGTGCACGACAGTTTCCAATCCCAAACGCGAACCGGGAGGTTTCGTCGCTCCCTATGCTCGACGGAGAGTATATGCATTACTTCGAGGCCCACGATATCCCGACATACACCAGCTCCGGGGAAAAAGGAGATCTTACAATTTCGAGCACGAACACCTTTACTATTATCATGGGTGGTGTGCGCGATCAATTACTCAACTTCATTGAAGAAAAAGCAGGATGTAAGTTTATTCTCATTTTTCAGGAGTGCGAATCGAATAATAGATTTATCCTGGGGAATCCCTGTAAACCGATGGTATTGAAATCCTACAATTTGAAAAATGACAAAGAAAATCGCTCTGTTACATTCACTTTTGAAAACAAGTCTATCAAGCAGTATCATAAATATGTCGGTGATATAATTGTAAAGGAGGCGGTTCCGCATACGGCAGACGCAACAGCTCTGAATGTTTTACCGGGAGTAAATACATATAGAATTCCAGACGGCTCTTCTGCAACGTATGCAATTACTTCTGTCACAGGTTTGACTTCAACGGATAAGGGGCGGACTATAACGCTTGTTGGTACTGGATCGGATAAACCTGCAACAGTGGCCGACAATACTTCCTACATACTGGAGGATGGAGCTACTTGGACGGCTAAAGCAGGATCACGAATATCCTTCAGAGTGCTAGATTCCACTACTTTAGTAGAAATTCAAGGTTCACGTGTACAAACAGCATAGATTATGTATAGTGTAAAAGAAAAAATGAAGATCCTCCGGGAGCTTCATAACCCGGAATATGCTGATGCCGACCTTCGTTTACTTCGCGAAGTATCGCCACAGAACGATCTGCTTCGTTCTCCAATCGTTAATGTTGCCCGTTCTGCAGAAAGGATTCTGTACACCCTGTTAGACCAAACGACGGCAGAGAAGATCCGTTTGAACCGTCGTGCCTCTGAAAGTGAAAATCAACCGGAAAAAGATCCGAAAAATGAGAACAACGAAAAACAACCGGATGATACCGGTTCCAAAGAACCAGACACTCCGAAGCAACCCGAAGGTGATATTCAGGAGTGTCCCGGAGAAAATAATCAAGACGGAAATGCCAACGAAGTTGATGTAGTACAACAACTCGAGGAAACCAGGGAAGAACTAGGCTATACTCAATCTGAATTGGAAAATACTCAAGAGGATTTGGAGGATACTCAAGCAGAACTGGAAGATACCAAAGCGGAGCTGAACGCTGAAAAAAAAAGCGAACCGGATCCGAAGTCGGATCAGGAAAACTCCAAAAAGAAGACGAGTACCCGCAAATCGACTGGAAAAACATCTTCGACAAAAACGTCCAGATCGCAACGCTAATATACAACGATCGCGTTAATACTTGGCGCGAAATGAAGGTTCTTGATACTGAACTCGACGAAAATCCTACCAATGTCAAGGTGGAGAAGATGGCCGAGACGCGGATCCGGAACCTTCAGTGTTTTGAAGAACTTCAGTCTTTTAATGATACTGGCAAGTGGAGGAATAAGCACCCGTTGTTGGTTCATTACTCGGAACGTTTTCAGTTAGAAGAACTCCGCCGTCGGGATCCTGCTGATTTCCTTTCAAAATATGCTAATTGTCAGCAGAATATTAAACGGTATAAATCTTATCTGAATAATGACTCTCGGGTTGATCAGTGTGAGAGTGACAAGAAAAACCTGATTAAACATCAGGAAAGAAAAGTATTATTTGAAACAATATTAAAAGAAGATGAAAGAAATAACTATTCATAATTTAGGCAATTTGCCAACAGCTCCTCTCGATTCGTTTTGTGAATTGCAGGAAGATTTCAAAATTCCGGATCCGGATAAATTAGCCAAACTTCAGATGCTTATTATCACCCGAGGATTCAAATATGCATTCAAAGCCTGGCGAGATCCATCCGGTAAACTCTGGATTATTGATGCTCACCAGCGTCGCAAGGCATTGATCGCTTTACGAAAATCCGGCTTCGCGATACCAGAGATACCTTATGAGCCAATTTATGCAGAAAATAAGAAAGAAGCAGTCGAAGAAATAGCAGCTTATAACTCAGAATTCGCCCAAAAGAATCCAGATACTCTATTGTTTAAGAAGTATGATATCGATTCGGAGACTCTGGAACGATTCAATCTACCGTTTGAAGCGAAAACGCTTGATCTTGGAATGGCGAAACAATCATTGTTCGGCGAGGATACTTCAGAAGATATACGTGAAGATGAAGAAGAACTAAAAGTCCCTTCCGGAGAAACCTATTTGACACAACCGGGAGATATTTGGCTATTAGGTAAACATCGCCTAATGTGCGGAGATTGTCGTGAAAAGAAATCTGTTTCCGAACTCATGAATGGTCAGTTGGCAGACCTCTGTGTAACAGATCCACCGTACAACGTTTCATATCAAGGTGACACTGCCGAACAACTCACGATTGATAATGATTCAATGGAGAACGACACTTTCCTTGTTTTCCTTCGTCAGGTTTTTAGCTATATGTTTCAGGTAATGAAACCTGGAGCTGGAATATATGTATTTCATGCTGATAGTGAAGGGGGGAATTTTAGAGTTGCATTTAAACAAGCCGGTTTTAAGTTTGCTCAATGTTGTATTTGGGCAAAAAACTCAATCTGCCTGGGTCGGCAGGACTATCAATGGCAACATGAACCAGTATTATATGGTTGGAAACCTGGTGCTGCTCATACCTGGAACTCTGATAGAAAACAAACTACGATCTGGAACTTTGATAAACCGCTACGTAATGCGGTTCATCCAACAATGAAACCGATTGCGCTCATGGCTTATCCGGTCGGAAATAGTAGTGTGCCGGGAGCAATTGTTATTGACTTCTTCAGTGGTTCCGGATCAACTATCATGGCCTGTCAGCAAGTAGACAGGATTTGTTACGCAATGGAGATTGATCCCCGATATGCAGACGCTACGGTACACCGATTTAAAACATTGTTCAAGAATCAGCCGGTGCAGCTTGTACGTGATGGCGAAACATTGTCTGTTGAATTGACTGCAAAATTGCTGAATAATGAATGATTACACCGCTCAAATAAGGTCTTTTGGTGCGCTTGGGTACAGCCCGGAGCGCATCGCGGCCTTATTGAATCTTACAGGCAAAGAAAAAACGAATTTGATTGTTCGTTTGGCCATACCGGACGATCCGTATTACATGGCCTATCAGAATGGGTTAGCAATAGGATCATGGAATATTGATGCTGAACTAGCTAAACAGGCAGAAAAAGGAAATGTAGACTCAATTTCAGCATTAGCAGAGCGTTCCAAAGAAAGGCGAATTAAGGATTTGAAAAAACAATTGTTTGGTATATGAATTACCTTGAAACCATAGAGAAGCTTCATCCTGATATCGTTCATCATTTTTTGCAAACAGGAGAATGCAAGGGAATCCCAGAAGAAATTCAGTTGTTTCTTAAGCAAATGCAATGGGCCGCTGAAATTTACGAGTACGAGCGCAATATATCAAGAGCAGCTCGTTTACTTCGTACTCGTATTATGGCTTTGCAGGAAAAGGATGTCGATATCAGAACATGTAAAGCCCGATTTTATTCGGCAATATCTTATTTCAACGTGGATAACAATGTTGCCACTAAAGTTTGGGAAACCGACTATGCAAATAAATATGAGGATCTTGCGAAGCTTGCTATCGCTGCAGATGAATATAAAACAGCTAAGTCATGTTTGGAT
>OOBZ01001330.1_pt1 | contig 16614 bp, 15 predicted proteins | sample 1671601 | NCBI WGS metagenome assembly OOBZ01 (sample SAMN06348173, study PRJEB24527) | human gut metagenome | biome: human gut; feature: ankylosing spondylitis patient; material: feces | host: Homo sapiens | place: China | collected 2015-10
CGCCTTAAAGCAAAACTCTGATGTGGGTCGTCCAGGGCTTGTTTATGAGAGTTTTACTGTTTTCACTTGCTCACATAGCTCGAAAGCAGGAATCTCAAATAGTTGTCGACCTGCTCGTCGATATGGTTGATTTCTTCTTGTGTGATAGAGAATCTTTCGCCATCTTTTGTGAAACAGGAAAAGGTATTGTCGCTCTCAACTTTCAATGAGTAGCCTATATGCGATAGCTTTTCCTCGAACTCGCCTTGCGTGAATGCATTCATAATTGACGGGTCGATCTGCTTGCTCGTATCAACAAGAGCCTCCACCTTATCGGACACAAGAAGCTCAAATGGGATGTCGAGCGCGTCCGCGATTTTCTTAAGCTGCGGGAGCCTGGGATTACGCAGGCCCCTTTCGTACTGACCTATATGGACATTCGATACACCAAGCCTATCGCCCAGTTCTTTTTGGGTAAGACCCGCTTGTTTTCTGTATTCCCTGATTCGTTCGCCGACTGTCATATTACGCCCCTCCGTACTTGTGTTTTTCTCATTATACCCTGTCTGTGTCAAAAAAGAAATACATTTTGATTTATTTTTCAAAAATATTTTTCGTTTTGGTATTTACTTTTCTCGTATCACGCGTTATAATTCAATTAAATCAAAATGATTTATTTTTCAAAGCAAAGACACTATTTCGATTTAGGAGGATAGCTATGGATAAAGAGTTCATTCGTGTGCCTGAGGTCGCTGAACGCCTTGAGTGTTCAATGGGCTACGCTTGTTCGTGCTCTCAATGAAGAACTCATGCGTAAAGGCTTGCGCGTTGTTAGCGGGCGTGTACCCAGGGCATATTTTGAGGAACGCTATGGACTTGTCAGGTCCGTCAAATAATTTCACAAAAAGGAAGGGATAAATATGGCAGCAGCAAGTATTCGAGACCAAATTCTCAAGGAGACTTACACGTTCATCGATAAGCGCGTTTCAGAGTTGCTTGGAGACGTTCTTTCCGAGGCAGCACTCGCCGCCTATTCTAAATCGCTGAAGGCAGGACTTCGCCCTGACCTCGACGCGAGAATTATAGAACAGTTCTCACAACAGCCGATTGTCCTCGCCACAACGATTGATAAGGCAAAAGCTGATTTCGCAGCACAAGTTGATAAGGCGCGGGCCGAGTTTGCGGCGAATGCAAATAAGGCACAGACCGAGTTTGCAACAAAAGCAGATAAAACTAAAACCGAGCTTGAAATGCTACGCTCTTTTATCAATACGCCTCTCCCTCTGGGCTGGCGCGACTATCCCATTGAAGCACGTCGTGAGTTTTGGGCCGGCGATCATTCGACAGGTGTTATGAAGCGGAATAAGATATGCGGTCTTGAAGTATGGACCGAACTGTTTAATAAAAGCAGAGCGACATACGCCAAAAGTGAGGCGCGCAGAATCAATAAGTTGTTGGCTGCTTGTTGCCCTGATTGGGAACTCCGCTCTTGCATTAAGTTCGGGGAGCTTTATGGTTTTCAGCGTGGCTTTATCAATGTGTCGCTTGAGGGAGACTGAATATGCTTCAACGCATCACACATTATGATCTGAGGACAAGACGTTATGCGCTCATAGGTCCTGAAATGACGCTTGACGAATTGCTCCAGGTCATCGGGACGTTAGAGGATAGATTCTTTCCACAGCGTTTTGGTGCATTTCTGAGTACGCTGCGAAAAGAAACAGGAATGACACTGGAAATGCTTTCCGAACAGACTGACGTTTCACCGGCGCTCCTGAACCACTATGAGAAGAACAAGACTCTCCCGCCCTATAGCTTTCTCCCTGTCTTCGTAAAGGCAATCAACATGACGTACGGCGACGAGCTCATTACGACAGATGACTTGGTCGATCAATGGGTCAAAGTCAAAGCCCCCTGGGACGGAACGACAGGAAGCCTAATGAGACAAGAGCGTTGGCGCAGAGGGATTCAAAGTAAGAAAATGGCAGAACTCCTTGGGTTTCGGCCGAGCGAGTACAGCAAGTTCGAGCGCAATCTTGAGCAGCCTCGCTATTACGTCTTATTGCGAATGAGTAAGGTACTCAATTCACCGCGCCTGAGGGCGCATGCAATGTCTGCGTTTGAAAGGATAACCTATGGCAAATAAAAAAGCGACTCCCGCTGCGACTGAAAAGCAGCGGGAGTTTGGCGCTCTCTTAAAGGAAATTCGGATGAAAGCCGGTTTGTCGCGAAAGAAAATGGGGCGAATGCTTGGCGATGTGAGTATCCACAGTATTATCTGTTATGAATGGACCGACCCTCGCTTTGGCTGTCTCTTACCCTCAAAGCAGTTCAGTCTATACCTTGAGCTCGCTCTTAAAGTTGGAGTTGACCCAGTAGATGTAATGAACGCCTATTGCGAAGCGGATAACGAGTTGAGACCCTGGCTATTCGAAAAGAGCCCGTCCTATGCACAGTTCGTATTCACGTCGACGCCAGTGCCCAACCTTCTTGATATTGCGATGGCTGACCCTAAATTCTTTCTGGAACGGGTACGTTGGAACCCGCAGCGCATACAGGCGGCGATGGACAGGCTTGCTTTTTGGAATGAATACAAAGACATTCCGAATGTCGCAAGGCACAGCAAAGACATTGCGCACGACGCGAAACAGATGCTTGACGAATACCGGCAAACCGGCGCGATCTTTCATCAATTTGCGCACGACCTTACCGGCTATGAGATAACAAAGAAAGTGTATTATGACGGACTTCCGCTCAAAAGCGTCCTTGAAATGACCTCAAAGCCATACACTCACCGTTGGGCGCAGGAACTCATGCGGCGAACCCTTATCATTTTCCAAAGGCGGGTGCGTGACAAGTATGACAAATGAAGAACTCGTTGCGAAAATTCAGGCGGGCGATGATAGCTTACAAGAACAGCTTTGGCTCCAGGTTAAGCGTTGGATTTATAAACTGGCAAATCAGTTTTTCACTTTCAATTACGATCTGTGCACTACCTTGAGCCTTGATCTTGACGATTTTATTCAGGAAGCCTATTTCGCCATGCTGGACGCAATTTGTATCTACAAACAGGATGGCGGAAGTAAGTTCAGCACTGTGCTGACTTGGCGTGTTAAAAAAAGTTTTCAAGACCTTACCGGACTGCGTCTTTCCTATGGGCGTTCTGGCAAAAGTAACCGGGCAGCAAATGCGATTCGCGACGCAGCAAGTCTGGACGCGCCAAGCAGCAAAGACGCAGACGTCGATCTCACTCTTGCTGAATGTCTTTCCGACCCGCTTTCAGCGGAAGCCTTAGAGCAGATTGAGAACTCCGATTATTACGAGCAGATGCACGATAATCTGGAAAAGGCATTGAATGCATTGCCGCCGAAACAATCTGCCTGTATTCGATACCACTACTATAACAAAATGACTCACCAGCAAATCGCCGACCTACTTCATATTTCCAGAACGTATGCTGAGCACTCTATTCGCGATGGCCTTTCCGCTCTGCGTAGCTGCGCCAACCTGCAGGAATATCGCGCAAGGCAGTTCGACAGGGTCTATAAGGGCGGGTTGAATTCCTGGAAATATTCAGGAAGCAGCATTCAGGAGCAAATTGTTATCAGTCTCGATGAAAAAGAGCGTCAGCTCATGACATATCTCGATGATTTGTAATTCGGCCGCCAAGCGGCTAAAAATAAGGAGGATTCCACCTATGCCAAACGAAAAAGACAAGCTATTTTCCGCTGTCTGCGAATATCGCGCAGCAAGGAAAAAAGCCTACGACGAGTATGACGCCGCGCTGAAAGCGGCGGGGCGTCGTAAGGATTCAGTCGATTCCGCAAGAGCCAGTCTGAAAGAACAGATTGACGCCTGCAAAGCTGAGTACAGCCCCAGACTACACTCCATCATCAAGGAGCTCAGAGATCAGGTCGTCCGCGTAAGTCTCCACGTTCCTACCGACGAGCGGCTCAAGCTCTTAAAAGTCATGGCGATGCAGCCGGTTCTCTTTGAGGACATTCTCATTCAGGCCGCTCAAAAGCTGTCTTCTTCGCCGCTCGCTCTTGAGGCGCTGCGCGGAATCGTCGTTGAGAAAAACGCGCGCTGACCCTTCCCTGAGGTGTCCGGTACGTTTTGCACGCTGACCGGCGCAAGAACGATTTGCGACACGCTCAATGATCACGTCACAAATTATCTGGCTTATATGGAGCGGGTTGACGATGGGAAGCAGAGCGCCAACGTTTCCGCAAAGCTCGATACCTATGACAAAGACTTCGACAGCGCCGATGACTGCTTCCAGGCGTTCGCAGGTGTTAACGAGGCGCAGAGCAAAGCGTTCTTCGAGTTTCTGAGCAGGGAAGACGCTTTTGAGATCAATGTGAACTACTAACACCTGAATTGAGAAGGAGGCACGAACATGGCCAAGCTCACGGATAAAGAGCGAAAAATGATTCTCGCAGAACTGACAATGGGCTCGTCCATTCGTGCCTGCGCCAGCAAATATCACACATCTGTCGGAACAGTTCAGCGAATCAAGCATGAAAGCAGCGATGAAATTCGGCAGCAAATTGAGAAAAAGAACGCAGAAAATACGAAAGACGTTCTCGCCTTTATGGAGATGCAAAAAGGCTCTGCCTGCAACCTGATCGCTATGCTGTTGGACGCGCTCAACGACCCTGAAAAGATCGCGGATACTCCGTTGGTAAAAATCGCCACGACGCTGGGCATCGTTATCGATAAATTTACAGCAAACGAGGTTCCAAAGACAGAGACTACTGCGGAAAACAATCTGTTTGAAGCAATCGAGGCTTGCTGCTCGGTCGAAGACTTTTCCAGTATTCCGGAACTCGCCGAGCAGTGCCCCAATGATTCCGAGGTTTCACAGGACAACCTGTAAGCCATACCACAAATCACAACAATACAAGGAGGATTTTACCTATGCACGGAGAATATCCATTAGCCGGCGATGTAAGAAATAGACTGGCTTGCCATGTCGAATGTTTTCGCAGAGACATGAGGGCCGCCTATGATCGTTACGACGCAGACATGAAAGGCATTGAACGTTATAAAGGTTCGACTGGCTATAGCGAAGAAAAGGCCAAGCTCGATGCCAAACTGAAGGAAAAAACTGATGCGATCAAAGCCGAATATGACCGCTGTTTTCAGTCTGTTCTCTGCGACCTCAAAAATAAAATCGATCATGTTGGCTTAGCTGCGCCAACAAATGACCAGCTCAACCTTCTTACCCTTATGAAGCTCCAGCCCGCCATCAGTAAAAGCTCCCTCACGCTGGCGATTCGGACGCTGGCGAACTCTCCGCTTGCCCTCGATGCGCTGAACAATATTGCAAAGGAAAAGGGACAGCGCTTTTGGCCGCTGGAGGGCAATATGCGATATTGCTCGCTGGATGCAGCAAACGAAATCTACAATACACTCCGTGCTCGTCTTACAAGCCTGGTGCGTTACATGGAACGCCCTGGTGACTTCAAGCGTTATGTCGGCGATCGTATGGTTCCCACTTCGCTTATCTCCTACGACAAGGACTTCGATACTGTAAAAGAGTGCTTTATGGCTTTTGCTGCCATTGACTCCGACCAGTTTAACGCCTTCTTCGATTTTATTTCTGGCGAAGACATGACAAAGTATGTTATTTCGGCAAGTGAGCGGGCGCTCGCCGCTGATGCAGCTGAACATCAAGACGACGCAGAAGAAAGCAAAAATGCGGGCGAGGGCCAAAACGCAGAAGTCAACGATAACTATGTGCCTGTCAGCGGCCCGATTGCTGACGCCTTTGCCAGATACAAAGCCGAACTCGCCGCCAGCGGGAATGCTGACCCTAACGATATGACGTACGCTGGCTTTGAACGTTATTTGCAGTCCCAGGGTAAGCTGGAAGAAAAAGAAGATGCGCACCTCGCCCCTGGCACCTTTGTGACAGCTTATGACACCGGTATGCAGATTCGCGAGCCTGCACTTGACTATTCACCCACGGCCTACGATCGTAAGATGGTGCCTTAAAGGCTACGCCATGTTGCTTATAAGCTACTTGCGGTGAAAGGCATCGCGCCCAGACTCATTCTGGGATGCCCCAGGCGACCCATATCGCGTTTTATGGACTCAGGCTTATGCTTTCACGTCTTAAAGTAAAGCTCTGATGTGGGTCGTCCAGGGCTTGTTTATGAGAGTTTTACCGAAAATATTAAGGGAGAGCCTTTGGCCGGCTCTCCCTTATACTTATTTCAGTTCAATCAGTTTTGACAGCAGGTTTGTAAAAAGTCTGATTGTTGCCGGCGCGTCAAGGTCGATTGGCGCGTCAGGAATCCACCCATAGGCACAGGCTGTCTGCGCTACGAAAGCGGACCAATGGTTGGACTCTGCAAAGCAGCAGGTTCGCATTTCCTTTTGCTCCACAAAGCGAGTCAATACAGTTAAAAGCTGGCCCACGCTTATTTTTCCTTCTGGGTTAAAGGCCCCGTCGGCTTGTCCCACGAACACTTTCGCCGATGCGAGTTCATTGATTGCTTCTCTGTATGGCGATGCGCTGATGTCGGCGAACGCATCACGCATTTGTGAAGTCCGTTCATCGGACCTAAAGCAGTAAATGAGATATGCAACCTGTCCTCGCGCGATCTTTTCGCCAGGCGCGACAAATCGATTTGCGAACTCAATATACTTCGACACTTTAGTTCGACTCAGTTCAAACTCGCCACACTGAATCGGAGTTTGTTTCGCCGGTTTATGAGTTGAAGTATGACTTGGCCTTGGCGTAGGCGTGGGTGTGGGTTCTGGCGCGGGTTCTGGTGCGCTGTCCCACATAATGAACGCAAGCGAGGGCTTTGACAGAGGCAAGGTCATATCAGCCAACGCCTTCTCCGTGTACCTGCATTCTTCCGTGTCGATATACCACGCCAAAGAGTCACAGTCCTTTGACGCAAGCTCGTTGGCGTAAAGCGTTTTATAATCCTCTACCTGAATTACGACGGTGCTTATCGCATATAGGTCCTTGCCAGAAAGTTCTGCCTGATTGTCATAGGTCTTCGACTCTATCAGCTCTGCGGGACCTCGCAAATATAAGCCCCCGCCCGTCTTTGCGCTGTTATGGGTAATCGTGCTTAACTTGATTTTTGTTTCGACTTCCGAGAAAATTGCGCCGCCATTCGTTGCATCGTTCTCAGTGAAGACGCAACTACCTATATCGAGAGATTTTTCCCAACAGTAGATTGCACCGCCCGTTTGCGCGTGATTTCCAGAAAAAGTGCAGTTTGACATACTGGCGCCAAATCCAAAGACAGCGCCGCCCATTCCGTCATCTGTCGTACTATTTTGCGAGAAAGTGCAGTTCTCGATGCTCAGCGGACCCACGGAGTAGATTGCTCCGCCGACAGTAATTGACTGGTTCGCAATAAACGATGTTCCTAAAACAATGCAATTTCCACCTGCATTGTTGAAGATCGCTCCGCCACCTACAGCTTTGCAGTTCTCAAAGGCGCAGCCTATCAGCGTAGCTGTTCCGTCGCCAGAGTTGAAAAGTCCAGCGCCTTCACCTTCGCTGACGCAGTTGACCCATTTTGCCATATCAAATATGACTGCGTTCGGCGATTCAGCTATAACCTTGGAACCAGGTGCCATGTCTCGACCATCAAATATGATATTTGTGACTCGCGCAGTTTCTTCAACTCCATACGCTCCTTGGATGCGCAAGAGCGTCGATATGTCGTCTGTCCCGCAAAGCGTAATATTCTTTCCTTCTTCTCCGATTTGTGTATTGCCTGACACGATGATCGTCTGCGTGACGCAGATCGTATCGCCGCTTTCTGCGTCTGCAATGGCCTTTTGGAGTTCCGCAAGGGTCGATACCCTTACCGGTGCAATATCCTCAGCCATGGCAACCGGCATGATTCCGACGATAAGGAGAATCGATAATACTGCTGCTATTACTTTCTTCATGTTGTCCCTCCGTCTGTTGATACTTCCTGCGTCTCCCTGAGGTTTGCAAGGGCGTACTCGCAGCATTGTCCCACGAGGTAGTTGAGCGATACGCCCTTTTGTTGTGCAACCTTTTCCAGTTTGTGCAGGAGCTCGCTGGGCAGTCGAAAGGTCTTGTTTGTCGTTTCTGGCTTACGAATATCGAAATACATAAGTCCATTCCTCCTTCTGCCCACAATTATTGTAGCGTTTTTCTGCTCTGCCAGCTATACGCTGATTTTGCAAAGCAGATTGCACTTTACTATTGCGCTCGTTTCAGGTAAAATGGGGGCAGAATGGAGGTGCGGATATGGGCGAAAGAGTTGCGTGGAGTCGGGAGGACATTAACATAGCGTATGCGCTCTATTGCATCACGCCCCTGAATCAGATTCGCCCTTCGAACAAGCTCATTCAGCAGGTCGCAGAAAAGTTCGCCCACTCGACGAGTTCTCTCGTTATGCGTATGCAGAATTTCGCAGCCATCGACCCAAACTCCAAGGTCAAAGGGGCAACGCATGTTGCAAAGCTCGACCGCGCCATCTTCGACGAGTTCAAGCATGATTGGGGCGCGCTCAGTATCCAGGCAGAGGACTTGACCGGTCTTGCCCTCTTTGACGCAAATCCGCTTAATGGCGCAAAGCCGCTCTCCACACTTACGGACAAAAACAGGGTCAGTAGAGAGCGTCACTTTTTCAGGGCGTCTGTCTTTGCTTCTTATGAAAACACCTGCTGCATCTCCGGAATGTCGATTCCCGCTATGCTTGTCGCCAGCCACATTAAACCCTTCCGGAGTTGCCGAACGACCTCGGAAAGAACGAACCCAGAGAATGGCCTACTGCTCAACACATTCTATGACAAGGCTTTCGATCAAGGCTTGATTACAGTCCTGCCCGATTATACGATTCGATGCTCCACGCAGGTCAAGGCGCAGCGCGACGAGTTCACGCATCGATGGCTTATCAGTCTTGAGGGAGAACGTATCGCACTCCCCGAAAGGTTCTATCCCAACAGGGATTGCCTGAGCTATCACAATGACGTAATCTTCAAGGGTTAAATGAAAAGCCCGCCAGAAGGCAGGCCTTGAAAGCGTGATGCTGATATGATGACAATATCCATTTCCCGCAAGGAAAAACGTTGAAAACTGGGTGAAATACGTACAGTATGTAGCACGAAATAAAAGTGGTTACAACTGGATGCAGATTTCCGCCGCCGAGTGGGAATGAGAAAAAGTGAACATGAGGGGCTGCGAAGCCTTGAAAACACTCACTTTTTGAAATTCTCATTTTCCGTTTGATAGCAAAATGATAGCAGATACCCAAACTGTTTTGTTTAAAGAACATTACAGCACTCTTCAGGTTTACTGTTTAAATACGGAGACACGGAATGGATAAAATTCTTATAAACGACCTGCTGCGGCTGTCTGCCCATGATATAAGCAATACTCGATTAAAGCTCAATGTATTTAACGGAAATACCGACCCCTTGGAAGAGTATAAAAAAGATCCCGATAAAATTAACACGGAATGGTTTTTATGGCACAACCAAAGGAGATACTTTCATACAGGGCAGATCGCCATTTGCCTGCTATATCTCCATGACGATAAGTGGCTCCTGACGACGATCAAGCGGATTGTAAAAGAATTAGATGTTGTTGATAATGTCGGCTTTGAAGCAAATGAGATTGATGTGTACCGAAAATACTTTGGCAGATTGGTTCTGAAATATCACAATACAAAACGCGGTATGGGGAGAACCTATATGTCAATCATGGATGAGCTGGAGGTAATAGAGCTTTTGCCAACAGCGTATGATGGTGACGATTTTCCCGGCTATGAAAATATCAGACTCTCCTTCTCGCAGCTGGAAGCCATTATTTGCAACAAGCGTAGCGGATGGCTCGATGCGCTGCGGAATCAAAAGGCAGTGTACCTGATTACAGATACCAAAAATGGCAAGCTATACGTTGGCTCGGCAACCGCGCAATATGGAATGCTACTTCAAAGATGGACAAATTATGTGGTCAACGGTCACGGCGGGAATGCCGAACTCAAGCGTATTGTTGATACAAAGGGATTTGACTATGTAAAGAAAAACTTTCAGTATTCCGTACTGGAAAACTATAACGCCAAAATGGATGATCATTATATATTAAGACGCGAAGCGTGGTGGAAGGGCACGCTTTGTACCAGACAGTACGGCTATAACAAAAACTAAGCTCGTATTTCACAAAGCTACGCTGAATGAAGCCTTCATCAGTGGGCGGCACACGCTTGGGAACAGGGTCATCGCCCTGCGCTGCGCGGGCTTCAACAATGTAGATATCTGGGCCTGCTTCGGAAAAATCCGGGTGTTCCGCGTTCCCGCGTATTCGCCTTACGCGGTGGCCGAACACGCAATGGCACTGCTTCTCACGGTCAACCGGCACACCAACAAGGCCTATATCCGCACCCGCGATTTCAATTTCAGCCTTTCCGGCCTCACCGGCTTCGATCTGCACGGCAAAACAGCCGGTGTTGTGGGAACCGGCAAAATTGGGCGCACGTTTGCTGAAATCTGTAAGTGCTTCGGTATGCGCGTTCTGGCATACGACAAATTTCCGTCTCCTGACAATGGGCTGTCTTATGTACTGCTGCCGGAGCTGCTGGCACAGGCGGACGTTATTTCCCTCCACTGCCCGCTGACAAGCGAGGCGCGGCACATGATCGACGCAGCTGCCATTGCCGGAATGAAGCCGTGGGTCGTGATCGTGAATACCTCCAGAGGGGCATTGATCGACACGGAGGCGCTCATTGACGGCCTCAAGCGCCGCAGGATCGGTGCTGCGTGTCTGGACGTTTACGAGGAAGAGAGCGACCTGTTCTACGAGGATCGTTCGGACAGCATTGTTGAGGACGATGTGCTGGTGCGGCTGATTGCCATGCCGAATGTGATCGTCACGTCTCATCAGGCGGTTTTGACCCGCGAGGCGTTAAACAATATTGCAGCGGCCACGGTGGAGAATCTTCTGAAATTCAAGCGCGGCGAAGCCGCGCCGGATACGGAGGTCTGCTACCGCTGCGCACAGTAGGGCTTCCACGATATGCAGAAACCGCGCTGGCGCTGCCAGCGCGGTCATTTTAATTTTCCCGGGTTTCGAGCATTGCCCATGCGATCACGAAAAACGGCGTTGACAGGCACATGGAGATCCCGAAGAACGCCTGCACGCAGTACCCGAGCACTGCGCTGCCGCAGATGAGAGCTGCGGGCCGTTCCCCTGCCCTGCGTACAAAGCGGACAGCGGAGCAGCCAAGCGCGCCCAGCCAGCAGAGCAGGGCGAAAAGGCCCTGATTTGCAAGGATATTCAGATACTCGTTGTGCGCCGTATCGATCCCAGTACGGCGTACAATGTGTCCGGCTTCGTCGTACCGCTCAAAATACGCCGTAATACGGCGGGACAGCGTATCCGGGCCGCCGCCGAACAGCGGTCGCTCCTTTACTGCCTGCCAGACGTTTTTCCAGATATAGATCCGGCCGGAGCCAAAATCGTCCTCCGCGCGGCCATGCAGAAGCGCGTGCGCTTCACCGAGCATTCCGGGCAGTCCCGGAAGCAGGAATACCGCGAGGAACACCGCAAGCAGGACACCTCCAATGACGATTGTCGCTGCGCGGCGCTTTTTTTCGCCCAGCGCCAGCGGAAGCGGCAGAACAAGGCCGGCTGCAGTACCGAGCAGTCCGGCGGAGACATTCATCCTGACGCTGACAGTCACGCACAGCGTCAGCGGCACAAGCAGCCAGCAGCGGCGGAGCTTCCACGCGCCATAGAAAAATGCGGGTACGGCCACGCACATCACAGCCGCCAGCAGGTCTGTATTGCCGATAGTACCGAGATATGCGCCGCTGTAGGCGGTTCCGGCATCGGAATAGGCCAGCCCCTTCGGGTACAGGCCAAGCGGGTTTCCGCCCGCCAGCTGCCAGAGCGCCAGCAGGCAGCATAGGCTCATGGCCGCGCCGAAGACGTCAAGCAGCCATGCTTTCGGGCGCGCAAGCCGCCCCAGCAGCAGGAAGACCGCGCCATACAGCGCAAGCGTCAAAAGTCCTTCGCGCCGTGAAAGACCAAGCCACGCGTCAGCGCGCCACGGTGAAAGGAACGTCGAGAGCAGGCTGCACAACACGTAACCCAGCATCAGCCATTCAGCCGGGCGGACGGCACGCAGCAGCTTGCAGAAGCAGACCGTTCTAATCTGCCGCAGTGCAGACAGCGCCGCAGCGGCGCAATAGACGATCGTCAGAAGCAAAAACAGCCGGTATTTGGCCTCCAGAATCTTGGTGTAGCCGTCCGGCCCCGTCCAGAGGAGAAATGCGCTCAGCATCAGCGCAAGGTACACATCGGAGACGGTTTCCGCCGTCCGCGCGCTGCGGTTCATCTGCGTTCCAGCGCGGCCTGCAGTGCGCCGCAGAGCGGAAGGCCGGCGGACGCGTCTGAAAGAAGAAAGACTTTAGCATATGCGGGTGTCTTGGACGCGCTGGCTGTCAGTGTCAGCTCGTTTACGCCGGTATCCGACGCGGCGATTTTCTGAACGGACAGACCTTCCATCAGACCGTCGCTGTCATACAGCGCCAGCAGGCAGGTAAACGCCGTTCGCGCCTCCGGGGTCCCGGCGCGCATATCGCTCACGTCCACGTCCAGCAGATATTGCGTCTGACCGGCAGACGTGTCGGCGCGCAGCGTTCCGGCGAAGGCCGCAGCGGAAGTGGTGTAACTCAGCGTCGTGGGCCGCACGTCCGCGGCGGCGATGCGGCTGCCGCTGTCGTCGCGGAAGATCGCGTTTGACAGGTCAATTGCGCCGGGAACGGCGTTCTGAATCGTGAGTTTCAGCAGGCTGACTTGATCGGCGACGGGCGTAGCCGAGGCGAAGCTGGCGCGGAGCTTGCCGGGCTCAGCGTTGATCTGACAAGTACCGGAAGGCTCGGCCTGCACGGAAAGCGACTGGTCGTAGGTCAGGGTGAAGCTTCCGCCGCAGACGATGCCGCGCCCCTGTAAAACAACGGATACGACCGCAGAGCCGTCCGGCTGGATCGCACCGCCGACAGCCCAGAGCTTTGGCGCACGGTCGGATGGGAGCACCACATCGACGCTGCCGTCTTCGGCGGACGCGTCAATCGATTTTCCGTCTGTGTCGTACATACGCACGTCCGTCAGCGTGACGGCGGACGTATCCCCCGCCGTTCCGACAGTGCGGAACATGGCGGCGCAAAGCTCTCCTGTAGAGAGCGGCTGCGTGCCGCTGAAGCTGACGTGCACCGTACCGGGCTGCGGCTCGTTCCATGTCAGAAGCTCGACGGCCGGGTGCAGCTTCAGAACCGAGGTCAGCTGCAGGCAGTCCGGGTCATATTGCAGGGTGAAATTTCCGCCTGCCGGGGATAACTCCCCTTCCAGCCTGACCGTCATGCGGACAGAGCGGCTCTCCACTGTCTGTTCGCGGCTGAGGGTCAGGCGGGCGGTGCTGCGGGAAATGCTTCCCTTTTCGGCAGTTGCCGGGACGGACGTGCCGGTTTCGTCATACAGGCGGATGCTTTTCAGCGTGAGGGCGCTGCCAGTTTCCGGCGTCGCCGCAGAAACGCGGAATTGCAGCGTGCAAAGGCTGGTGTTTTCCAGTGCAGTCGTCGACACGAATGTCACGAGCAGCAGACCGGGCTGTTCGTGGTTGAAGACGCACATTGCGCCGTCTGCGCCGCTCCATTGGAGCAGCTCAATCTCATCCGCGTCATACGCAAGCTCGAATCTGCCGCTGTACACGCTGCCGGTCAGGCGCACCTGCACCGAGACTGTCTCGCCTGCGCGGCCGCTGGCCGAGGTGATCGAGAGTGCGCGGCCCTCGGCCTGTGCGAAGGGCGTGCAGAGGGTGAGCAGGAGCGTCAGGACGAGGAGCAGTGGGAAAAGTCTTTTTTTCATGGCGCAGCCCTCGTCAGTTGAGGCTCGGGATGAGTCTTGCATCGTAACGCAGGATCAGGATCGCGTCACCCGCGTCGATCAGACCGTCGTGGTTGACATCCGCAGCGGCTTCCTGCTCCGGCGTGAGCGTAATGAGACCCACGGAGGCGCGCAGGCAGAGCAGTGCGTCGGCCGCGTCGATATAGCCGTCGCCGTTTACGTCGCCCAGCTGGGCGGCAGCGGTGACGATGATCTTGATCTCTGCGGAATAGCCGCCGTCGACCGTTGTGGCGGTGATGGTCGTTTCGCCGACGGACAGAGCCGTTACGATACCCGTGCGGGAGACGGTCGCGGTCTGCTCGTCGCTGCTTACCCAGGTCAGGTTTTTGACGGTCGCGTCGTCCGGGGCGATGATGGGCTGGAGTGTGACGGTGCTGCCCATCATGAGCGTATGCGTCGGCTCGTCAAACCGGATGCCGGTCACGCGGACGCGTTTTGGCTGGACAGTCACGATGCAGCTGGCGCGGTAGTCCCCAGCTGCCGCCGTTACGACGGTAACGCCCGCAGCAAGCGGCGTGACCTTGCCGTCCTGACTGACGGTGGCGGCGGTCTGGTTGCTGGACGTCCAGTGAATTGCTGCTTCTGTTCCCTCTGGTTTCAGCGTCGCGGTCAGCTGTTCGGCCTCTTCTCCGGCGTAAAGCGTCAGCGTATAGCGGTCGAGCGAGACACCGGTCAGGCCGGACTCACCGGGCTGTTCGCCGGTGACGGTGATGGTGACAGACGAAGTGCATTCGCCAACACGCGCCGTGATCACCGCTTCTCCCTGTCCAACAGCGACGACCTTGCCGTTGGAGAGCACACGGAGAACGGAGGGGTCGGAGCTTTCCCAGGAAACGCGACCGATATAATCATCCGGGGTTACAGCTGCCTCCAACTGCACGGAACTGCCGACGGGAAGAGACTGCGGCGCATTGGAAATCGAAATATCTGACAGCGGATTTTCCGACCAGATAACGTGCGTGACCGCCTCGACCCGTTTTTCATCGCCTTCCGGGTATCCGTTGGAGAAGACAAGGTCGGCGCTCCCCTCCGGGGTGTTGGGTGCAGTCAGATACCCGGTTTCCCGATCATATGTCAGATTTTCGACTTCGGACTCGACCGACAAGCTTATATCCGGGCTGAACCACACATCAAGGAATACGGATTCATTTGGGCGCATGGTTACGCTTTCCGCTGCTCCGATTTTGTCGTTATGGGTATAGTACCGGACGCGCGTTGTGCGCGTGGGTTCATTTTCAGAGAATTTTACAGACGCAGGCACTCTGAGATAGTAGACTCCGTCTGCGGGAATCTGGAAGCTGAAACTGGCATAGCCAGAACTTGCAATGCTTTTTCCGTCAGTATCATAGACATAAATATTGCTTTTCGGTTCGTTTCCACCTTCATCACGTTGAATCTGGACGACTTCGTCGGCCTTGTGTTCGCCGATGGAGAAATAGCCATCCTGCCATACGTCCTGCCATACCTTTTCTGTCAGCGGCACAGCAGCTGCAATCGAGTTATTGCTGGAACGTGGTATCAGTTTCCAGCAAACATTCAATTTCAGTATATCCGCCCAATTCCAAGATGTCTCCATATTTCTTGATTTTACTTGCATGTAATAAATTCCCGGATCTAAGTTCCATTGGAACCTCGTCGGATTCCATTCTTGCCCAAATCTGACTTCATCAGACTCAATCATACCAGCCTGATTCTCAAAATATGCTTTGGGATAGAGTTTAACGTAAACGTATTCACTGTATGATGTGTTCAACAATTCTGTCTTTGTATTGAAATTCAACAAAAGTGTTTGCGGCGCACCTTCTGGTACGGTAAAGCAGAACCAGTCGGTGTCGTTATATGCGGAGATATCAAATGCCTGCGTGACATCTTCATAAAGCGGTGTGGCACGATTCCATGCATCATTGTTCTCAATCGCTTCCGGTGGAATCAGTGAAATCGTTGTTGAACGAATTGCTTCGCTGGAGCCGCCAATCAATTTAATGTAGTACAGTCCTTTTTCTCCGAGTTTCCAATAGAGATTGGAAAAACTTTTATAATTTGAATTTCCTCCCCAGATACAGCTTGCATCGTCTCCGTATTCTGCAAGTTCCTGTCCAGTATAGATACCAGCAGAACCGCCGCTGTTGGAAACAATGTGAACCGTCATGTAGTCCTCCGAAGCTGTGAAACAGAACCAATCCGTATCACCGCTGCTTAAAACATGGGAAATCAGCTGGCCCGGCTCAATATAGGCTGCGTCGAGCCAGGTATCGTTGCTTTCATAGGGGTCATCGCCGCCCTCCTCCACGCGGATGCGGAGCGCTGCGCGCTGGATTGAAACATTATATTTCTCACTATAATAATCATATTTCTCTTTCGGATATAGTCTAACGGCATACTGCCCCTGCTGGCTGCACGATAAGACGCGCGCATGACGGGAACTGATCTCGGTTTCAGGAACAACGACATTTCCGTCCGGTGCGTAGATCTCATAGCAGACGATCTCCGGGTTTTCAAAGTCAAAATCCAACAGACGGAGCGTATAGAGTTTCGCCTGTCCATCCTCCGGCACTGCTTCAAAGCTGAACCAGTCCTCATCATTGATTCCGCCAATGCTGAAAGCCGCGTCTGTGCCGATTGGCAGCGGAGTCGCAGTCTCTTTCGTGTCGTTCAGTTCGTTTTCATCGCCGTCCAGCAGATGAATCTCCATGGAACGCGATATTTCTCCGCTTCCC
>OOBZ01001332.1_pt1 | contig 16597 bp, 9 predicted proteins | sample 1671601 | NCBI WGS metagenome assembly OOBZ01 (sample SAMN06348173, study PRJEB24527) | human gut metagenome | biome: human gut; feature: ankylosing spondylitis patient; material: feces | host: Homo sapiens | place: China | collected 2015-10
TGGATGTTTTTCTGCTCTTTACTTTTTAGAATATTATCTCGAACTCGCGTTAAAAAGTAAACGTCTGGCAGATGTCTTTCGTTTTACCTCCTTCTGCCCTTTCGAAACGTATGGTCCTCACAAACACATGCGCATTGAGATTAATTATATAAAAAAAGGAAATTGCATATTGCATCTGGACAATGAAAGCATAAGTTTCCATGAAGGTGACATCATGATTATCACTCCACATGTAGAACATCAATTTGAAGCCGGTGCAAATGGCACGATATTAATGCAATTAGAATTTTTACCCGAAATATTTTCTCTTTTTCATTCAAATATCAAAGTTGGCACAGAACCTATACCTACACCTTCCTTTTTGTTTTCTAAAGAAAACAGATTGATTAAAATAGTGAACAATGTAGGTGTAATGAGAACTATACAACGCATTGTCAATGAAATGGAACATAAAGGACCGCATTATCGATACCTGGTAGTAATGTATTATGCAGAATTATTAATTCTTCTCTATAGATATATGCATGAGACCTATCTGTCTATCTGCACAAATGAGCTGTTAAAGAAAGCAGTTTGCTATATCCGGCACAACTACCAAACAGACATCAACATCAATGATATAGCCGAATATGCAAGTATCAGTGAACGTTATTTAAGAAAATTATTCTCACAGAACTTGAATCTTTCTCCTTTAGATTATCTGAATCAGATTAGAATCAATAAATCCATCGAACTGCTAAAGAATACTGAAAAATCCGTCAAAGAGGTTTGTTTTCTTTGTGGTTTTCAATCGCCTCAGTATTTTTCACGTATATTTAAGCAGCAAATGGGACTCTCCCCTCGGGAAATGGCTAAATCATAAAATAATCCATTCAGTTATTTATTTAATCTATTCTTTAATCAAGGAAAATAGTGTTTCTTTGTATCCACAAAGATATCTTAATCTAATTCTTTTAATCAAGATTATATATGAAAAAAAGTTTCTTATTCGCCATGATGCTGTGCTGTGCGCAACTACTGTCTGCACAACAAGAAAGAATCGATTTATCGGGAACATGGCGTTTTCAGGCTGACCCCATGGGATTCGGAAAGACACCGGGCTCAGAACTCTATCAAGCAAAACTTACCGAATCTATCATGTTGCCTGGCAGTACCGACGAAGGCGGAAAAGGTATGTTGACAACCGCCCGATATGTAGACCGTCTTACCCGTAAATTTGAATACTGCGGCCAAGCATGGTATCAACGCGAAGTGATTATTCCCGAAGAATGGAAAGACAAAGAAATCACACTCAACTTGGAAAGATGCCATTGGGAAACAACTGTTTATGTAGATGGAAAAGAAATCGGTGCCAAAGAACACCTTAGTGTCCCAAACCGTTTTTTACTGAGCAAGCAAATAACTCCCGGCATGCATATTCTTACGATTTGTGTAGACAATCGCTTGAAATATCCAATGGATCAATGGAATCATGGAACTACAGAATACACGCAAACCAATTGGAACGGCATAGTAGGAAAAATAGAATTAACGGCATACGAAAAGACAAATATACATGCTTTAAAAGCATATCCAGATATAGAAACACGAACGGTAACATTGGACATCACTGTAAATAATACCACCGGACAACCGACTAATGGACTATTACAACTGGTTATCAACGAAAAAGGTGGAAAAACTGTCAGTGAACAATCTTTTCCCATTACTTTAAAAGAAGGAAGCAACCAACTGATTAAAGAAATCAGCATGGGTAAAAATATAAAATTATGGAATGAATTTACTCCTTATCTATACGAAGTAAAAGCAATGCTTACCGCTGATAACAAACAGGACAGCAAAAATATAACTTTCGGTATGCGAGAAGTCACGCAAGGCAAACATCATATCCAAATAAACGGGCGCAATGTTCACTTAAGAGGAGCATTGGACTGCTGTGTCTTTCCCTTGACCGGATATCCGTCAACAACTATCGAAGACTGGAAACGTATCTTCCTGACCGTAAAAGATTATGGCATGAATCATATCCGTTTTCATTCGTGGTGTCCCCCCGAAGCCGCTTTCCATGCTGCCGATGAAGTAGGAATATACCTGCAAGCAGAATTGCCTATGTGGATTAAAGACGTCGGACAATATCCTGCACGACGTGACTTTTTCGAGAAAGAAATGTATGCCATATTGGAAGAATATGGAAACCATCCTTCCTTTATTTTAATGTGTAACGGAAATGAAAACGAAGGTAATTTTAATGTTTTGGAAGACTTGGTGAAGAAAGCTCAAAAGCATGACAATCGCCGACTCTACTCTGCATCTACCGCCCGTACGCACACCCCTTCCGATCAATATTATGTATCGCATGTGACAGAAAAAGGATGGATAACTGTATACGAAGGTAAACCATCTACAGACTGGGACCGTAAAAAAGAATCGGATATTGACTGCCCTGTCATTGCACACGAAACCGGACAGCGCTGCATGTATCCTAATTTTGCAGAAATGGAAAAATATACCGGAGTCGTATCTCCTCGTAATTTTGAGGTATTCAGAGAAAGATTGGCACGCAATGGAATGCTACATCAAGCAGATGATTTTTTCCGTGCAACCGGTGCTCATACAGTCTTACAATATAAAGAAGTAAACGAATCATTACTCCGTACTGCAAATTCGGGTGGTTTCCAATTGCTGGGACTTGCAGATTTTCCGGGACAAGGAAGTGCTTTTGTCGGTATTCTTGATGCCTTTTGGGAAAGCAAAGGATTGGTCAGCCCCGAAAAGTACCGCGAATCCTGTGCACCTACCGTTCTTTTAGCACGTATGCCGAAACGTACTTATATGAACAATGAAACTTTCACGGCAAAACTGGAAATTTATCATTATGGAGAACATCCGTTAAAACGCGGAAAACTGAATTGGGAACTGAAAGATGGCAAAGGGAACACTGTAAAAAAAGGAAATATCTCAACCCCAGCTATACCCTGTGCTACTGTTGACTCTTTAGGCAAAGTAAACATCAGCCTCAACAAGGTGAGTCATGCCGAAAAATTGACTTTACATACCACCCTGAATGATACCTACCATAATGAATGGGACATTTGGGTATATCCCTGCCAACAAACAGCAGCCGATGACTATGTATATGCACGCACTTATGACGAAAAAGTAAAAACAGCTTTGCAACAAGGAAAGAAAGTATTACTTATCCCCGAAAACGTTAAAGGACGCAAAACTAAATTTGCCAGCCACTTCTGGAATCCGATTATGTTCAACTGGAACCCTATGATTGTCGGGACACTCATAGACAGTAATCACCCGGCCTTTGGCGAATTCCCAACTACCTCTTATGCCGATTGGCAATGGTGGGACATTTTAAACTATGCCACCGCTATGGAACTTAATGATTTGACCGATATCACCCCCATCATACAAAGTATCGATACCTATGAATACAACCAAAAACTGGGTATTGCTTTTGAAGCACGTATAGGTAAAGGCAGCCTATTTATCTTATGTGCCGACCCGGATAAGGACATAGAGAAACGCCCTGCAATGAGACAGTTACTCCATTCTGTGAAAAACTATGTAGCATCAAAAGCGTTTACTCCTGCCAAAGAGTTGAAAATATATCAATTGGATGCCTTGTTTGAACCTCCTGTCAAGCACAAAAAGGGAGCAGAAGACAATGCAGCCATCAAACAATTATTGAATCAATGAATATAAAAAGTGTATTAACAACCTGTTTTGTGATTTGTGCCGTCCATGTGTCGGCACAAACTCCTTTATACAAACAATCTTCCGCACCTGTTGAAAGCAGAGTGAAAGATTTGCTGGGACGTATGACTGTAGACGAAAAAATCGGGCAGCTATGCTGTCCGCTAGGATGGGAAATGTATACCAAAACATCCAAGGGTGTAGTGCCTTCCGAACTATATAAAGAACGGATGAGCGCTGCACCCATCGGTTCTTTCTGGGCAGTGCTACGTGCCGATCCATGGACACAAAAGACTTTAGAAACCGGACTAAATCCCCAATCCGGTGCAAAAGCATTGAATGCATTACAGAAATATGCCATCGACAGTACTCGCTTGGGAATTCCCATTCTCTTTGCCGAAGAATGTCCACACGGTCATATGGCCATCGGTACTACCGTCTTTCCCACTTCATTGGCACAAGCCAGCACATGGGATAAAGAGTTAATGTACAAAATGGGTGAAACAATAGCATTGGAGGCACGTTTGCAAGGGGCTAATATCGGATACGGTCCGGTATTGGACATTGCACGAGAGCCACGATGGTCACGTATGGAGGAAACTTTTGGCGAAGATCCTGTACTAACCTCTACTTTGGGAGTTGCTTTTATGAAAGGTATGCAGGGAGAAGTGCAAAATGACGGAAAACATCTTTTCTCCACCCTCAAGCATTTTGCTGCTTACGGTATCCCTGAATCCGGACACAATGGTGCACGCGCCAATATCGGTATGCGACAATTATTTTCAGACTATCTGCATCCTTTCAAGAAAGCAGTGGAAGCAGGAGCAGGCACAATCATGACTTCTTACAATTCCATTGATGGTGTTCCCTGTACGGCTAATAAATATTTACTCAGTGATATACTGCGCAAAGAATGGGGATTTAATGGCTTCGTATATTCCGATTTATCAAGTATTGAAGGCATAACCGGCGCCCGGGTTGCCCAAAATCACAAAGAAGCCTCAGTATTGGCTTTAAAGGCCGGAGTAGATATGGATTTAGGGGGAAACGCCTATGGAAAAAACCTTCGACAGGCATTAAAAGAAAAACTTATCGGTATGCAGGATATAGACAGGGCGGTTGCCAATATACTCCGTCTCAAATTCCGTATGGGATTATTCGAAAACCCGTATGTATCTCCTGAGAAAGCCGGACGGACGGTACGCTCCCGGGCACATAAGGAATTGGCACGCCAAGTAGCACGTAAAGGAGTGGTATTACTGAAAAATGAAGGTATATTGCCTTTAAGCAAACAACTGAAAAGCATTGCAGTCATCGGCCCGAACGCTGACAATATGTACAATCAGTTGGGAGATTACACAGCACCTCAGGAACGTAAAGAGATTACCACCGTTTTAGACGGCATACGAAATACCGTCTCAGCTTCCACACAGGTGACTTATGTCAAAGGATGTGCTATTCGTGACACCACCGCCCATCACATTCCTGCTGCTGTGGAAGCCGCACAAAAAGCAGATGCCGTCGTATTGGTAGTAGGCGGTTCGAGTGCCCGTGACTTCAAAACCAAATACATTGAAACCGGAGCGGCCACGGTTACTCAAGAAGAGAACCAACAATTATCCGACATGGAATGTGGAGAAGGCTATGACCGCAGCACTTTGAAGTTATTGGGATATCAAGAAAAACTGATGGAAGCTATAACCTCTACAGGAAAACCGGTAATAGTCATTTATATCCAAGGTCGTCCGCTCAATATGAATCTGGCAGCAGAAAAAGCACAAGCCTTATTGACCGCTTGGTATCCCGGAGAACAAGGAGGTGCAGCCATAGCCGATGTTTTGTTTGGAGATTACAACCCGGCCGGACGTTTACCGGTATCCATTCCTCGAAGTGAAGGGCAACTACCCCTGTTTTATTCACAAGGAGAGCAACGGTCTTATGTAGAAGAAGCCGGAACTCCACTATATGCATTCGGTTACGGTTTGAGCTATACTCAATTTGATTACAGTCACTTAAAATTGGAAAAAGGGAATTCTCCTGACATTTTGCAAAAAGTGAGTTGCACGATAACCAATATCGGTGACAGAGATGGTGAAGAGGTAGTGCAGCTCTACATCTGCGACAAAGTAGCTTCCGTATCACAAGCTCCTATCCTGTTAAAAGGATTCCGACGTATCTTTTTAAAGAAAGGAGAAAGCAAACAAGTAACCTTTACCCTGGGAAAAGAAGAGTTGTCACTTTATAATATGGAAATGAAGCAAGTAGTAGAACCGGGAGAGTTTAAAGTTATGGTCGGCACAGCTTCCAATGATATACGTCTGGATGGAGAGTTTACCCTTACGCCCTAAGGGGACTCTTCTTCTGCCCACAAACCGGTTATAAATAAAAGAAAGAGACTGTCCAAAGTAACTATCATTTCATCGTTCTATCATCGATGACCGGACAGTTACTTTGGACAGTCCTCCTTCCTTATTTTCTCATTGCTCATCATCAGAAACGATTGCAATTCACGTCATCACGTTATTGAATCTTCAAAATACTTCTTTGAGACAGAATGGCAGAAGAAGCGGCCGGAGTTCCCTTGCGAGTACAATAATCAAATTCCGCAGACTTATCGCCATCAAAAGATTTCCATTTCAACTTCAACTTCACTGTTTTACCCTGTGTATCCGGCAAATCACTCAAATCAAATGCTACAAGAGCATCTGCCAACTCTCCCCACATATTACCATGTGAATTGTGGCGGAATTCTACTTCATAAGGATTAGCCGGATCTTGGCTCTTCAACAAATTAACGAAATGCGGTTCACTACGATCTCCCCATTCTGTTCTGAAGCGAAGTGTCAGATAACCATCTTCTGCAATAGTAACCCAGTCGCGCACTATTTCTACCGGATCAGTACCATACACGACATCATTTTCTTCTCCCAAATCAGGAGCAATCGGTTTAGTCAGGATACTGTCAATCCAGTTAATATGTACAGCCTTACTGTATCTGCCGCTAACCTCGTCCACTTCATCATAATTGACTAACGCTCTCACTTCCTTTTCACCAAAAGGAGATGACGCAACATTTATAGGCAACAATGTCGTGCTGTCGTCCAATTGCAGGAAAAACGAACCATCATCCACGTTTTTTACCGTTACCAATGCATTGGGTATTACTTTCCCATACCAATTGTCATTGTCATCATCCAAACAAGACTGAAACCCCATGGCAAACACAATGCCCATTCCCCAAACCAGCCACTTATTTACTTTCGAAAATACATCCATAATTATTTTTTTAAAGTTAACGAAATCAATAAACAATGTTTTCTTCTGTAATTTTAAAATGCATGCAATAAGGGAACACTGCACTCTAAAGTATTAATTTATTATAATCTCCGGTAAGAACGAAGAAGGGGCCAATAAAAATTCCCCAAAACCATGAAACTTCTCGAAAAAAGGTCTTGAGTTTTTCTATCAAAAATCGCAATGCATTCCGAGAAATTCCAATTCTTTTGAAGAAAAGATGAAGTTATACCGGTGAAGGAAAGCTGCCTATCAGCAAAGTTGATACAATCTGCTTTCACACATAACAGGTATTGCAACCTCCTATCCATGGGGATTCCGTGTGAAAGTTTTTCAGACTCACTCTCCAAAAACAGGGAGGAGTGAGACCTGGCTTATCCGCCTCGAAACGTACGTAGAGGGCTATACGAACATACGTGCAGACTTATGCGTACTAACGTGAAATCATGCACCTCCCAAAAGACAAGGACGTTTTTGGAAAAGATAACGAGTTTTTTGAGTTTTCTAAATCGTTTCATTAGCCGGACTAAACGTTTTCATTCTTTCAATTATGCCTGTCTGTCCGTCGAATTACTACAGTCTTCGGCAGCGGACTGTATGGTTCGTTGCAGTGGACCGTACAGTCTGCTACAGTGGACTGTACAGTCCATTGCCGTAGACTGTAATAATCTTCCGTTTAAAAGAACTTGGCTGACCCCGGGAAACGGCTTATTCTTCCCTTTGTTTGTGATATGATATTCAAATCCCCGAGAATAATAAGTGAGCCCAAGTTTTCAAACCGAGCCCGTTTTGACTCATCCCGGAAGAGAACAAAAAAACAGCCATCAAATATTAATTTATTTAATGGCTGTTTCTTTGTAGCGGGACCCGGGATTGAACCGGGGACCTCATGATTATGAATCATGCGCTCTAACCAGCTGAGCTATCCCGCCATCATTTCTGATTTGCGGGTGCAAAGATAGAGCTTAATTTTGAATTTCACAAGCCTATTCTAAACTTTTTCTTCATAATAATGTTTTTTATCTCAATAAATACTACATTTCAGACAATTAAAAAGCAAAAAAACAATGTATTTATTATGTGAATATAGAAAATTTGGTTTATTTTGCCTGCAGAAACTTTAAATAAGCTAACACCTATGGGAAAAGAAAAAATTCGTTTAGAATACATGTTGAAAGCCGGCTCCGGTAATGTCGTCTGGTCCATAATAAGCACCCCATCAGGCTTAGAGACTTGGTTTGCAGATAAAATAACATTCAAAGATAAAGTATTCACCTTCAAATGGGGTAAAACGGAAAGTCGCGAAGCAGAAGTAATAAACTTCAGAACGAACAGTTTCATACGGTTTCATTGGCTGGATGATGAAGAGCCGAAAGCTTACTTCGAACTGAAAATGGTATATAACGAACTGACCGGAGACTATATGCTGGAAGTTACAGATTGGGCAGAACCCGATGAAAAAGAGGACGTTAAAGAGCTGTGGGACTCTGAAATAGAAAAGTTGAAACGAGTAAGTGGACTGTAATTCTTTAAAAATATTCAAAACATAACTCTGCTCTCCATTTTTTATGCTAATTTTGTACCTTGATAGTTGCACAAAATGGAATAATGCTACGCATAAAAAAATTAGATATATTTATCCTTAAGAGCTTTTTGATGCTCTTTATTGGAACTTTTTTCATTTGTCTCTTCATCTTCATGATGCAGTTCTTATGGCGATATGTAGATGAATTGGTGGGAAAAGGTCTGGAGATGAGTGTATTGGCTCAGTTCTTTTTTTACTCGGCCCTTACATTGATACCCTTGTCATTACCCTTAGCCATCCTGTTGGCTGCACTGATGACATTCGGCAATTTCGGAGAACGCTATGAATTGCTATCTATGAAAGCAGCAGGTATCCCTCTGCTGCGAATTATCCGTCCCCTCGTATTTTTCTGTCTGTTTCTCAGTTGTATCTCTTTCTACTTTCAGAATGTAGTTGCGCCAAAAGCCCAGATGAAATTGTGGACATTATTGGTATCCATGAAGCAGACTTCACCAGAACTTGACATCCCGGAAGGAGTCTTTTATGATGAAATCGAAGGATATAATATATATGTAAAGCAGAAAGACCGCAAAACAGGAATGTTGAAAGATATACTCATCTACAACTTCTCCGATGGATTTGAGAATGCACATATCATTTGGGCTTCAGAAGGCAAGATGGAAATGACTGCCGACAAACAGCATCTTTATCTTCATTTATATAATGGTGAACAGTTTGAGAATTTGAAATCGCAAAGCATTTCTTCGAATAATGTTCCCTACCGACGCGAAACTTTCAGAGAAAAACATACTATTATTGAATTCGACGGAGGTTTCAACATGGTTGACGGAAGTTTCCTTAGCGACCGTTCGGACAGCAAAAACATGGTAGAAATCAGTCATTCTATTGACTCTTTGACTTTTCGGGGAGACAGTATCGGACGAAGCCTCTATTCGGAAATTAAATCGTCTGCTTACCGAGACATTGATTTGACCAAGAAGGACTCTGTCAAAATGATAGAAAGCCACATGACCATTATTAACGCAGACAGTTTATTCAGCTCGTATACTTTATCCGAAAAGGATAAAACGCTGGGCAATGCTGCCGAGAGAGCTGAATCTCTTGCTTCGGAATGGAACATGAAAAGTTACCCTACCACGGATGTAGACAACAATATCCGCAAGCACAAAGCAGACTGGCACAAGAAAATCACTCTTTCACTTAGTTGTATGATTTTCTTTTTCATCGGCGCACCATTGGGAGCTATTATCCGAAAAGGCGGATTGGGTATGCCGGTGGTTATTTCCGTATTGATCTTCGTAATCTATTATATCATTGACTCCGGTGCTACGCGTGTGGCAAAAAGTGGTGAAATGGATATGGTATTGGGAGTATGGATGAGTACGCTGGTTTTGGCACCATTAGGTGCTTTCTTCACCTACAAGTCCAATAATGATTCTGTGGTGTTCAATGCCGAAGTATATATCAACTTCTTCCGCATGCTGTTGGGGTTACGTCCGTCACGCCATGTATTTAAAAAAGAAGTTATCATAGAAGACCCGGATTATCCGAATATCCTGGCCCGGCTCGATGACTTGTGTAATGAATGTCAGATATATGACACCGAACATAAATTGTCAGGTGCTCCCAATTATTATCGTATATTCACCAATAGCGGACATGACGATAAAATTGCCAGAATCAGCGAGAAAATGGAGCACCTCATAGAAGAACTTTCGAATAGTAAAGACGGCACATTGCTGAACTTTATGAATAAATACCCCATCCTGTCTACTAAGGCTCACAAGAGTCCGTTCGACAACCGATGGCTGAACTTGCCGGCAGGTCTCATATTCCCAATAGGTGTATTCTTTTATTTCCGTATCTGGCGCTTCCGCCTGAGACTGGACAAAGATTTGAAGAATATCATAAAGACCAGCCGCGAAATTCAAGATAGAATAAAAAATGAATCATTTATAATTTGACTATGGAAGATTTCAAACTGAATACCATTGAAGAAGCAATAGCAGACTTCCGTGAAGGTAAATTTATCATTGTAGTAGACGATGAAGACCGTGAAAACGAAGGTGACTTCATTATCGCTGCCGAAAAGATAACTCCCGAAAAAGTGAACTTCATGCTAAAAGAAGGTCGCGGTGTGCTATGCGCCCCTATTACATTGGAGCGTTGCGCCGAGTTGGAACTTGAAAAACAAGTTAGTAACAATACCTCTATATTAGGAACTCCTTTCACAGTCACCATCGACAAATTGGAAGGCTGCACAACCGGCGTCTCGGCTCATGACCGTGCCGCTACGATTCAGGCATTGGCTGACCCAAATTCAACTTCCGCTACTTTCGGACGTCCGGGACATATCAATCCTTTGTATGCACAAAATAAAGGTGTATTGAGACGTGCGGGACATACTGAAGCGGCTGTCGACATGGCACGTCTGGCAGGACTTCAGCCTGCTGCAGCCCTTATCGAGATAATGAACGAAGACGGCTCGATGGCTCGTATGCCTCAGCTGATTGAAAAGGCCCGAAAGTTTGACCTGAAAATCATTGCCATCCGTGACCTCATTGCTTATCGCCTGAAAAGTGAATCCCTGGTAGAAAAAGGTGTAGAAGTAGACATGCCTACCGAATACGGTCACTTCCGTCTGATTCCTTTCCGTCAGAAAAGCAACGGCTTGGAACATATTGCCATCATTAAAGGCGAAATAAAAGAAGGAGAACCGGTATTGGTACGCGTACACTCTTCATGCGCCACCGGTGATATTTTCGGTTCCATGCGTTGCGATTGCGGCGAGCAGCTGCACAAGGCTCTCCAAATGATAGAAAAAGAAGGCAAAGGAGCAGTAGTGTATCTGAATCAGGAAGGAAGAGGAATCGGCCTGATGGAAAAGATGAAAGCTTATAAACTGCAAGAAGACGGTATGGACACCGTGGATGCCAATATCTGTCTCGGTCATCAGGCCGACGAACGCGACTATGGTGTAGGAGCCGAAATACTACGCAGTATCGGCATCACCAAAATGCGTCTTCTCACTAATAACCCCGTAAAACGAGTCGGTTTGGAATCCTACGGCTTATCTGTAGTAGAAAACATCCCCATCGAAACAACGCCCAATAAATACAATGAACGATATCTGAAAACAAAAAAAGACAGAATGGGGCACACTTTACACTTTAGCAAATAATATTTCTACATATCGGGCAAAATCATATCTTTTTTAATATGATTTTGCCCGATTCACTTTCATAATTGAGATATAATAACTTATTTTGCAGCAAGTAAACTTAAACACATAAAAAACAATAGCAATGAACCAATTATCAGACCGCCTGAATCGTTTGTCTCCATCAGCAACGCTGGCAATGTCACAAAAAAGTAGTGAGTTAAAAGCTCAAGGAGTTGATGTAATTAACCTGAGCGTGGGTGAACCGGATTTCAATACCCCCGACCATATCAAAGAAGCAGCGAAGAAAGCAGTAGATGATAACTTCTCAAGATACTCTCCCGTGCCGGGATATCCTGCACTTCGCAATGCTATTGTGGCCAAGCTGAAAAATGAAAACGGACTGGACTATACTGCAACGCAAATTTCTTGTGCCAACGGAGCCAAGCAATCGGTTTGCAACACCATCATGGCTTTAGTCAACAGCGGTGACGAGGTTATCGTTCCGGCTCCTTATTGGGTAAGTTATCCTGAAATGGTAAAACTGGCAGACGGTACTCCTGTGATTGTAGCAGCCGGTATCGAACAAGACTTTAAAATCACTCCGGCTCAACTCGAAACAGCTATTACCCCCAAGACCAAAGCTATTATTCTTTGTTCACCGTCTAATCCGACAGGCTCTGTTTACAGCAAAGAAGAGTTGGCCGGTCTGGCAGCAGTATTGGCAAAGCATCCTCAGGTATATGTGATAGCAGATGAAATCTACGAGCACATCAATTACATCGGCAAGCACGAAAGCATTGCCCAATTCTCTGAAATCCATGACCGTGTGATTATCGTGAACGGTGTGTCGAAGGCGTATGCAATGACCGGATGGAGAATCGGTTTCATTGCCGGTCCCGAATGGCTGGTCAAAGCAGTGAATAAACTGCAAGGACAGTACACATCAGGTCCTTGCTCTGTTTCTCAGAAAGCCGCCGAAGCTGCATACACAGGAACTCAAGCTCCGGTGGAAGAAATGCGTAAAGCATTCGAACGCCGTCGTGACCTGATTGTAAAGTTGGCTAAAGAAATACCGGGATTTGAAGTAAACAACCCACAAGGTGCTTTCTACCTGTTCCCAAAATGTGATTCATTCTTTGGAAAAGCAGCGGGTGACCGACAAATCAACAATTCGGATGATTTAGCCATGTATCTGCTCGAAGTGGGTCATGTGGCTTGTGTAGGCGGTGCTTCATTCGGTGCTCCCGAATGTATTCGTATGAGCTATGCCACTTCCGATGAAAATATTGTTGAAGCAATGCGCCGCATTAAAGAAGCATTGGCTGAACTGAAATAACCGTTCATATCCCCATCAAATAAAATGGCTGCTCTCATTGAGAACAGCCATTTTTCTTTTTAAACCTTGACGGATTGTATTATCCCTGGCTAATAGCTTCTGAAGGGCATACATCAGCGCAAGTTCCGCATTCTGTACACATGTCAGGATTGATAGAATACTTATCACCTTCAGAAATTGCTCCTACCGGGCATTCATCGATACAAGTACCGCAAGCGATACAATCGTCACTAATTACGTAAGCCATTTTCTTTAAATATTAAATTATTAGTACTAATTGATGGAACAAATATACAGCTTTTATCCATTAGTTGTCATATAGACATTACAATATTACACTAATTTGTATTTAATCTAAATACGTTTACTTTGTCATTGCCTGATACATAACTTGTTGGATACGTGGACGAATATTTAACCTCATCAACTGTTTATGGTCAAAGGGACGGGGATAAATACGATTACTCAGAAAAACAAAGACTAATTTATTCTTCGGATCAGCCCATGCACATGTACCCGTAAAACCGGTGTGCCCCACTACCTCTGCCGGAGCCTCGGCAGCACAAGGACTCTTTGCCTCATTTTTCTTGTCAGGTTTGTCAAATCCGAGTCCTCTACGACTTATCTTAGAAGTGTGAGTAAGGAACAAGTCACAAGTTTCCTTGCTCAGATAGCGTACTCCTTCATATACTCCACCGTCTATCAGCATCTGATACACCTTAGCCACATCACCGGCCGTAGAAAACAATCCGGCATTACCCGATACCCCGCCCAAGAATGCTGCCGACTCGTCATGCACATACCCCTGCAACATACCTCCCTTACGCAGATAATCAGCTTTCACAGTAGGCACTATTTCATCTTTAGCAAAACGGCGCAAAGGCAGAAATAAAGTATGCTCCATCTTCATCGGTTTATAAAATTCTTTTTGAAGAAAAATATTCATCGGTATCTTTGTTATATTCTCCACTATCTCTCTCAGCAATATGAAATTCAAATCACTATAACGATACCTCCTGTCTTTCAAAGGCACTCCGGCTATTTGTTGCAACACCGAATCACGAAAAGAACGATGCAGATACATACTATCTGACACCAATAAAGGATAATCCGATGAAAAAACTTTCGACACCAGTTCTTTCTTATATCCGAAATGATCAATGACAAACAGGCGTGTATCTATCTGTCTATGATGGCCGGCATCCGGTCTCGTCCTATAAAAAGCTCCCGTATAGCTTTCTTCATCTATCGCTTTCTTATAGAACGGCCAAAATGCAGGCAGCCCGGACTGATGCATCAATAATTCTTCAATAGTGATACGCTCCTTACCTGTCCCCTTCAGCACAGGAATATAATCTGAGACACGATCAGTCAATCCGAACTTCCCGTTATCATACAGTTTCATGACAGCCAACAGAGTGGCGGTAGTTTTAGTCAGCGAAGCCAAATCATATAAATTATCAGCCTCAACCTCCTTAGACTTTTCATAAGTAAAGGTTCCGAAACATTTATCATATACCGGCACCCCATCTTTCAAAATCAAAATCTGACAACCGGGATAAGCCTTCGCTTTGATTCCCTCAAGGGCTATCTCGTCTATTCCCTTCAATACAGCAGAGCTCATGCCATAATCTTCAGGTTTGTAAATGCGAGAGACCTTAGGACTCATGGTTACTCCGTCACCCGGTTTGAATAAATCGGAAACCGCCACTGACAGACGTCCGTCCGCCACGGCTCTTCCCGCCATTACATCTGCCACCTGACGCTGAATTTCAAGCTCATCCGTATGTCCCAACACAACTGCTGCTGCTTTTTTCCAACATACCTCCATATCCGACATTGTCTTCAAAGGCATCAGATATACATAAACAACAGGCAGGCTGTCGGGCAGTTTTTCCAACATCGGCTTATACTTATTATAATCATTAGAGTTAATGACTACAATGACACGCTGGCTGTTTACCAACTCTTTCCTAATGGCTGACATCGAATCGGATGTTGCCATAATACGCCTCAGAGGTAAATACTGTTTCAAGCGACTGTAGAACTCAAGTCCGGAGGAAGGCTTTCCGATATTCAATACTGTAGTGCCGCGCAACTTGGCATCCAGAGGCAAAACCCCGCCGGTATTATTGACAACGGTAATGGCTGCTTTCTGCAAACGGCTAATTAATTCTGCCACTTCTGTACGATTCAATCGTTTATCAAGTCCCGATATCTGAACATGAGGCTTCGTCTTTAGCCCTAAAGCATATTTATAAGTTAATACCTTGCGACATTTCTCTGTTATCTCCTTTTCAGAAAGCCAGCCACTTTTTACGGCTTCCAATACTCCGTTCAGTTCTCTTTTCAGATTGCGAGGAGCCAACAACAAATCATTACCCGCCTTCAACGCTTTAGCGCACAGGTTCTCATTTTGAGAAACCCCTTTCATTTCGAGTGCATCTGTAAACACCAATCCTCGGAAACCCAACTCCCGACAAAGCAGATTGTCAATAACATGAGCAGACAATGAAGCCGGATTCTTTCCCAATTCAGGAACTTCCAGATGACCGGCCATAATCCCTCCCAATCCGGCATGGATCACCTCCTTAAACGGGTAAAGTTCAATACTATCCAAACGGGCACGGTCAAAATTCAGCACAGGCAACGCCTTATGAGAATCCACTTCCGTATCTCCATGTCCCGGAAAATGCTTGGCTACAGAAAGTACTCCTCCATCCTCCAATCCACGAGAATATGCAACCACTTTTTGAGCAACGTTTTTAGGATCACCGCCAAAAGAGCGAGTATTGATGACAGGGTTGCGCGGATTAATATCCACATCGGCAACAGGAGCAAAATTAATCTGTACACCTATTTCTTTGCACTGACGGGCGACTTCCTTACCATATTCATAAAGCAATTGATTATCCTGAATACAGCCCAATACCCTGTTGCGGGGAAAACGGGGAGTATTCTTCAGTCTCATCGCCAATCCCCATTCGCCGTCAAAAGCAATAAACAAAGGTACTTTCGATAATTCTTGTGCGTAGTTGGTCAGTATTGCCTGATTCCCCACCTGTCCGCCGGAGAACAGCAAACCGCCCACCTTATATTCCTTAACAGCATTATATATGTTCGCCCGGTTAGACTGCGTATTGAGAGGAGCGACTGTATGTATAAATAACTGTCCTATTTTCTCTTTCAAACTCATTTCCGACAATTGCTTCTCCACCCATTCACGACATTCCGCACTGTCAGCCCCACCTCTTCTCAAAACATTAGGCACTTGCTGGGCATACAAAGAAAGCCCGAATATACATAATACATATAGTAAAATGATTTTCTTCATTCGATTACAGTTAAGTCACTCTTTTTTTATTATTTCACATTCTTCTTTACTCTACGCTTTTAAAGCGTTTATTGCCCAAATGTACTCAAAAAAGAAAAAGCTGCCAACTATATCAGATAAAAATATATGAAATTATATTTGGTTGTATGGTGAAAAACCACTAATTTTGCACCGCTTTCGCGCAATCGCTGTCAAAGAAGAGTTACTTGATATGTT
>OOBZ01001343.1_pt1 | contig 16496 bp, 11 predicted proteins | sample 1671601 | NCBI WGS metagenome assembly OOBZ01 (sample SAMN06348173, study PRJEB24527) | human gut metagenome | biome: human gut; feature: ankylosing spondylitis patient; material: feces | host: Homo sapiens | place: China | collected 2015-10
GAGTTTTTCATTATGGATAACAACTATTATAATAATATGAATCAAAATCAGAATCAGAGTACACAAAATAATCAGAATGGATACAATCCGTACAATAGTAACAGTCAGGGACAGACATACCAGAATACATCATACAATGCGTACAATCCGTATCAGCAGCCGACCGGAGGCCCGGCACCCCGGAAACCGCGTCGCAGATCCGGATTCGGAGCTACCATTGGTAAGTGTGCGGCAGTTGCTCTGGTCTTTGGTCTGGTAGCCGGAGGTGTATTTACCGGAGTCAGCTATGTAGGAACCAAAGCGCTGGGAGTTTCCGGACAGAATGTAAGCAGTTCAAAGAGTTCTTCTTCCGCAAAAGTCAGCCAGACGAGTACCGGCAATGCAGCGGATCTTTCCGATGTTTCCGGAATCGCAAAAGAGGCAATGCCGAGCATTGTGGCAATTACAAATACCGGAACGGTATCCTATCAGACATTCTGGGGGACACAGCAGCAGCAGAGTGAGAGTGCAGGGTCCGGTATTATTATCAAACAGGACAGCAAATATCTTTACATTGCGACAAACAATCACGTTGTTGCAGATGCCGATTCATTGAAAGTGCAGTTTGTGGATAACGAAACCGTAGAATGTAAGGTGCAGGGAACCGATGCTTCGGATGATCTGGCGGTAGTCAAAGTAGCATTGAGTGATATTAAGGATTCTACATTAAAAGAAATCAAGGTAGCTACGGTAAACGAGGATACCGATACCCTGGAAGTTGGTCAGGGCGTTATCGCCATCGGCAATGCACTTGGTTATGGACAGTCCGTTACCAACGGTATTATCAGTGCGTTAGGAAGAACCGTTACCGTGCAGGATGAACAGACCGGAGAGACCGTGGTCAATAACAACATGATCCAGACCAATGCAGCAATTAACCCTGGCAACAGCGGTGGTGCGCTGCTGAATGCAAGCGGAGAGGTCGTTGGTATCAACTCTGCAAAATATTCTGATACGAGTGTAGAGGGATTTGGTTATGCAATCCCGATGTCAGATGCCATGCCGATCGTTGAACAGCTGATTGAAAAAGGACAGGTAGATCAGTCCAAGGCTGCATTCCTCGGTATTCAGGGACAGGATATTTCTTCCAGTGTTGCCAGTGCTTATAACATGCCGCAGGGGGTATATGTATATCAGGTTGTCTCCGGATCACCGGCAGAAAAAGCAGGACTTCGTCAGGGGGATATTATTACAGAATTTGACGGCCAGACAATTACAGGTATGACGCAGCTGAAACAGCTGATCGCATCCCACAAATCAGGGGATGAAGTAAAAATGACAATGGAACGGCTGGGAAATGGCTACAAGGAAAAATCCATTACAGTGACACTTGCAGCACAGTCCGATTTTGTATCCGAGAGCAGTTCCGATAATTCCAATGATTCTCAGAACTCACAGGATTCCGGTAACTCCGGCGATTCCAGAAACTCGGAAAATTCCGATAATTCCGGCAACTCCGGTTTCTTCGATGGATTTGGTGGATCAAATAATTAATGACAAATTGCATAAGATGCGCTATAATAGATTGTCCGAACATAATTCGGGCAATCTATTTTGTATTTTAAAGCAACACTGCCTGTGGCAGCAGGATAATGCCATGGGGTAGTTGCAGTTTTAGAAACAGGAGTCAGACAAAAATGAATAGGATAAAAGATTTGATCATTCAGTTCTGTAAGTTTGGTGCGGTCGGTGGATTGTGCTTTGGCATTGATTATGGACTGATGATCTTTTTGACAGAGACACATATCATGCATTATTTTGCATCCAGTGCCGTGTCGTTTACCGTATCCGTTATTGTGAATTATATCCTGAGCATGCGTTTTGTTTTTACTGGAAAGGAAGACATGACGAAGGCACAGGAGATGGTTATTTTTGTGGCACTCAGTATGATCGGGCTTGTGATGAACCAGATGATCATGTGGTTTGCCGTAGAATATTTAGGAATGTTTTATGCAGTAGCAAAAATATTCTCCACCATGTTAGTTACTACGTATAATTTTATCTCCAGAAAAAGATTCCTGGAAGCATAAGCCGGGGTTGGAGAGTTAGGAGGATGTATGAAAAAGAAAAGAATTGTAATCGCATTGGGACATGAAGCTCTTGGAAGTACACTGCCGGAACAGCAGAAGGCAGCTGCGCGTACTGCAAAAGCAGTTGCGGATTTTATCCGCGAAGATTATCAGGTGGTTATTACACACAGCAATGGACCGCAGGTTGGCATGATCCATACGGCAATGAACGAATTCTGCCGTCTGTATCCGGAATATACAGCAACTCCGACTTCTGTCTGCTCTGCGATGAGTCAGGGATATATCGGATATGATCTGCAGAATGCCATCCGTACAGAGTTATTAAATCGTGGTATTTATAAAACAGTTTCCACTGTTTTGACACAGGTTGTCGTTGATCCGTATGATGAGGCATTTTATCATCCAGCCAAAGTGATCGGTCGTGTGATGACAAAAGAAGAAGCAGAGGAAGAAGAAAAGAAGGGGAATCATGTGACAGAGGTGGAAGGTGGATACCGCCGTATTGTGGCATCTCCAAAGCCAATGGATATCGTGGAAATTGATGCAATTTCCGCACTGTCCGATGCCGATCAGGTTGTCATTGCCTGTGGTGGAGGCGGAATCCCGGTTCTGGCACAGAACAACCGTCTGCAGGGAGCCAGTGCTGTCATTGAGAAGGATCTTGCAGCCGGAAAGCTTGCAGAACTTCTGGATGCTGATATGCTGGTGATCCTTACGAGCGTAGATAAGGTTTGCCTGAATTATGGCAAAGAAGACGAGGTAAAGCTGGATACACTATCTCTTGCCGATGCAAAGAAATATCTTGCGGCAGGAGAATTCGGAGAAGGAACCATGGCACCTAAGATTGAAGCTGCAATTGACTTCATTGGAGAGTCTGCGATCCGCTCTGTTCTTGTAACCAAATTAAATAAAGAAGCAGGAGAGATTACCGGTGGTATGGGAACTCTGATCAAGAAATAGTAGTTTTTTGCAGGAGGCACAAAATGAATCGAATTAAGAGTTTTACAATCAATCACAATCTTCTGATGCCGGGATTTTATATTTCCCGTGAAGATGGGGATGTGATTACCTATGATCTGCGTACGCGCAAGCCGAACGCAGGAGATTATATGGACAATGCAACCATGCATTCCCTGGAGCATATGTTTGCTACCTATATTCGCAATTCCGAGATGGGAAATGAAGTTGTCTATTTTGGACCGATGGGATGTCAGACCGGATTTTATCTGCTGGTTCGTAACAGCAGAAGTCCAAAAGAAGTGTTTGCCATGACAAAAGAGGTTTTGAGACAGATTTATGATCATAAAGGAGAGGTATTCGGTAAGTCTGCAATTGAGTGCGGACATTATGAAAATTTATCTCTCGCAGCGGCAAAGGCAGAAGCGGCAACCTATCTTGCTGTGCTGGAAGAACAGACAAATATGGATTTTACATATCCAGAATAAAACAGATTGCAGGAGGAAAAGATACATGAGAATCGGAGTAATTGGTGCGATGCAGATTGAGGTGGATAACCTGAAAGCATCCATGAGCGATATCAGCACGAAGGAATACAGTGGCGTTACCTATGTGTGCGGAACCATTGGAGATAAGGAAGTGGTTGCAGCAGTGTGTGGAATCGGCAAGGTGTTTGCCGCAATCTGTGCGGAAGCAATGATTCTGGAGTTTCATGTGGATTATGTGATCAATATCGGCGTGGGTGGCACACTTTGCAAAGAACTTGGGGTAATGGATGTTGCTGTGGCAGATAAGGTAGTGCAGCACGATATGAATACGACACCTCTGGGAGATCCGGTTGGACTTCTTTCCGGTATCAACGAAGTGTATCTGCCGACAGACGAAAAAATGTGCAGACTGCTGGGCAGCTGCCTGGCAGAAAAAGGAATTCACTATCATGTCGGAACGATTGCCACAGGGGATCTGTTTGTCAGCACACCGGAGCAGAAGACAAAGATTCATGAGAGGTTTGATGCGATTGCCTGTGAGATGGAAGGCGGATCTATCGGACATGTCTGTTATGTAAATAAAGTTCCGTTTGCAATTTTACGTTCCATTTCTGATGGAGAGGGAGCTTCTATGGATTATGCAACATTTGCAGAGAAAGCAGCACTGCAGTCAATTCTTGTGGTGATTGATTTCATTCAGAGAGCGGATGAGCTGCAGGCATAAATTGCGTCTAAATTTTTGGAATGGTACATATACTCTACAAAGACATTTGATGGAGTTATTATGTTCAAAAAAATACATCGTGAATTAAAAAAAGAGTCATGCAGGAAGATCGGAAACGGTTTCCTTGTCATGGCTCTTATTTGCTGTCTGATGTTTGTCTCGTATCAGGCGACATCTGCAGTGATTACAAGTGCTAAGGTCGGGGATCGTGAACTTCCGATTTACTGTGTAGACACAACAGAAAAGAAAGTAGCACTCAGCTTCGATGCTGCATGGGGAGCAGAAGATTTTCCACGTATCATGGATGTTTTGGATAAACATAAAGTAAAGGTGACATTTTTTATGACCGGAGGCTGGGTAGAAGATAACCCTGATTGTGTGAAAGAGCTGGTAAAAAGAGGGCATGATCTGGGAAACCACAGTGAGCATCATTATGACATGACGACAATTTCCCAGGAGGAAAAAGACAGTGAATTAAAAACTGTGCATGATAAGGTAAAAAAACTGACCGGTTATGAGATGTATCTGTTTCGGCCGCCTTATGGGGCTTACGACAATGATGTGATCAAGACGGCGTACGCCATGCATTATTATCCGATTCAGTGGTCAGTGGATAGTCTGGATTGGAAGAATTATGGTGTGGATTCTATTATCACGACGGTTTGCAATCATAAAGCACTTGCACCGGGAGCCATTATCCTCTGTCACAATGGAGCAAAATATACGGCAGATGCGCTGGATACCATGCTGACCAGTTTGGAAGAGCAGGGATACACGATTGTGCCCATCTCCAAGCTGATTATAAAGAAAAATTATCATATGGATGCGACAGGAAAACAGATTGCGGATGATGCCAGAAAGCAAAAGACGACGGAGGCGGTAATACATTGAGTTGTGTATTTCCCGGATTTTTGGTTATTGAAACCAACAGATATACGGATTTCCTTTTTCGAAACATTTCTGTTCTACATAAAAACCTGCTGAAAGAACCAGACGGGACATATAAAGGATAAAGGTCGAAAAATATCCCAGTGAATAAGGAAAGTGGGACATATAGACAGGAGAGTGACAAAAATGTCCTGCTGTGGCAGCGGTATGGGACATATAGACAAAACGATAACAAAAAAGTCCTTCTGAAACAGTCAAATGGGACATATAGACGTAAAGGTGATAAAAAAGTCCTATTATGACATTTACAAGGGACATAACAAACAGTTTTTTTCGTATATGTCCTGACTGACGAGAAAATGGGGATATAATATAAAAATTTTCCTCTATATGTCCTGTTTTTTCATGAAACTCATATTCCAGAAGCCAGAGAAGGGATTATGGGCAGAAAATATCAGAGAACGTAACGATACATAATATTTGCTTCTGGATAAAAACGAATTTCACATTGACATATCTTTTCGTGGGGGGGGGTAGAATCAATATGTAAAAAATATTATTTAAAATAAGGAGGAAATGATTATGAACAAGCTGAAAAAAGCGGTGGTAATGGTTTTAGCATTGGCAATGGTTTTAACATGTGCCATGGTAACACCGGTGCAGGCTGCGGGAAAACTGAACAAGAAATCGGTTTCTATTTATGAAACAGAGACGGTTTCACTGACTGTGAAAGGAGTAAAATCCGTAACCTGGAAAACTTCCGATAAGAAGATTGCCACTGTTGATAAAAAGGGACTGGTAAAAGGCGTAAAGAAAGGCACCTGTACTGTTACAGCAAAGGATACAAAGACAAAAGCTGCATATTCATGTAAAGTTACCGTAAAAGCAGCAAAATCACTTGGAATTGCAGCAAAGGATATTAGTGTATTCACTGGTGGAGAAACTATTTCTTATCCGGGAGAGAAAATCAAGGGCGCAACTTATGTACTGGATGGAAAGAAACTCGGGAAAAAGGATTACAGTACATGGACAGATAAGGATGGAGAGCGTGTAGTTTCTTATGTTACACTTACAAAGAAACTTACAAATGGAAAACATACCTTTGCTATCCAGAAAAAAGGGTATAAGACCGTGACAAAATCCTTTAAATTTACTGCATTAAAGATTGATGGAATGTTTCCAGAGGGTGAAGATGGGGAACCTTGGGTATCCGATGGTATATTGTATGTATTTTGTACACCAAAGCTGGATGGAAAAGATTTTGTGATTAAAGTAGATGGTACAGAAGTAAAACCTAAGGATGCTTTCTTAAATGGAGATGGTGTATTTGTTATCTGGGTGGATGCTACAGGACTTTCCGCAGGAGAGCATAAGGTGAGCGTTACCGCAGAAGGAATTCCGGATGGAGAAGCTTCATTTACAGTAAAATAATATATCTGAATTTCAAAGGATATGAATCATTGTCAGGAGGATGACTATGAAACAAATGAAAAAACTGCTTGCATTTGTACTGGCATTTGCGATGATCATCACGATCTATCAGCCATCAGCGGCATATGCAGCAACCCAAAAAACAAGATTAAATGCAAAGACAATGACACTTCAGGTGGGACAGAAAAAGACCCTGAAAGTAAAGAATGCAGGGAAAAAGGCCAAATTGAAGTGGTCCAGCAATAAGAAATCCATTGCAACCGTTTCCAAAAAGGGAGTGGTAAAGGCAGTAAAAGCCGGAAATGCTGTCGTTACCTGTAAGGTAACAACAAAAAATGGCAAGACAACCAAACTCACTTGCAAGGTTGCGGTTAAGAAAACAGCAAAAGTTACCAGCTTGACCGTTGGTTCTCAGAGCGAACTGGAAAAGGCTCTGAAAAACAAAAATGTTACAAAGATCACAGTTGCGACACAGGGAGCTGTTACATTTACGGTACCGCAGGGCAATTACAGTAAGGTGGATCTGGTAATCAATGCACCGAATGCGGATGTTGTGAACAATGGAAAATTCAAGTCTATTGATATTCAGGCAATCAAGCCGAATACCTACCGCGAGAATGCAAAAGGAAATGTTATTACGGTCAGTGCAACCGGTGATGCACGTGTGATTGTTGAAACCGGTGCTACCGTTGCAAAAATTATGGTTTCCGGGTCAAAGGGAAATGTAAAACTGGTGGTAGATGGAACCCTTTCCGGCATTACGATTGATGCTCCGGTGAATGTGACTGTAGAAGGAAAGACAACCGTAGCAGTACCTGTTACCGTAAATGAAAAAGCGGCAGGTGCAAATGTAACTTCCAGTACACCGGTAGAGGTAAAGGCAGCAGCGCCGATCGCACTGAACCTGACCAAAGGTGCAGAGGGAAGTAAGGTAGAGACCACATCTGATAAAGCAGAAGTAACCGTAAAGAATGAGACAACACAGGCAGTAACGGTTACGACTCCGGCAGGAAGCAAGGACGTGGCAAAGGATACCACTTCAAAAGTAGATAATGCAGGAAAAGTTACGGATGTAGCAGACAATACAGATGCCAATAATGGTGGTGGAGCAACAGGGGGAAGTTCTTCTTCCGGGGGAAGTGTAACTCCGACTCCTTCTGTTGGAAAAATGGATAAGGCACAGAATGTTGTAAAAAATATTGAAAAGAATGAATTGCCTGCATCTATATCAGCATTACAGAACCCAATGATTTGTCAGAAAGTTTTGTTTGATGAAATTCAGAAAAAATTCAATGAAGATGAGAAACTTAAAGATATATACTTTGAAGTTTCTTATAATGAGACAATAGAGAAAAATGATCCAAAATTGTTTGCATTTATGTGGGTTACAATTTATGGAGAGAATGATGAAAAATATGAGATATACGGTAATGTGACTTTTATATGTACAGAATCTGAAATTCAGGTATCTGCGCCTGAAATCAAACATATTTTGAAACATTCTCTGGTGGTAGCAGTTGAGCCAACTTATGAATATGCTTGTGTTACTAGCGGTACAGCAATTTCCACTATAACAGAGGATGAGTGGGTACAAGGAAATGAGTCGGATGATTTTGGATGTTATGAAATGTCCGGTCTTAACGAAAATACAGAGTATGTTGTATATAAGAGAATTATTGATGTAGATGAGTATTATGGAAGTTCAACAGCTACAACAGGTGGGGAAGAAACTATTTGTCTTGCGGAGGCTGATGAGAACGCAAAGAATGTTAATGTTGGAAATGTTAAGGCAGGTGATCGAATTTCTATTCCGCTGAAAGGATTGAAGGTTGTATGTTATGCAAAGCCGAAGGACGGTTTTGAACATGGAGACTTTGATTTTCGGTGTGATGATGAAATGAACAAGTTGCTTTGGGATGGCTATTGGTCGCTGAATTCTTATGATAAAGATAACAATTTGCTTGTTACATTTACTGTTCCTGAACAACTGGAATCAGGAAAGGTATATACAGTTAAAATATGTTATAATTTTGAGTGTAGTAAGGAATCAGATAATCCTGATGAGTGGGGAGATCTTATTGCACAAAGTGATGATTTGATATATACGGTTACGTTTACTGTAGAATAATTGAATAGGTGCTTAGTGAAAACTGTCCATCCATAACGGGTGGGCAGTTTTTTTACTTGCAGAAAAATTTATTATTTTTTGAAGGGGATCTCAAAAGTATAGGGGGGTCCTAAAATTTTTTGGGAGCAATGAAATAGAGAGAAAAATAGATTTATAAAAATCTAATTTGCTATCAGAATCAATATCTTTTACAATAAAATCACATACGTTCTTTTGGGGAGATTTTTTGATGGGGATTTTTATGTAAGAGGAGGTTTTATTTGAACACAGAGATAAAGAATGCCATACAGGCAGCTGATAGCGAGGCACAGTATGATGAAAGCGCAAAGCGTCTGTTAGCACAAAAGTATGTATTGGCTCACATTTTAGTTAGAACAGTGGAAGAATTTCAAGGGATGGAAATCGAAAAAGTAGTTTCCCTGATAGAAGGAGATCCATATATCAGCAAAATACCGGTTGCATCCGGACTGACCAACAAGGACAGGAATGTGGAGGGGAAAAGGATTGTAGGACTAAATACAGAAGCAGGAGAAAGAAATGAAGGACTGGTTCGATTTGATATTATTTTTTATGTGCGAATGAGAAACGGGTTGGCACAGATGATTATCAATGTGGAAGCCCAAAAAGATGAACCCGGTTCCTATCAGATTTTAAACCGCGCTATTTTTTATGTAAGCAGACTGATTTCTTCACAGAAGGAACGGGATTTTGTAAAATCAAATTATAATGATATAAAGACAGTCTATAGTATATGGGTTTGTATGAACATGCCGGAAAACAGTATGTGTCATATTCATTTAACAAAAGAAGATTTACTCGGAAAACATAATTGGAAAGGGAATTTGAATCTGTTGAATATTGTTATGATCGGCTTGACGAATGCGCTTCCGCAGCGTCATAATGAATATGGGCTGCATAGATTGTTATCTGCCATGTTTTCCAGTGAATTATCACAACAGCAAAAAATGAAAATTATGGAACAGGAATATCATATTCCAATGGAAGAAAGTTTTAAGGAGGAAGTGAGTATTATGTGTAATTTGAGTCAGGGCATTAAAGAAGCTGGAATTGCTGAGGGGAGAGAAGCCGGAATTGCCGAGGGACGGGAAGCTGGAATTGCCGAGGGCAAGCAAAGAGAAATTGAAAAAGTAATTTTAAATATGCATAAGAAAGGGTACTCGTTAGAACAGATTATGGATGCAACAGATTTGGAAGCAGCTGAATTAGAAACCATAATTGAAAAATTAAAATAAAGCATCGCAAAGACATTAGTAAAAGTGTTTACGGTAGTTGAAAGAATTATAAGCAAATACCTTATAAAAAAACGCATAAAACAGAATAAAGAATAAAAATGCAGGTATAATTGCATAAAATATCAAAAAAGGCGCAGTGATTTACAACATTGCACCTTTTTTGTTTTGTGCAAAATCTCTTTTATACAACGGAAATGTATGTGAAAAGTGTATAAAATGCATAAGAAAAACTTGGAATTCCCGTCAATTGAATAAACGATTGCGCAAGTGGTATAGTGGACATATCAACAAAACAAACGGTTGCGCAACACGATAGGTCTGGTGATAAGGGAGAGGATATCAGAACTATCGTGTTTGTGTCCAAAGAGGGAGGATCGTGTATGAAAGAGAAAAAACATTGGAACAGGAGAGTGCTCAGTTTTTTTCTGGCACTTGCTATGGTGATTACACAGCTTGGGGTGTGGAATGCCGGAAAGGAGAGCGTACAGGCAGCGGAGAATAGCAGTTTTACATTGTATTATTACAATGAAAGTCAGGAGCCGTTGTATGTGAATATATGGAGTTGGACTGGAATTTCATTTGCAGAAGATGTAGAAGTGACTTCTGAATTTGGATGGAATCATGATCTTGCCGTTATGAAAGCCGTTGATGGAAATGAAAACTGGTATAGTGTAACTATTAAAATTTTGGATGCAGAGGCAGATGATGGATTTACCATTTATCAGAATGGAACAGGAGATGACAATATACTGGTACAATATGACAGTCAGTATAATAACCAAAGCGATTATGCGAATTTTGTTTCCGGAACGGAGAGCGCTTATGCAGTAAAAGATGAAACCGTATATACAAATCTGTCAGAAGCTGGATTGAATATGGAAGATCAGGCAGATGATGATGACAATTCCACTGAATACAATCTGCAGATCACAGCAGATAACACTACAGTAGAAGCAGGTGATACAGTTAGTCTGACAGCCGTACTGAAAAAGGGACAGACCGAAATCGCCGATTTAGAAGCAGCAGGGCTGCATCTGTACTGGTGGAATAATACAACAAACAGTTCCGGTGAATTTATAAATTATGATGAAAGTAATGGTTATTCACTCACCTTGCAGACAACTTTAGGAACGCTTGGAACCAACGAAATTCAGGCAAAACTTCAGGACGCAGAGTGGAAGGATATTGTGATAAAGAAAATAGAAATTACAGTGAACGAGGCATCCAACAGTGTAAAAGATGCACCGATCGATGTAACAAAAGTAAACAATTTGTCTTCTGATTTTATCATGGGAATGGATATCTCCTCCATGATCTCTGAATTACAGAGCGGTGTGGTATACCGTGACTATGACGGAAACGAACTGAAAACACTTGATGATATCTGCAGGTTTATCAAAGAGCAGGGCATCAATCACATTCGTGTCCGTGTATGGAATAACCCGTATGATGCCAATGGCAACGGCTATGGCGGAGGAAACAATGATGTGGTAAAAGCAAAGGAATTTGCAGATGCATGCCGTAGTGCCGGACTGAAAATGTTAGTTGACTTCCACTGCTCTGATCTGTGGACAGATCCGGGCAAGCAGCAGGAACCGAAAGCATGGAAAGGTTACACCCTTGAACAGAAAAAAGAGGCATTAAATACTTATATCACAGAATCCTTAAATACCATTGATCCATCAAAAGATGTTGTGGATATGGTGCAGGTTGGAAATGAGACAACGGGTGGATTTATCGGTGAGACAAATGTCAGCAATATGTGTGTATTATTTTCAGCGGGCGCAGCCGGTGTAAAAACGTACAATCCGGATGTCAAAGTCGTCATCCATGTGGAAAGCCCACACAAGGGAACCATGGTAACATGGGCAGAAAATCTGCAGAACAACAATGTTGATTATGATATTCTTGCCACCAGTTATTATCCATACTGGCATGGAACATTAGATAACTTAAAACAGCAGTTTGAGACGGTAAAGAATACATATCATAAAGATGTGATGGTTGCGGAAACCAGTTATGCTTATACGTTAGAAGACAGTGACGGACATGCCAATACAGTGCGTGTTGGAAATAATGATAACGGAGCTGACACAACGGAGCCGTTTACCGAGCAGGGACAGGCAACTGCAATCCGCAATCTGATTAATACGGTAAACGAAGCTGGCGGACTGGGTGTATATTACTGGGAGCCGGCATGGCTGACCGTCGGAAATACCAAAGGACTTACCGGAGATGCATACAATGCACAGGTAAAGGAAAATCAGGAAAAGTGGGAAAAATACGGAAGCGGATGGGCTTCAAGTTATGCCAACGAATATGATTCGAAAGATGCAGGCAAATGGTATGGCGGTTCTGCAGTTGACAATGAAGCCATGTTTTATCCGGATGGCACTGCAACTCCTGCACTTCATGTATGGAATTATGTAAAAACGGGTGCTGTTTCGAATCTGGTAAGTGTAGAAGGATTTGATTCTGCACTGACACAGACGATTACTGCAGGCAGTGATTTTACACTTCCGGATTCCGTGGAAGTTACTTATTCCGATAGCAAAACACCGGTAGCAGAGGCGGTTACCTGGGATGAAGCATCTGTAAAAAAGGCGGATATGTCAAAGCCCGGAACTTATCAGATTTCCGGTACGGTTTCTTTGAGCAAAGAAATTACAAGAGGTGCTTATAAAGGAAAAACCAGTGTAGATGTTACACTTACTTTACAGGTAAAATATGCAAATCTGATTACAAATAAAGAAGCGGTTGAATTTGACAGTGGAGAGTACTTTACCGTAGACGGAACCACGTTCAAGGGAATTCCTTCCGCAGAGAATGCAAAGAGCGGAAAAAACAGTATGGGCTGGTACGGAGCATCCGCAGCAAATGGTTCTGTTACATATAAGAAAGCAATTACGCTGGAAAAAGGAACCTATACATTGGAAGCATATGCCCAGGGAGCACAGTCAAATGTAACCATGCAGATATTAAATGCAGAAGATGACAGTGTATTATTTACCGGCGAAGCCACAGCAATGACCGCATGGGGAGACTGGCATACACCGAAGGTAACTTTTACACTGGATAAGACAAAGAGCGTAAAACTTCGTGTATGTGTAGAACATGAGGATGGCGGATGGGGAGCAGTGGATGTGCTGTATCTGCATAAGGATGCATCATCTTCGGAAGGAAAGGATGATACAAATACTTCCGGCAGCTCATCCTCCGATAGCTCATCCTCCGGCAGCGCTGCAACCGTCACTCCATCTGATGATACAAAGAAGGATGACAAGCCAGAGCAGACAACCGAATCAAAGAACGTAACGGCAACGACTGCTTCCGGGGAGAAAGCAGAAGTAACGGTTACCGTGACAAAAGATACGGCTGGAAAAGTAACGGAAGCAAGTGCAGAAGTGACAGGTACCAAGGCAGAGATTTCTGCAGATATGGTGAGCAGGATTGTGGAAGCTGCCGGAACAGACCATGTGGCAATTACTGCAAATGTTACCGATAAAGAAGGAAATATCAGATATACAGTAACCGCAGATGCAAAAGACTTAACCGCAGGTAAAAAACTGAGTGTCGTTGTTGTGGATAAGAAAACCGGAGCGTATAAACTGGTGAATGCAAAGACGTATACCGTTGGAAAAGATGGCACATTACATGTGAATCTTGCCGCAGGTTCGGATTATCGGATGCTTTCTGCAGCAGAAATAAAAAATGTGGAAAAAGCGGTTTTAAAAACGGTTGCCGTAAAAAAGACGACAGCTTCCATCAAAGAGGGAAAGAATACAAAGATACAGTTAAGCAGTAAGCTTGATCTGGATAATGTAAAAAAGATTACATATACATCTGGTAAAAAGTCTGTTGCAGTAGTAGATAAAAACGGAAAGATTACAGCAAAGAAGAAGGGAACCGTCACGATCAAAGCAAAAGTAACACTGAAGAACGGAAAGACAAAGACAGTTTCCATGAAAATTAAAGTAAAATAACATTGTGAGGACAGTGGTTCTGTGATAAAATAAAAAAAGAAATTGTATTCTTTGAGACTTATCCGGGTATCTTAAAGGATAAGACAGGTGAAAAGGATTTGGGGATCAATTACAAAAGGAGATGGAATCATGTCAGCAACGGGGTTATTTATTTTTCTGATTGCGATTATCGGGATTGCGGTACTTGGGGCGTTGATCGCAGTGATTGCAGCAGTATCCGGGGCATCTGCAGCTATTTCGGATGAAGAGGATGGACTGGAGGAGAACGCATAAAGCAATCAGAAAATAACGGACAAAGTACAGGAAAGAAAGACGTTCGGAAACGGATGTCTTTTTTTTGTTTCTAAAAAGAAAATAAAGCTTTCGGAAATCCTCTTGTAAAAAAGAACCGATTATCGGTATAATGAAAAAAGCAGGCGCTGGGAACTGTGTTCCACTTCCAATGCGTCTGCTTTATTCAGCAGAAGAAAAATTTACAGGAGGAAAACATGATTTCAAAGTACAGTGTGAAACGTCCTTATACCGTGCTTGTGGCAGTTGTGCTGGTCATCGTGCTCGGTGCGGTCTCGTTGTCAAAAATGACGACAGATCTGCTTCCGGATATGAGTTTTCAGTATGCGCTGGTTATCACAACCGATATGGGAGCAAGTCCAGAACAGGTGGAAAGTGATGTGACATCACCGATTGAATCGGCGATGGCAACAACGTCCAACATTAAAAATATCAGTTCTGTTTCCTATAACAGTTATTCTGTCGTAACACTGGAATATGAGCAGAATGCAAATATGGATTCGGTGGTGATCGAAATTCAGCAGAGTCTTGATCAGGTATCCGGGCAATGGGATGATTCCATTGGAACACCTATGATTATGAAAGTCAATCCGGACATGATGCCGGTGCTGGCTGCAGCGGTGGATAAGGATGGCATGGATGCGAACGCACTTTCCGGTTATGTGAAGAATGATCTTGCGCCGGCACTTGAAAGTCTGGAAGGAGTGGCTTCTGTCACTACGACCGGGCAGCTGGAAGAAAGCGTAGATGTAACACTCGATCAGGACAAGATAGACGCATTAAATAAAAAGATTCAGAAGAAGATCGATGAACAGTTTGAAAAGTCCCAGAAAAAAATTGATGCGGGGAAAAAGAAAGTAGAGAGTGGAAAGTCTTCCATCAGTCAGGGATCGGAGCAGTTAAACAGCGCGATTAATCAGACGATGGATCAGCAGAAGAAGCTCTACAAGACGGAACAGGATCTGAAAAAACAACTCGCAGAGTTAAAAAAACAGAAAGCTTCTTTGGAACAGATCCAGACCGGTATTCAGACCTTTATGAAGTCGGATGCCTATACCGGAATCGTGACGGTATTAAAAGATAACCCGCAGCTTGCAGAGAGCAGTGAGATGCAGGCACAGATCAAACAGGTTAATGCGGTTGTGAAAAAGCAGTTTTCGGCGTTGTCCTCGCTTGGAATCACAGTAAATACCTATGAGGATCTCCCGGCGGCATCCGCAGAAGTGGGAAAACTCCTGACCAAAGTCAATACAGGAATGAAAACCATTGAACGTGCACAGCAGAAGGTAGAGAGCGGAAAAGTCAGCCTGGCCTCGGCTTTAGATACGCTGAATGCCAATGCATCCATGACGGCACTTCAGGTCAGTGCTTCTTCTACCGAACTGGCCAATGCAGCCTCCTCCTTGGAGAGCGCCCAGAGTAAACTGGATGAAGCCAAAGATACGGCACATGATTCCGCAGATCTGAATAAAGTGCTGAGCAAAGATACCATCACAAGCCTGCTTGCCGCACAGAATTTTGATATGCCGGCGGGATATGCCATGGATGGGGATACTGAGTATCTGGTACGTGTGGGAGATGCCGTGCAGGATGTCGATGAATTAAAAGATCTGCCGCTTATGGATATGGGAATCGACGGAATCGATACGATCCGTCTTTCGGATGTGGCAGAAGTCAAAGTGACGGATAATTCCGATGAGACGTATGCCGTGATTAATGGCAATCCTGGCATTATGCTTTCGATGGAAAAACAGACCGGATATTCTACCGGAGAAGTTACGAATCGTATCCTGGATAAATTTAAAGCGTTAGAAAAAGAAGATTCCAAGCTCCACCTGAATGTATTGATGAATCAGGGCGTATACATTGACATGATTGTAAACTCTGTAATGCAGAATATGATCTGGGGGGCAATCCTTGCTATTTTGGTATTGCTGCTGTTCCTGAAAGATATCAAACCGACAATCGTGATTGCATGTTCCATACCGCTTTCCGTTGTCGCTGCAATCGTGCTGATGTACTTTACCGGAATTACCTTAAATATTATTTCCATGTCCGGACTGATGCTTGGCATTGGTATGCTTGTGGACAACTCAATTGTTGTCATTGAAAATATTTATCGTCTGCGCGGAGAAGGCTATTCCATCCGGAAAGCAGCGGTAGAAGGATCAAAACAGGTGACGGGTGCGATCATTGCGTCAACGCTTACCACGATCAGCGTCTATGCGCCGATTATTTTTACAGAGGGAATTACCCGAGATCGGAAGAGCGTCGTGTAGGGAAA
>OOBZ01001344.1_pt1 | contig 16495 bp, 14 predicted proteins | sample 1671601 | NCBI WGS metagenome assembly OOBZ01 (sample SAMN06348173, study PRJEB24527) | human gut metagenome | biome: human gut; feature: ankylosing spondylitis patient; material: feces | host: Homo sapiens | place: China | collected 2015-10
TTTCAGTTCAACGGTTTTCAAGACCGCCGCAATCGACCACTCTGCCATCTCTCCAGTATGTTTTGCTATCGTTTTCTCTCGATTGCGGTGCAAAGGTAGTGATATTTTTTATATCTCCTAATTTTACGAAGCATTTTTTTCTTTTTAAGCTATTATTTTTCTTTTAACCACTCAGAATGGGAAGTCGTATCCGTTTTATTACTATTTTTGTATTCTATAATTATCAATGAAGTAATAAGTTTTATATGAGAAAGTTGAAAGATTTATTCCTGATTTCGGTGGTGTTGCTGCTGGTTAGTTGCTCCATGTCTGCCAAATCGGATAAAAACGAAACAGGAAACGTAGCTGCCCAGGGCGAAGTTGTAGTACTTAACAAAGCTGACTTTCTGACCAAAGTATATAATTACGAGAAAAACCAAACAGAATGGGTCTATGAAGGCACCAAGCCTTGCATCGTCGACTTCTATGCTGACTGGTGCGGACCTTGCAAGAAGGTTTCTCCTATATTAAAGGAATTGGCCGGAGAATACAAAAACGACATCATCATTTATAAGATCAATGTCGATAACGAAAAGGAACTGGCTGCCGCTTTCGGCATACAGAGCATCCCTACCCTACTGTTTATTCCTGCTAAAGGAAAACCGCAACTGGCACAGGGAGCACTTTCAAAGGAACAGTTCGTTGAACAAATCAATGGTTTCCTGCTGGGAAAGAAATAAGGGGACACACAATAAAAAAGAGGACACTCCACATAGGAAATGTCCTCTTTTTATTTGGCATTAAGCGAATTACTCAGCGCTTTCTGCTGCAGGAGCTTCTTCAGCAGGAGCGTTTGCTGCTGCTTCTTCAGCTGCCTTTGCTGCAGCGGCGGCTGCTAATTCAGCTTTCTTTTTAGCTACTTCTTCTGCTTTTGCCTTGTTAGCTTCTTTTTCAGCTTCCAGACGAGCTTTTTCTGCAGCCTTAGCCGCTTCGCTGTCTTTCGATTTTACTGCTTCAACAGAAGCTTGTTTGTTTTTCAACCAAGCCTGGAATTTAGATTCTGCTGTAGCTTCGTCGAATGCACCTTTCTTAACACCTTCCAGTAAATGCTTTTTCATGCATACACCTTCGCGTGACAGAATGTTGCGAGTTGTGTCTGTAGGCTGTGCACCTACCTGTAACCAATACAAAGCTCTTTCGAAGTTCAAATCTACTGTAGCAGGATTAGTGTTCGGATTATAAGAACCTATCCTTTCAATAAACTTTCCATCACGTGGAGCCCTGCTGTCTGCGACTACGATCTGATAAAAAGCGTAGCTTTTGCGACCGTGTCTTTGCAATCTAATTTTTGTTGCCATGTTTGAATAATTAATTTAAGCTGTTTGTATTAGCGGGTGCAAAGATAAGTTGTTTCAAAACATAAAACAAATATTCCAAACATTTTTCCTACCTTTGCGCCTTCTTTTTACATATATATATAATGTACGTATGATTTCTATTGATGGACTGACAGTGGAGTTTGGCGGAAGTGCCCTCTTTTCTGATATATCTTTCGTTATAAACGAGAAAGACCGAATTGCCCTGATGGGGAAAAACGGTGCGGGCAAATCAACTTTGCTCAAAATACTAGCCGGGGTACGCGAACCGACACGCGGAAAGGTTTCGGTACCCAAAGATACGGTCATAGCCTATCTGCCGCAACATCTGATGACGGAAGACGGGCGCACCGTATTTGAAGAAACGGCACAGGCTTTCGCCCACCTGCATGAGATGGAGGCCGAGATCGAAACGATCAACAAAGAGTTGGAGACACGTACTGACTACGATTCGGACAGTTATATGGAGCTGATCGAGCGCGTCTCCACACTCAGCGAGAAATTTTATTCCATCGAGGAGATCAATTATGACGCCGATATCGAGAAGACATTGCTCGGACTGGGCTTCAAGCGCGAAGATTTCAACCGGCAGACCAGCGAGTTCAGCGGTGGCTGGCGCATGCGTATCGAGTTGGCGAAGTTACTCTTGAAGAAACCGGACGTGTTACTGCTCGACGAGCCTACGAACCATCTGGACATCGAATCAATCCAGTGGCTGGAAGATTTCCTGATCGATAACGGGCAGGCGGTGGTTGTCATCAGCCACGACCGGGCATTCGTCGACCATATCACCACCCGCACAATCGAAGTCACCATGGGCCGCATCTACGACTACAAGGTGAATTACAGTAGTTATCTGCAACTCCGCCAGGAACGCCGCGTACAACAACAAAAGGCGTTCGACGAACAACAGAAGATGATTGCCGAAACCCGGGAGTTTATCGAACGTTTCAAAGGGACATACTCCAAAACGCTACAGGTACAAAGCCGTGTCAAGATGCTTGAAAAACTTGAGATACTTGAAGTGGATGAGGAAGACACATCGGCACTCCGCCTGAAGTTCCCGCCCTCTCCCCGCTCCGGTACATATCCGGTGATTATCGAAAACGTGGCAAAAACATACGGCGACCATACGGTGTTCCGCAATGCCAACCTGATGATTGAACGGGGCGACAAAATCGCTTTCGTAGGAAAGAATGGCGAAGGAAAGTCCACGCTGGTGAAATGTATCATGAAAGAGATCGAACACGACGGCACGCTGACCATCGGACATAACGTGATGATCGGTTATTTCGCTCAGAATCAGGCTTCGCTGTTGGATGAGAACCTGACCGTCTTTCAAACGATAGACGATGTCGCCCAAGGTGATATCCGTAATAAAATTAAGGATTTGCTCGGCGCGTTCATGTTCGGCGGAGAAAATTCAGCCAAGAAAGTGAAGGTTTTGTCGGGTGGAGAGCGCACGCGCCTGGCGATGATCAAGCTGCTGCTCGAACCAGTCAACCTGCTGATTCTCGACGAGCCGACCAACCATTTGGACATGAAAACGAAAGATATCCTGAAACAGGCGTTGCTCGACTTCGACGGTACGCTGATTGTGGTGTCTCACGACCGTGATTTCCTGGACGGACTGGTGACGAAAGTCTACGAATTCGGCAACCAGCGGGTCACTGAACATCTTGAAGGCATTTACGAATTCCTCCAACGGAAGAAAATGGAGAATCTCAACGAACTCGAAAGAAACAAAACAAGATAACAATCAGTCAATTACAGTTTCCTCGTAGTCCCACTTTCAGGAAACTGTAATGAAGTAATAATCAATAGCAAAGCATTAAATCTTCACTCCCAAAGAAAGCATCAAATCGTAGGTAGCTCGGTTCACGTCGTCGTGGTAGCTGTAATGCGTGCGGCGGGAAAAGTAGCGGTTCGAGAGCGATATATTCCATTTTTTGCTGGAAAGATAAACCAGTTTGATGCCCATCACTGTCAAGCGGGAATGACCTTTGTCACCTTGTACGCTGAAAGTATTCGGGTCGACCGTGCTCAGGTCTATGTCCGGATTGTAGCCTTTCCAGGTAAAAATATGATAGTTTTCCATATTTAGCAAAAATGTCCAGTGCTTGTTGTAAGTCAAACCTGTAAAGGCTTTTACACTATAACCGCTTCCCATGTTGTAATCGCGTTCATCGAGACGAAAATAGTCTGACGAGCCACCTCCCAGGGCAACACCGTTCACATAAAATTCGCCGTAGGCATCGACCTTGTCGCTCGGCTCCGAACGTTTGTAATAGATCAAACCGCCTCCCACAGCCGCCGCCTCCGAAATGCGGTAGGGCGACACCTTGCCACCATCACTGGAGCGCAACTGCGAATCGTAATAGTCGAAGTGCTGGAAGACACCGGCCGTCAGCGTGCGCGGCCCTTTCTCCCAAACCCGTTTACCCCACAAGGCGCCGATAGCATTCACCTGCGTGATGACCGGCTGACTGGAAAAGAAATCGAATCCGGCACGCAGCTGAAACCATTCGTAGGGCGAATAAAACTCGTCTTCAAAAGGGTCGCCATAATCCAGACGCAGCGAAAGATGCATACTAGTCGTCCCATGTTTCGAATGCTCCTGCTCCGCCAGGAAACGAGGACCGGCACTCACGATAAAGTTCACGGGCACAAACGAGTATGCCCTACCTTTATGCGGCCTGTGACGCCATGCCTCACCGGTTATCAGACGGTTTATGCCACGCACGGGCGATATCAGTCCAGAAAGTATCTCACGCCCTACACGCTCCGCCCCACTCGACCGGTCATCGATAAAAAGGTCGGACAGACGGTAAGTGATTTCACCTAACTCCACCCCTCCGAACGTGGTAGCCATCAGGTCGTTGATAGAGGGCGGTTCATTCTCCATGAAGAATTCCCACATCAAACTCCCACCGGCGGCGAAAGGGATAGACTGCCAGAAATTCATCCCGTTGCTGCGTGCGGCATTGAAGTAAAGCGAGCCGTGGTAGGGATGCGCCACCAGATTGGTCGAAAACTTGTCGGTATCCCAGACAGGGCCGGTTTTGAAATTGTTCTTAATCGTATGACCATTAATATGAGCAAAGTCCTCGTTCATCAGAAAACGGTCGAAAGCCCATATCCCGACATTCAAGCCGAACACCTCGCCGGCTGCCAGCCAGGGCTTTTTAGGCATGAAAACAGTCGAGTCGCTCACGTAATTTCTTGTATCCATTTTAGGGAAGTGTTGCCCCTGCATCCACTGTGCTGAAAGCAAAGCCAGCAATCCTATCCATATAAATCTCTTCATCATGTAACAATCTTTTGGCCTGAGCCTTATACCTATTACTCATGCAAACTTATATATAATTAACAGTAAAGGATTCGTTTGGTTTAAATTATTCTTAGGTTGTGTCGCTAGAAACAAACACAATTCAAAGGAAATACTTACTTTTGCAGAAAAAAACAAAATGATAGATTTTATCACCTTTTGCGACTATACAGGGACGTTTGCATTCGCAATTAGTGGGATCAGATTAGCCTCTGCAAAACAATTTGACTGGTTTGGCGCCTATGTGGTCGGACTGGTTACTGCCGTGGGCGGAGGGACAATACGCGATATCCTGCTGAATGCAACCCCTTTCTGGATGGAACAAACATCTTATTTAACTGTTTCCGCACTAGCTTTATTGTTTGTTATCATCTTCCGTAAATATGTGATCCGGCTGAATAACACGTTCTTTATATTCGACGCCATCGGACTGGGTCTGTTCGGCGTGGTCGGAATCGCTAAAACACTCGAATTCGGCTTCCCTATGTGGGTAGCTATCGTAATGGGAACGATCACCGGATCATTCGGGGGAATGATGCGCGATATATTAATCAATGAGGAGCCGCTAATCTTCCGAAAAGACATCTATGCCCTGGCATGCGTGTTCGGTGGCGGTGTATATTATTTATGTATGCTCGCCGGGTTAACACCCTCCATCACCCAGTTCGCTGCAGCGTTGGGGATATTCCTGGCACGTATCATAGCCGTAAAATATCACATAAGCGTTCCCGTTTTGAAGGGAGAAGAATAAATTTATTACCTTTGCATTATGACAGTAAACATGAACGATCAGCGCGATAAGGCTTCTATCCTGCTTATCTATACAGGCGGAACAATCGGAATGATTGAAAATCCTGAAACCGGAGTATTGGAATCTTTTAATTTCCAACATCTTAGAGACAATATGCCGGAACTGAAAAAGCTCGGTTACTCAGTATCGACTTATCAGTTCGATCCGGTAATGGACTCGTCCGAAATGGGGCCTGACTCATGGATGAAGATTGTGAAAATCATTGCAGATAATTATGCGAAATACGATGGTTTCGTGGTGCTGCATGGCACCGATACCATGTCGTTCACCGCCTCTGCCCTGAGTTTCATGCTCGAAAACCTCAGCAAGCCGGTCATTTTCACTGGTTCGCAATTGCCCATCGGCATGTTGCGCACAGACGGGAAGGAAAACCTGATCACGGCGATCGAGATTGCTGCTGCCAAAGAAAACGGAATACCTATTGTACCCGAAGTCTGCATCTTCTTTGAAAACGATTTGCTGCGAGGCAACCGTACGAGCAAGATCAATGCCGACAACTTCAATGCGTTTCGTTCATACAATTATCCGGCCCTGGCACATGCCGGGATATACATTAAATACGATACGGGACAAATTTATCACCCGGTTTCGCGTAAGCCGCTGAAACCACATTATCTGCTGGACCGGAACATCGCTATCCTGAAGTTGTTTCCGGGTATCTCGCCGCAGGTGGTGGAAAGCATCCTCAACATTCCCGACCTGAAAGGGGTCGTGATGGAAACTTTCGGTAGCGGGAATGCCCCGAGTTACGACTGGTTTCTGACCATGCTCAAAGATGCAGTAGACCGGGGTATCGTAATCGTCAATGTAACCCAGTGTAGCGCCGGAAGCGTTGAGATGCACCGGTACGAGACGGGGCATAAATTATTGGAAGCCGGCGTCATAAGCGGGTTCGACAGCACGACGGAAAGCGCTGTCGCCAAGTTGATGTTCCTTTTCGGCCACGGGTTATCGCCCGAGGAGGTGAAGGACCACATGAACTGTTCGCTTATCGGGGAGGTGACGATCCCTGATACGTTCCGTTCCTGATTATACTATGTAAAACAGAATAGGCCGCGAGGCGGAATAGAAAAATATGAAACTATCATTTCTTAGCTTAGCAAGTGGAAGCAGTGGCAACTGCTATTATCTGGGTACTCCCGAATTCGGGATACTGATTGATGCTGGTATCGGAATACGTACCATAAAGAAGGTGTTGAAAGATAAAGCGATCGACTTTTCCAAAATCGTGGCAGTCCTGATAACGCACGACCATGCCGACCATATCAAGACGGTTGGTTGCCTGGGAGAGAAAATGAATATCCCGGTATACACTACCGCTGCCGTCCACCGAGGAATAGAAAAAAGCCGTTATGTGGAAGAGACGTTGATCGGTTCACGCCGGGTCATCGAAAAAGAAGTACCTTTTACCATCCGCAACTTCAATATCATCGCTTTCGAAGTGCCTCACGACAGCACGGACAACGTAGGCTACTATATCGAATACGGAGAGCATAAGTTTACTTTTGCGACCGACGTGGGCCATATTACGGATACAGTGAGTCGTTATATGCGAATGGCTAACCATCTGATCATCGAGGCCAACTACGACGAGGAAATGTTGAAGTTCGGCACCTACCCCGCTTTCCTGAAAGAACGTGTAGCGAGTCCGACAGGCCACCTGAGTAACCGTGAAGCTGCCGAATTCCTGGCAGCCAACTATGACCCGAAGCTGAAGGACATTTGGTTGTGCCACCTCAGCCGCGACAACAACCACCCGGAACTTGCCTATAAGACAGTCGACATCCGATTGTTTCAAGAAGGGGTCCGTGTCGGCAAAGATGTCTCTCTGATAGCACTTAAGCGCACGACTCCGTCTGATATCTTTGAATTCGAGTAAAAAATAGTTAGAAAAAAGCGACCGAAAAGTTTGCAAAGAAAAATTAAACCTCTATCTTTGCACCCGCAATCGAGAAACAAAGTCCACAAGCAGGAAACAAGGATTGCAACAGATTGACTTGGTAGCTCAGTTGGTAGAGCAAATGACTCTTAATCATTGGGTCGAGGGTTCGAGCCCCTCCCAGGTCACTCAAAGAAAAAACCGATTGACTCGGTAGCTCAGCTGGTAGAGCAAATGACTCTTAATCATTGGGTCGAGGGTTCGAGCCCCTCCCGGGTCACAAAAAGCCTGTTATAGAAAGTTCTATGACAGGCTGTTTTGTATTATCTATCCTCCAGATATCCCGATTCTAATAAATTGTTAATCATTTTAATTTATTCTTTTCTGTCACATATGTTACAATTTGAAAAGGACAGATGGTGTACTTTTGTCTCAAATCATTTAATAATCAGTTTATGGAACAGTTACATGCACATGAAGTTCTTTTCATGATGGAAGGAAACAGTTACTCAGAGAGCAGCCTGAGAGCAGCTATCATTAATAAATTCGGTCCGGAACAACGTTTTTATGCCTGCTCGGCCGATAACATGAATGTGGATGAATTAATCGAATTCTTGAAAGAAAAAGGGAAATTCATGCCTATGAATGATGGTTTTACGGTAGATGTCAGCAAGGTTTGCAGTCATTAAATCGATACAAATTATTTTTACCCGAGCCTTTTAAAATACAAAAGCCGCCCTATTCTCACGAACAGAGCGGTTGTTTGCCCACTGAAGGGCTTGGGATACAACGTTATTAGATATGAGGATTAACGTTATAGAGTAAAAAGTATGATTTCACCAATTACATTGAATTTATTGATATACTAGTTAATCCAATCAACAATAAAATCAGCTCGCGGGCCCTCACCAGGACTCTTCGGCTCAATAGGGACTTCCCAGTCCGTTATAAAAGCACCTGTATAATCAGATTTGTAACTCACCTCACGGTCTTTTTTATCTCCATTCGATGAATCGTCGCAACCCCATACAAGTGAAGTTCCACGCTCGCCTGCGCGAACGGCATACATCGATCTCTGTTTTTTTTCAGTCCTTCCCCACGCCAAGGGGAGGATACTAGTTTCAGCCAAAGTCATTAACCTAAAATATTTATATACATCTAATCAAACTCACAAAACAACATCTCTTAAAAACTTTGATGTAAAGGTATCCCGCCCGACGCAATGTTTTGCGACAATCTCCGGCTATTTTATTTACGATATTTATAAATGTAGACCCAATACGGAAGCAAACCCTCCGAAAAGGAGGAAACAGACCGAAAAAGAAGAAATTTACTCATTTCATAACAATCCGGCCCATTTTATGATAAAATCAGCTTATTTTGCAACGGCTGGCGGAAAAGGCCCGATACAGGCTTCCAACATTTCCCGCACACCCATTGTTGTATTGATATAAAAATGAACAGAATGAAAAATAAAACACATCAGAAAAGGGTCGCAGCCATACACGACCTGTCCGGATTCGGAAAATGCTCACTCACCGTCGCATTACCTATTTTATCTGCCGCAGGCATTGAAACATCAGCTCTCCCCACAGCCATCCTATCTACTCATACCGGAGGTATCAGCGGATACACCTACCACGACCTGACGGAAGATATGCGCCCGGTCATGAAACACTGGAAGTCGCTCGACATAAAGTTCGATGCCATCTACACCGGCTTCCTCGGTTCGTTCGAACAGCTCGACATCGTTAAGGAGTTTTTCGACGCATTCAGGCAGGAAGACAACCTGATACTGGTTGACCCAGTTATGGGCGACAACGGCGAACTGTACACCGTCTTCACTCGCGAGTTCGCAGCCGGCATGAGGATGCTTTGCCAAAAAGCCGACATCATCGTGCCCAACCTCACCGAGGCGGCCTTGCTGCTCGACGAACCGTTCCATCCGGGACCTTACACCCACGCATATATCGAAAGCCTGTTGAGGAAGCTCGGCGCACTGGGTCCGCAGAAAGTGGTACTGACCGGCGTTTATTTCAAGGAAGACGAACTAGGGGCCGCCACCTATGACCGGACGACCGACACGATAGACTACGTCTTCACCCAGAAAATACCCGGTTATTACCACGGGACAGGCGATGTGTTTGCAAGCGCCCTGCTGTCGGCCTTGCTCAACGACTTCAGCCTGATCGACGCGGCGGCCATTGCCGTTCATTTTACGACCGACAGCATCCGGCGGACTTACAAGGCAAAGACCGACTATCGCTTCGGTGTTAATTTTGAACAAAGTTTTCCCGACTTTCTAAAAGAACTCAAACTCGTATAAAGGGTTTCGATTTTATTTTTCATCTTTGCGGCATCATATATATAAGAATATAAACTTCAAAACTCCTATACAATTGATATGAGTAAAATAAAAATTGCTATTTCCGGAATAGGGGCTGTAGGGGGTTACTACGGGGGGTTGCTCGCTGCCCACTACCAGGATTCGGAGGATGTGGACATCTTCTTCATCTCCCGCGGCGAGAACCTGAAGGCTATCAAAGAATTTGGCTTGGAAATAAAAAAATCTTTCAAGAAAACAATAGCCATACCAACCCTCGCAACCGACAATCCGGCAGAGATAGGTCCGGTGGATTACCTGCTCTGCTGCACGAAAAGCTACGATCTGGAAGAAAATATCCGTCACCTGAAGCCGGTCATCAGTCCGGAGACTGTCATCCTACCCCTGCTCAACGGGGCCGACATCGCCGAACGGATAGAAAAAATACTGCCCGGAAGCAGAATATGGAAAGGCTGTGTTTACATAGGTGCGCGGCTCGTTTCGCCCGGATATATCGAGAAATTCACCCTCAAGGACCGTTTGTTTTTCGGACTCAACGGCAAGGACAAGGAACAACAACTAGAGTTAAGGAATATATTGAGCTCCGCCCGCGTGTTATCGACCAACCCGGAGGACATCGACCTCGAGATATGGAAGAAATTCTTTATGATCTCCACGGCAGCAACCATCACTTCTTACTTCAACGAACCGATTAACAGTGTGATAGAAAATCATATCGACCTGTTCATCACGCTGGGATACGAGTTAAAAGACGTTGCCGAAGCCAAAGGAATCAAACTGCCGGAAGATATTGTTTTCTCGTCTATCCAGGCCCAAAAGATGATGCCGAACAGTGCGACCACTTCAATGCACAGTGACTTCAAGCGCGGAGGCCAGACGGAAATCGAGACACTGACCGGCTACGTAATCCGCGAGGCGGAAGCCCTGGGGCTGGATGTCCCCACCTACCGGTTCATGTACAACGGGCTGACACAATTCCCCTATCCCCAATAAGATCATTAGGAAATCAGCATAGCCTAACAAAATAACAGGGAACGCATACGACGCAGAAAACGCAGAGAAACGCAGATATTATATTGATTATTAATAAAATATTCTGCGAAACTCTGCGTTTTCTGCGTCGTTTCTGTTTCCTAATTCCTTTTTTCAGGAAAAACTGTTATCTTTTCCCGGAAAATTATCCGATATAAGTCTCCATGAATTTGGCATTCGGAGCCGGAGAAATCGTCACCACCTCTGTATCTGCCGGGATAAGCACCGTCTGACCTTGATGAACGAATATTTCGTTTCCTTTATTGTCGCGGATAGAAGCCTTACCCTCCATACATATATATACGACAAACGAATCGAGTTCGGAGAAGTCGCGCACCATCATCGTATCGAGGTCGAGCAGGTTTGTCGTGAAATACTTGCAGTTGGCCAGTTCGACTGTCGCGTTGGTATGTGCCTTATAATGCGTGCGGTAGTCGGGAGACATGGTATAGTCGATGGCATCTTTGGCCAGCTCAGTATGCAGTTCACGCCCGTTACCGTTGGCATCCTTACGATCGTAGTCGTAGATGCGGTAAGTGATGTTGCTGGTCTGCTGTATCTCTGCGATAAAGCATCCGGCACCGATGGCGTGAACGCGCCCCGCAGGCAGGAAGAACACATCGCCCGGCGACACTTCATAACGCTGGAGAACGTCCATGATAGTGTTATCGCCTACCCGTTTCACATACTCCTCTGCGTCAATTTGTTGGGAGAAACCGGAATAGAGGCCAGCTCCCTCCGCGGCGTTGATTACGTACCACATTTCGGTCTTGCCAAAAGAATTGTGGCGTTTCATAGCCAGCTCGTCGTTGGGATGCACCTGGATAGACAGGTCATCACGGGCGTCGATAAACTTAATCAGCAGCGGGAAAGTAGAGCCGAACTGGTCCATTACCTTCTCACCGAGCAACTGCTTGCCGTAAGTGCGAATCAGTTCGTCGAGCGACTTGCCTTCCAAGTCACCGTTATTGACGATGGAATAGTTACCCTCTACATGCGAAAGTTCCCAACTTTCACCGATACCTTCTTCAACCGGTGTGATGCCCTTAAATGGGCAGATGTCTGAGCCTCCCCAAATAATCTCCTTGAGGATAGGCTTAAAAGTCATTGGATATAACATACTGTGTGTTTTGTTGTTTGATTACTTCTTTATCTTTACTTTTCTCAGTACAACAGCACTGCGTGCCGGAATGTACAGTTTAAGCCATTCTTTTTTGTCTTTTTTAAATAATGGGTCGAATTGTGTGAAATGACGCACCGAATCGTCCGCCAGGCCGAAACCACCGAAACGGGGGGCATCTGTGTTGAGAATCACTTCATACTCGCCTTTAGGAACCAGGAAGCCGTAGTCGGTGTACGATTTCGTCGGACTGAAGTTGAACACAAATACCAGGTCTTTGCGCATGTAGGCCAGAATCTGGTCGCCATCGCTATCCCACACCTTCTGTATTGGGGTAGACTGGAAGTTTTTCACGCTACGGAGCAGTTCGATCATTTCGCGGTCGAAGTCGCCCAGATAGTGATATTTCAAATCCATATTATCTACCAGTTCCCACTGGCGGCGTGCATATTTGTGCGACCATCCGTTGCCTTCGCGCGGGAAGTCGATCCATTCGGGATGTCCGAACTCGTTGCCCATAAAGTTGAGGTATCCGCCGTTGATGGTCGAGGCGGTCACCAGACGGATCATCTTATGGAGCGCCACACCGCGTTCAACAACAGCGTTGTGGTCGTCCTTCTGCATGTGCCAGTACATGTCCGCATCTATCAACCGGAAGATGATGGTCTTATCTCCCACCAGTGCCTGATCGTGGCTTTCGGCGTAACTGATTGTCTTTTCGTCGGCACGGCGGTTGGTCGTTTCCCACCAGATGGACGAGGGATGCCAGTCTTCATCTTTCTTTTCCTTGATCGTCTTGATCCAGTAGTCGGGAATGTTCATTGCCATGCGATAGTCGAAACCATAGCCGCCGTCTTCATAGTTGGCAGCCAGTCCGGGCATGCCGCTCACTTCCTCGGCGATGGTGATGGCGTTCTTATTTACCTCGTGGATCAGTTTGTTGGCCAAGGTGAGATAAGCAATCGCGTCGCCGTCCTGATGTCCGTTGAAGTAGTCGCCGTAATTGCAGAAAGCCTCGCCCAATCCGTGACTGTAATAGAGCATGGAAGTGACACCGTCGAAACGGAAACCGTCGAACTTATACTCTTCAAGCCAGAATTTGCAGTTCGAGAGCAGGAAATGCAACACCTCGTTCTTGCCATAATCGAAGCAAAGCGAGTCCCAGGCGGGATGCTCGCGGCGTGTACCGCTCAGGAAATATTGATTATAGGAACCGTCGAAACGTCCGAGGCCCTCCACTTCATTCTTAACAGCATGGCTGTGTACAATATCCATGATGACAGCGATTCCCATGCCGTGGGCGTCGTCTATCAGCTGTTTCAGCTCTTCGGGCGTACCGAAACGGGACGAGGCGGCGAAGAAGCTGCTGACGTGATAACCGAACGAGCCGTAGTAAGGATGCTCCTGTATCGCCATGATCTGTATCGCGTTGTATCCTTCGCGGGCAATGCGGGGTAGCACGTTGCGGCGAAATTCATCGTATGAGCCGACTTTTTCCTCGTTCGTCGACATACCGATATGGCATTCGTAGATCAGCAGCGGGGCGGTGTCAGGCTTAAAGCGTTTGTTTTTGAACGCATATGGCTTGACTGGGTTCCACACCTGTGCACTAAATATTTTAGTTTGTTCGTCTTGCACGACACGGCGTATCCAGGCCGGGATGCGTTCACCGCTTCCTCCGTCCCACTCAACCAGCAGTTTGAAAAGGTCTTCGTGACGGAGCAGCTCTTCTTCGAGCGCAATCTCCCAGACACCGTATCCGAGACGTCTCATTTTATATCGTTCGTCTTTCTTCCAGTCATTAAATGTACCGATAAGATAGATAGCTGTGGCATTCGGGGCCCATTCGCGGAACACCCACCCCTTGTTGGTTTTATGCAAACCGAAGTACAGATAGCCGGAAGCCATCTCGGCCAACGTCTGTTTCCCGTTGTTGGTCAGGCTCTTTTCCTTGTCAATCACGTATTGATACCGTCCTTCTATCGCCTCTTTATAAGGGGCAAGCCAAGGGTCATTCTTTATTAGATTCAGCGACTCCATGATTTATTTGAGATTGGTTTAGCGCAAAGATAAAAGAAAAAAAGATACCGTATTGATATTCCCGGGATATTTCTTACTTTTGCATCAAACCCCATGCAATATATGAGTAGAGGAACAAAGAGTATAGCCTTTTATTTAGTGATGATCCTTGTATTCGGTTCATTGATGTATTTTATCGCCAAAGAAGGAGAGAGCCAACAGATTGAAAGCGCCATGACATCGGCCTACGACGCCCCTAAAAACCTCAGTGAAGGTTTTTCCTTATTTTGGGAACTGATGATGCATCATATCCAGTCGCCTATCGGCATCCTGCTGTTGCAGATCATTACGATATTGATTACCTGCCGCCTGTTCGGCTGGTTGTTTCAGAAGATTGGCCAGCCTACGGTCATCGGCGAGATTGTGGCCGGTATCGTACTGGGGCCATCAGTGCTGGGGCATTTGCTACCGGAGGCTTCGGGATTCCTTTTCCCGGTCGAGTCGCTGGCCAACATCACTATCCTGAGCCAGTTCGGGCTGATCCTGTTTATGTTTGCCATCGGTATGGAGCTGGATATCACCGAGGTTCGGAAGAAATTAAAGGAAACGATCCTAATCAGCCATACAAGCACGATTGTGCCCTTCTTTTGCGGGATGCTTACTGCCTACTTCGTTTACGACACGTATGCCGACAAAGGCACTCCCTTCCTATCGTTCGCCCTGTTTATAGGTATCGCCATGAGTATCACTGCCTTCCCGGTGCTGGCACGTATCATACAGGAACGCGGATTGACGCGGACGCATCTGGGGACGATCTCGCTCGCCAGCGCAGCCAACGGTGACATCACGGCCTGGTGCCTGCTGGCCGTCGTGATAGCCATCGCACAGGCGGGGTCAATGCTGAGTGCGGTCTATAATATTCTTTTCTCCGCCATTTATATCGCTTTCATGTTCTTTGCCGTCCGTCCGTTCCTGAAAATGATCGGACATATTTACCATAATAAGGAAGTGATCGACAAGGGCCTGGTCGCTTTTATGTTCCTCCTGCTCATCATTTCGGCTTATTTGACCGAGATGTTAGGGTTGCATGCGTTGTTCGGCGCGTTCATCGCGGGGGTGGTGATGCCAAGTAACGTGAAATTCCGCAAGATCATGACCGAAAAGGTGGAAGATGTATCGCTGGCCCTGTTTCTCCCTTTGTTCTTCGTTTCGACGGGGTTACGCACAGAGATCGGGCTGCTGAATAGTCCCGACCTGTGGTGGATGTGCGGCGTCTTTATACTGGTGGCCATCATCGGTAAATTCGGCGGTGCCATGTTTTCGGCTCGTTTCGTGGGCGAGAGCTGGAAAGACAGCCTCTATATCGGCGCACTGATGAATACGAGGGGATTGATGGAGCTGGTCGTGCTTACGATCGGTTACGAAATGCATATCCTGCCCCCATCCATCTTCGTGATGCTGGTATTGATGACGCTAGTGACTACATTTATGACTATCCCGCTCGTTTCGTTCATCAAGTTCTGCTTCCAGACACGCGAGAAGATCAAAGAATACAAAGCGGTGGAGGTAGCCGACGGCACGTTCAAGGTGTTGCTCTCGTTCGGACGTGCGGGCAACGGGCAGATCATGCTCGACGTGGCCTACCAGATGTTCGCCCATATCCGGCATCAGGTGGACCTTACGGCGCTTCATCTCACCGTCGGTTCGGATGTGAACCCGCTGCACACGGATAACTTCGAGGAAGTCAGCTTCGGGCCTATTCTCTATGGGGCGAAAAAGCTGGGAATCAATATAGAAACGCGCTACGAGGTGTCGAACAACGCCGGACAGGATATCACGGACATCGTAAACACGGAGGGGTTCGACTTCCTGCTCGTGGGTTCGGGCATTTCGATGAGTAACCAGCCGGACGACATCGAGGCGAACCGTTACCGCACCTCTTTCTACAATCGTTTCTTCCGCCGTTTCAAGGCGCCCGAATCGTGGTTTTACCCCGGTGCGCTATTGAAAGACAAGACGAAAATGTTTATCGGAAAAAGTAATTGCGACGTGGGGGTATTCGTGAACCGCGGCTTCGTGAAAGCGAGCAATGTGATCGTGGTGGTCGACTCGGAGAAGGATCTCTTCCTGTTGGAATATGCTTCGACGTTGCTAAAGACAACCCACGGATCGGTCAGCATCCTCGACCGCAGCAGTTCGACGACTCCGGGCAGCGAAAAGATAAAACATGCCATCCGCCAGTTCGTCGATACGACCAAGCAGGCGTCGCTGCTGGCAGACAAGGATATGACAGCGGCGATATTCAGCAACTATAATTTCATGTTGATAAGCTACGATACCTGGAACGACGTCTCTGAACACCGCCGCGAAGCGTTGCAGAAGATGCCGTCGACGCTGATTATGAATCATAAAGAGAAATAAAGAAGATATTTCGGAAGATGCGTTCCCCCAAACAAGAGGACGCACCCTATTTTCAAAAAGGATGCACCCTTTTGACGAAGAGGATGCATCCTTTTTTATTGCGACGTTAATTCAATTTAAACCTAACCCCAAATTTTACCCCGAAAGACATAACCTTCACTTTATCTGTTACGTTTGAATTCATCA
>OOBZ01001350.1_pt1 | contig 16436 bp, 15 predicted proteins | sample 1671601 | NCBI WGS metagenome assembly OOBZ01 (sample SAMN06348173, study PRJEB24527) | human gut metagenome | biome: human gut; feature: ankylosing spondylitis patient; material: feces | host: Homo sapiens | place: China | collected 2015-10
TCTCCATCACTGTTGTTGCAGCTCCTTCCATAGGATCATCCCCACGCGTGTGGGGACAAGCTTTTATTTTTGTTTGCGCCCCTGCGCATAACGGGATCATCCCCACGCGTGTGGGGACAAGCTATTAACACCGACATGATACTGTATAGAATTAGGATCATCCCCACGCGTGTGGGGACAAGGCTATAGCAAATGAGCAGATAAGATTAGCTGTAGGATCATCCCCACGCGTGTGGGGACAAGTATATATAACGAGACCTGCGGCAGAATAGCTAAGGATCATCCCCACGCGTGTGGGGACAAGATGAACTTAGCTTCGGCAACATTGCCGTAAGTAGGATCATCCCCACGCGTGTGGGGACAAGTTCCTTAACAGCACTCTGATCTTCATCGGTCAGGGATCATCCCCACGCGTGTGGGGACAAGCAACGGTTACTTCCTATAAAGAGGTAATGGCAAGGATCATCCCCACGCGTGTGGGGACAAGACAACTTTTTCCCATTCCGCAGACGTTTTGTCGAGGATCATCCCCACGCGTGTGGGGACAAGGAAAAATCAAAATATCTTAGCGGCAACAACCGAGGATCATCCCCACGCGTGTGGGGACAAGGGCACAGTAGCAGAGCCTAAATGGTCGTCTGTAGGATCATCCCCACGCGTGTGGGGACAAGAAACGTTTTTGTGTGCGTTCAATATCAGACGTGGGGATCATCCCCACGCGTGTGGGGACAAGTTCATTTGTCATCTCCATTCTTTACGGTATTCGGGATCATCCCCACGCGTGTGGGGACAAGATGCCACTTTTACCCAAATCACGGGCAAAGAAAGGATCATCCCCACGCGTGTGGGGACAAGATGTTTATCAAAAATATGATGGAAACCAACCAGGGATCATCCCCACGCGTGTGGGGACAAGTATTCGATTTCGTCAATTTTCCGCATTACCGAGGGATCATCCCCACGCGTGTGGGGACAAGGCCGCACCTGCCAAACCACGACTATTTCAAAAAGGATCATCCCCACGCGTGTGGGGACAAGGGAATAAAAATCGTAAAGCTGTGAAACCAAAAAGGATCATCCCCACGCGTGTGGGGACAAGTGAGATTTTTCACCCATAAGGCGATGTTCTCAAGGATCATCCCCACGCGTGTGGGGACAAGTTTTGATTTCGCAAGCCGTAGCAATTTCTCCGAGGATCATCCCCACGCGTGTGGGGACAAGAATTTTATGTCGCCTTTTGTTTTTGCTTTTTGAGGATCATCCCCACGCGTGTGGGGACAAGACTCGCCGATGCAGCCGCAGGTACGCTCGGAAAGGATCATCCCCACGCGTGTGGGGACAAGTTGCGATAGGTGGCGAAATCCTCGGAGCGTTGAGGATCATCCCCACGCGTGTGGGGACAAGATTAAGGGCTGAAAAAATCAGCCCTGTTTTTTAGGATCATCCCCACGCGTGTGGGGACAAGTCTTGCCTTTTCAATATGCGATTTCCTCAAGCAGGATCATCCCCACGCGTGTGGGGACAAGTTGTGTTAAAAGCAAAACTGTAATATACTGTAAGGATCATCCCCACGCGTGTGGGGACAAGGTTATACAAAAAGGAAACGCAGAGCAGTGCAGAGGATCATCCCCACGCGTGTGGGGACAAGAATGCGTGTCAGATATGCTTTAACCGCTTCCTGGGATCATCCCCACGCGTGTGGGGACAAGCGCATTCAGACTATCACCGCTCCCGAGCAGCTAGGATCATCCCCACGCGTGTGGGGACAAGAATTTTGGGATGCCTTACATGAGTGGAGCAGACGGATCATCCCCACGCGTGTGGGGACAAGTTCTTCCGCTATGTACTCGTAAACCACACCGCAGGATCATCCCCACGCGTGTGGGGACAAGTCATACTAAGCGGATTGTTACTGCTGCTCGGCAGGATCATCCCCACGCGTGTGGGGACAAGTTGCTTCTAAACGGCAACGGTTTTCCCGATACGGGATCATCCCCACGCGTGTGGGGACAAGGCTGTTCTCCTGCTGCATCTATCATTCTTGCTGGGATCATCCCCACGCGTGTGGGGACAAGTCTTGAGTTAAAAGAGCCTGAACTTAGATACGAGGATCATCCCCACGCGTGTGGGGACAAGCGCTCCGTCCTACAATTAAAACCGGTATGCCCAGGATCATCCCCACGCGTGTGGGGACAAGAAATGCGTGATATAATCAAAGTAACTTAAAAAGGGATCATCCCCACGCGTGTGGGGACAAGTATAATGTTCGCCTTAGAAAACATTTGAGGTAGGGATCATCCCCACGCGTGTGGGGACAAGGCTCCCGATATGGGAATAAACGGAAGTTACACAGGATCATCCCCACGCGTGTGGGGACAAGTATATATATTTACCATATATAGGTTTTCAACAGGGATCATCCCCACGCGTGTGGGGACAAGAACACTTGACAAAAAATCTTGTTTGCGCTATAAGGATCATCCCCACGCGTGTGGGGACAAGAAAAAGGACTACAATCTCGTTGGTGTCAACAACGGATCATCCCCACGCGTGTGGGGACAAGCTGTATCTATATTGCAAAGACGCATTATAGGCAGGATCATCCCCACGCGTGTGGGGACAAGATCATGACGGCATATTTGATATACGCAATATGGGGATCATCCCCACGCGTGTGGGGACAAGCCACCATCGTTGCGAGCCGAAGCCTGCAAAAGTGGATCATCCCCACGCGTGTGGGGACAAGTTGTTGGAGGACAAAAAATGACGGTATCAGAAAGGATCATCCCCACGCGTGTGGGGACAAGCCTTTTTCATTTCGTTTATTCCTCCTGTGCTGAGGATCATCCCCACGCGTGTGGGGACAAGCAACCTTTGCCGTGCGCATGAACTCATTTACCAGGATCATCCCCACGCGTGTGGGGACAAGTCGAGAAGCCGTCACGGACTGCTCTTTTCTTTGGGATCATCCCCACGCGTGTGGGGACAAGTAGTCTGTTTCCTCGACCTTTGCGCTCAGAACGGGATCATCCCCACGCGTGTGGGGACAAGTCATTCCGACCTTAAAGACGATGGCACGGAGCAGGATCATCCCCACGCGTGTGGGGACAAGGCATATCGAAAAGGCAAGACGCTTGTCGGGTTAGGATCATCCCCACGCGTGTGGGGACAAGTTACAGACATTAAAACGTAACTGTTTGATGCTGGGATCATCCCCACGCGTGTGGGGACAAGTCTATATCACTTTCGCAGGCGGCGAGCTTTTCGGGATCATCCCCACGCGTGTGGGGACAAGACCTTGACAATGCGGTTGCACCCGGCTATCCCGGGATCATCCCCACGCGTGTGGGGACAAGTCATGCAGCAAAAAGGAACAATACGCTTTATAAGGATCATCCCCACGCGTGTGGGGACAAGACAAGTTGTGTAAGCGGTTTCCGCAGGTGCAGGGGATCATCCCCACGCGTGTGGGGACAAGTTACGAAATTGCGTGTTATTTTCTGTTAATATCAGGATCATCCCCACGCGTGTGGGGACAAGCACTGCTGCAGCTTCGATTGCCGGCGACGTCGAGGATCATCCCCACGCGTGTGGGGACAAGGCAAGAGTGGAAGAACTTTCCTTTCCCTTTACAGGATCATCCCCACGCGTGTGGGGACAAGTTTGTTCTTTTATATATTGCCTCACAATGCCTGGGATCATCCCCACGCGTGTGGGGACAAGTTATTTTGAAAGCAAAGGAAAATTAAATTCTTGGGATCATCCCCACGCGTGTGGGGACAAGGAAAAGATACGGAGGGGCGTATATGACAACACGGGATCATCCCCACGCGTGTGGGGACAAGAAATTTTCAATTCGGTTGTCGGTTCTGTTGCCAGGATCATCCCCACGCGTGTGGGGACAAGTCCTCCGCCGTTATCATCTTCCGTTGCTGTCTGGGATCATCCCCACGCGTGTGGGGACAAGCTGCACATATCCGTTTAAGTGCAATAATAAGCAGGATCATCCCCACGCGTGTGGGGACAAGGCGGACGAACACAACGTCCAGTAAATTGTTTTAGGATCATCCCCACGCGTGTGGGGACAAGATGACGGTGAAAATTATCCCGACTTTCCGATAAGGATCATCCCCACGCGTGTGGGGACAAGTCTGTACACTTTTCATTTGTTTCAATCCTTTCAGGATCATCCCCACGCGTGTGGGGACAAGTTCTGCAAGTCGCTGATTGATTTTTTTTATGTAGGATCATCCCCACGCGTGTGGGGACAAGACTAAAGAAATCAAGGAAAATAGCGGTTTTGCAAAATCAACCGCTTAGATTTCCTTTAACTTTTCATAGATCCTTTGTGTAAGCAGACAATCGTCAAGCGCCCTATGAATCCTATCTTTATTATAATGCAAATCAAGATAATCCGCAATAGCTGATAATGAATATGAATTAATATCAAGTAGTTTTCTTGATATTTTAACTGTATCAATAATTTTTGACGGAACAAAATCAATTTTGTTTTCAGCACACGCAGATTTAATAAAATTCAGGTCAAAACCGATATTATGCCCGACCAGAGGTTTTCCGTTGCATCGCATTGCAAACTCACTAAGTGCTTTGCTTTTGTCTGTTCCTTCACTTGCCAGTAATTCCTCCGTTATACCTGTAAGCCTGATAATCGCCTCCGGTATTTTTTTATCTGTTTTGACAAGCACAGAATATGTTTCCGCTACTGATCCGTTTTCAACCGTTACTGCACCGAGTTCTATTATTTCATCATCGGGATTAAGTCCCGTTGTTTCAATATCAATTACCGTATATGTATCCGATACACCGGATGATTTCTGTTTTTTCTCCGATAAACGATTTATGTGATTTGTCATAGCCTTAGGACGAATAACGTTTTCATCGTCACTTTTTGTCACACGTCTTTTTATAAGCTTTATGCCGTCATAATCTACCGGCTCCCATTGCGTATTGTGAATACGGAATTCCAGTTTCTGCTCGTTATTTGAGCTGTATGACATTGAAGCATGACCGTTTCCAATGTTTGAGCACACTCTATCCCATACGTTATCACGAACTCTTGCGTTCAGATTTCCGACATACACGCCTGTGTCTATTTCCTGCATCCACCTGGAAAGATCTCCGCGCAGTTTAGGCGGACAACAACTCAGTGTAATTACTACCATCATATCGTCACCTGTATTGTTTACCGTAATCGAGAGGTTCGTTTTTATCATTCCACAGATACATGGCTTTTTCGTCATCCGGATTTTCTTCAGGCATCAGCAGATATTTAATATCGTGTACCATTCGTTCAAGTATATGAGCTTTCACCATTTCGTCACGGACCCTATGCCGTACAAATCTTGATATATCATCATTTACCGATGCAGCCGCTTCAAAAGATATCGGTATCGTGACTTCAGCTTTATAAAGATCGGCTATATCATATACAAACGAACATTCGTGACCGATATGCACAAACCCCAGTGCAGGCGAACACCCCATAGAACATATAACAGCGTGAGCAAGCCCGTAAAGGCAGGCGTGAGCCGCCGACAGAGCCTGATTGACCGGATCGGACGACTGGAAATCTTCGTGATTGTATACACGACCGTTCCATTCGACATTCCATTTTTCAGACTGCTGTCTGTACACTTTTCTTATACGACTGCCCTCACGGCCTCTCAGCTGTTGCAGAGTAAGCCCCGAAACATCCTCATCGGGAAAACGCATCATATACATCTTTCTGACAACATCAAGATGCTTGCGCTGGTTTGTGACCATTTCCGCTTGTTTTACAATAAGCCTCGAACTGTGCGTCAGCGGTCTGCCGCCGGCATAATATCTGACACCCTGCTCACCAACCCAGCATACGCTTATTCCGCTGTCGCCTATAAGTTCCATAGCCCTGTGTGAAACATCAGTTCCGGGACCTAACATAAGTACAGAGATTGTACCCGATGGTATATGCGTAACGCCGTTCTCGTCAATAACGGTGATTGCACTGTCTTTTCTGTTTATTTTACAATGTTCCAGATACAGAAATGTAATTCTGTCGGCAATCTGCGGCAGTTCTACGATATCGGGTTTTATCATTCCGGGTATTTCAGCCATTTGTATTATTTCCCGGATGCATTACAGTCATAAGCCCCATACCGTACGCTTTTCCTCTGCCTAATCCGTTTACGAGCATATTTTTGAACAGTTCTTCATCCGTCACTTCAAGCAGTCCTTCAAACGTCACCGACAGAAGAGTTACTACTCTGTTGTCCTTTTTGAAAAATCTGCACCACTTGTTCTGAACCACATCAAATGAATCTTCACTAAGGCAGAACCCGTTCTTCTCTGCTCTGTCAATCAGCCACTGCTTTTGAAAGTCAACAATGGTGACTGCCCTTTTCTTACCCTGTCCCTGTTTTACATTATCCGTTTTCACCGGATTTGCGGTAAGGCGGAACTGCCATATATCACCCTTTTTTATTCTGCCAAGCAGACAGTCATATTCTCTTGTTTCTCCTGCTCTGCCGGTATCACCAAACTGCAATGCTATAACAGATAAGTCAGGCTTCTGATTGCTGAGAATCATCAGATAAAGCTCTCCTCCAAGGCTGTCGATGCGCCAGAGCTTTCTTGAACGGTCATCCGTAAGTGCCGCTTCTACAGCTCCGTGCAGAACACTGCGTGAATTGACCGCCTTCAATGTATTGCGGTTTGACAGATCCAGATAAACTCTTGATAAGTACATTGTTTCACCTCAATTCAGTCATAGGGTCGTGCTCTGCAGAAACCATATCCTCTGCGCTGTCCGACTTATTGATCACCACATAGCAGTCTTTTATTTTTCGCAGCCCGAAACGTCTGAATGTCGGATCAAACGAAACAGGAACATCCTTGATTATTGCAGGACCGTCTTCGCTTTCTGCGATAATTCTGAGCCTTGTGTCGGCGTTTTTTCTCTGCTGTTTGTCAAGCAACGGACTTTCCGATTTAAGCACATCAAGAAGATCTCCGTCACGCAATCCCCATACAAGCGGAGGTGTAGGCGGGCATGAGCGCCTGCCTAAAAATAGCGGAAACGCCGGATGCTTCAGCGCGTCTTCGATTTTTTCTATCAGCCCTGCATCTTCATGTTCAAGTCCTACAAGGAAAGTCGCATCGGAAAGGTAAAAACGGTGCGTGATATACTTTTTTGTCTTTTCACCGTTGGCAGTGTGATAATCCCTTATCTGCCGACCTTCGTTCTCTACTCTGATACCGATCTTAAGCTCATTAAGATCGTCAAGAGGTTCCGTCCTCTCTCTTCCCATAGCCGATGCCACAAGTCCGATTACACCGCTCTTGGTCGGATATCCGAGCGAGCGGCGTGTATCAAATTTCGACTCAACGCCCCATGACTGCAACGGAGCGGCAAGTCTGAGCAGCAGTACAGGCATTATACCACCTCATCTTTTATGTAGCTATAAAGCTTTTCGAGCAGCTCGTCAAGATTTACCCTTTCGGCATCGGATATAGCGTCCGCACCTATCATAAAGCTCTTTACAGGCTTTCCGCTGAAGTTGTCGTATACCTTGCCTGCATACTCCTGTAATTTCTTCACAGACTCTTCAACATAGCCGTTATTGCTGATAACCGGCTTTTCAAATGCACCGACAAGGTTTACAGGCTGATCTTTTCTGATCGTCACATAAACCATATCGGGATATGTTCTGTTTGCGTATGAGTTCTGCTTACCGGTAGGCATAGAGCAGATAAATGCTTCAGCAAATCCCTTTATAACTTCTGCTACAGAAACACCTATTGATTTTTTAAGCTGTGCAACATTCACAGTCGCATATCTGTAAAGCGTTGAAGAATTGAACTCTGTTGTTCCGAGATGTCCCGCACCCGCACTGTCCTCAGGCGAGCAATCGTCTACCGCCGTAAAGTAGTCATACTCATTCTGAACAGCATGAGTTGAAATGCTGTGAGCAACCTGCGATGCCGCATCTACATTCAGGTCAGCATCGTCTGCTACCATTCTTCCGAATAAAGCAATATCAACAGAAGGCGTTTCTTTAAGCGCCTGCTTATAGAGCTTGGCGTCTTTTTCACCGCTTATAACAAGTTGTGCAAGATTATTAGCCTGCACAGCACTTATAAAGAACAGCGCTCCTGTTTTATTATCCTTCTTTTCGTTTATTTTCACACCTGCCGAGTTCATCGCCTTTATAGCTTCCTTAACGGCTGTTTCATCGTCAAAACTGCTGTCAAGCTTTTTGATTTCATTAGCAATAAGATCAACAGCGTGCATTGTTCTGTAGCCGAGTTCTTCACTTGTAAAAAGTTCATTGAACATAAGACGCATTGCGTGCTTCCACGACTGGCTTGACACTCTGGCTCTGTTAGCACCGCCGTAAAAAGCTGTTTTAGGTCTGCCGGTATCATCACGGTTTACGCATGAAGGCGGAACTGTCTGTACTACATGGAAATCAACATATAATCTTTCGTTACTCATTTTCTTTACTCTCCTTTTGAATTATCTTTTTCGGTCTTATACTTTTCGGAATAGAAATCTCTTCCCCACGACAGTTTTATATCTGCCGCCTGCTCAGGATAATTGAACCTGTAGAGCTCTTCGGCAAGCTTTGCATAATCAAGCGGTATACTCTTGCCTTTGAGCAGTTGAACTATGCTTTTGAGTTGGTAAGCAAGCTCTTCCTTTGTCGTTGATGTTACAACAAGGTTAAGTCTGTTTACAACACGTTCTTCATCATCATTGCTGTTTGCAATGTGATAAGCCGCTCTTCCCAGAGTATAGCCCTTTTCATACATAAACCTGTCGTTACCCTGCTGATGCAAAGCGTACAACGTCAGAGCCGTATAAACTGCCCATTCTGCATTTGACGCACACTTTGAACCTTTAAGTTCTTCATCGATTCTGTCGAATATCAGCCACCAAAGCGACGGGAGTTCTCCCGGCTTTTTGCCGATACCGTGTCGAAGCTCAGCGAGATACCCTTTGCCTCTTCCTGTGTCTGCAATGCTGTGCAGATACTCGATTTTTGATGCGGTATAACGATAAACCATATCACTCTTACTCATTTGTTATCACCTTCTTTTCTGAAAATTTTATTTATTGTAGCATTAAAAATGTTAAGAGCCTCTACCGTAGTCACAAGGTTTTTATCCTTGCCATCCTTCTCATATCTACCGAAAATCGTATTTGCGCTCATCTGATGAACACAGTCATTTCCGAATACGATTGCGATTTTCCTTACAGTATCTTCAATTTTACCTGTGTATTCATCAATATCATAACTTGTATCAAGCTGTGACAGCCAATCTCTGAAAGGCTTGTCTATCATACTGTAGAACTGCGTCTTTGCGTCTTCTCCGGAAAGCTTGTCACCGCTTGCTCCTGCAGCTCTCTGTAAATTAAGACTCAGCACGTTTACCGCATATGCTACCTTATCGCATTTGCCTATCTCGTTTCCTATACGATAGCGCCACGCTTCTCCGACTTTCATCAGCAGATCTGAATGGAACGACAGTTCATCACTGATAGAATCAACAATCTTAAAACACATACTATCGTTGAAATCATGAATTACAGACGCCGTTGTTACATTAAGTAAAAAGCAATTATCCAGATAGCTCCTGTCTATGTACGATTCAATATGAGCTATAACGCCCGGTTTTCTTGCAGTGCTTGAATTTTCATCACCTTCAAGCGCCGCGATACTTCCGAATTCCTGCCAAGCCTTTGTCGAAGGCTTATGAAGCTGAGGTTTATATTTTGTACTGTCGGTTCCTTTTTCTTTATATGACCTCCAGAGCGTCATCTGCTCACCAAAAACTTCAACTTCTTCAAAATAATCTCCGCCTGAAATATAATAACCGTTCACCTTTCCGTTTTCTCTGCAAAGATACACACGTCTTGACATCAATGAAAGCAATGCCGCCTGATTATCGGGAACAGGTATCAGAGTATTGAACTCAGCGTTGTTGTTATCCTTTTCCCACGACGGAGTGCTTACATACACGTCATATTCAGAATCGCTTTCTGCGTTGTAATTCAGCATAAGCGTTTCAAACAGATTGTTTCCTCTGACCGCTATCAGCCCCAATATACTAACCCATGATTTCTTAGGTACTGGTTGTTTTGCCGCTGTATCGTCAAAACAGATTATATGTAGCAACCAACGAACCGCTTCCGAATATGAAAGCAGTCTTCCGTCATTGTTCCTGTCAGAGAAAAGTCTGGGCTTATTGGCACTTTCAAAAAGCGAGCCGATCATTTTTGCTATACTTGTAGCCTTGCCTTTACCGTTTACCTTGTTAGACTGATAAAACGGATACTCCTCATCAAACAGCCAGAAACGGTCATACCATTTTTCAAAATACTTCTCAAACGGCTTCATCGGAAATTTGCCGCTCCGAAATACCTCATTCCAGTTATCCGTAAGATAATTAATATCATCCTCAGGATCAACCTCATCACCGTTTTTGTCATACCTCGAGAATACTGTGTAAATCATCGCAAGCAGAAATCTCAGCACAGCCATATCCTGCGTTTTTGTTTCTCCTGCAAGCTCCGTGTAATCCTGTGCGTGTTCAAAGACCTGCCTTATGCTTATCTCTTTCACCTCGCACCCGTTGTCACGGACGCATATCCACGGTTCGTCGATCAGATTGAACTCTCTGTCCATATCAGCTTTCTTCCTCCTTTATTTCTTCAAAACCTCTTTCGGTGCTGTATTTATACGTTCTGCCGAGCAGACTTATCTTGTTATTTCCGTCAAGCAAAAGCAATATCTCACCTTTGAGCCATTTTGCATTTCTCCACGCCTGAGGCATTGCGTTTGCCAGTATCTCAATCGTTTTACCAAAATTATAAGACTTACTGAAAAATGCCGGCAATCTCAGTCTTTGCTTTGCTATCAGCTTTGCCTGTGCATTATCGGGTACAGAAGTAATATCAACCACAGCGTCCCGTGAAAACAGCGAATACTCCGTATCGGATGTTTTCACAAGCACAAGCGCTTCTATGGTTTCCTGTCCGTCACGCACCGCCGCCTCACCGTCAGAATCGTTATTCAGCTCACGCCTGTCGATCATATCGCTAAGCGTTGAATCACTGCGATTAATTTTTTGCGACGGTATGCAATATTTCTTGGCTCTTTGCTTTTTCTCTTTTTGTTCATCACTATATTCTCTATACTCTGCGGTCTGTTGTTCATCATTGTCGGGTTCGGAATAAACAGCGCCGACAAGCTCAGGAATACATCCCGGTATAACAAGTTTATCCGGCAGATATTTTTTAGTTTGCTTCAGTATCCAACCGGAGTAAACACTCTTGCTGAAATCTTCCGGGATCAACACACACAGCTCCGGTTCAGATAATTTATCCGGACGTGTGCGGTTATGTCTGTGCAGTCTGCCCGAACGTTGTAACAACAGATCCATAGGGCAAAGTTCGGTTATCATATAGTCAAAGTCTATATCAAGCGACTGTTCAAGCACCTGTGTACCGACTACTATCAGCTTGTCCCTCTTCTCACAGGTCGACTTCTTACCGACAAGCTCTGTTAGCTCACGCTCAATTACCGCTCTGTCAGTCGATATAAGTCTGCTATGGAAACATATAACACGATAATCAGGCATATTCGCCGCTATTGTGTCGGCAAGTTCCTGAGAATAAGCAACACTATTCACAATAACAGCCGCACAACCGCCGCCAGACAGTTTATCTTCAAGCAGGTTTACAATATCGTTACTGTCATTTTCTTCTCTTCTGATTACTGTGATAGACTTATCGGGGATATCAACAGGTATAGCCTTCTGCTTTACCTCCGCACCGTCGCTCCACGTCAGTATAGGATATGCCGTACTGCTGTTGTCAAAACTGTTCTTACAGCCGATATACCATTTTATCAGTTCCGCTCTCTTATCCGGCGGCAATGTCGCAGAAAGAATTATTACAGGTACGTTATACGCCGCCATCCAGCGCAATGAATTTTCCAGATAAACGTACATATATCGGTCATATGCGTGACATTCATCTATGATTACAGCCTTACCTGCAAGTCCCAGGTGCCTTAGCATAACGTGTTTCTGCTTTAACGATGCCATAAGAAACTGGTCAACTGTAGCAACAACAAATTCGGACAACAGCGCCTGTTTTCTTCCTTCAAACCAGGAATGAACCATTATATTGTCATTATCGTCATCGGAAATATCAGAAGCTCTTCCGTGAAACATCTCACAGTATTCGTCATTCATATCCGTCATACCGTGTGCAAGTCTGAGCGAGTGTATATCATCAGTACCGCTCGCCCAGGAATGAATACGATCAAATATTCCGTTAGCGGTTGCCTGCGTCGGCAGTCCAAAAAACATTCCGCCATAGCCGAAACGTGATGCAAGTATCTCCGTTGCCGCAAGTGCCGCCTCAGTTTTACCTATTCCCATAGGTGCCTCAAGTATGTATATACCGGGCTTATTGCAAAGGCTTACAACATTCATAAATTCGCGCTGTACAGAATTCGACTTGAAGCCGAAACGCTCTTCAAAAAAGCTGTCGCTATCAGCGATAAAATCGGCATACCAGCTGTCCGTAAGCGAAAGCTTGTTCCACGCTCTTCTGACACGCTCCTCACACTGCTCATCGGTGAGTTTTTCTTCGATGTCTATGTAAGGAAAATAATCGGTGTTGCTCGCTATCCAGTCACTCATTACGAGCAGTCCGGTAATCAGCATCTGTGCCGCAACATCGGGATTCGGCAGATTTTTGACATCTTCAAATCCGGTTACGCTGAGAGCGTATTCCATCCATTCCGCTCTTATCTGTGTCCATTCGTTTACGTTAACCTTGCCGTGTCCGTAATAGTTAGCCTCATATGAACATTGCCCCCTATCCGCCGAACAATCGCCATGATGTGCGCCAACAATGACTGCGGTTGGCGGTGCAACCTCAAATTCTTTTTTCAGAATATACTGTCCCGCTATGTTATGCGGTGACTCTGATATCTGTGTCAGATCTGAAAGGTCGATACCTGCGTCAAACAGTCTGTCATCCAGACCCTGAATATTATCTTTAAGCTTTCGTTGAAACGCCGGAGTTAATTTTCCTATATCATGCACCAGTGCAATGAACTTACAATAGTTGCACACAATTTCTTCTGCGTTCTCCGAACTCTCAATGCCAATCGCAGCACACAAGCGCCTTCTGACATTCTGAGCGATCCATTTATTGAAAAGTCGCTTTATTATCCCGGCCGTATCACTTGCGTGAACATTGAAAGGCAACCATTTTGTGTTGTCTTCAAAGCTGCTTTTTGCAGCTAACAGTTCTGATGTTTTCATTTCATATTCTCCAAATATGTTTCATTAATTGACATTATACTACTATTTTTATGCTAAGTCAATATAATTGAATACATTTTATTATACAATATGTCTAATTATGTCGAATTAATTGAAAGTAATGATATGTGCGGTTATCTTTATATGTGCAAGCCTTAGTACCGCTTATCTTGCTTGTTGTGCTGAAAGTGTAGTCATATCCGCTCTTTGTTACTGTGACACCGGGAATGTTGAATGCACTTGCCGGCATATTGCTCTTGTTATTGTCCGTAAGTGTGACAGTATATTTTTTACTCGTTAAATCATACTTAAGTTCGTGTAGCTGAGCGTTATCCTTTTTATCACGAGTAAAACTTGGAATTATGGCGTATGCCTTCATCTTGTTTAAGATGTATTCATAGCACTTTTCAGCGGGTCTGCCTTTCAGCTGTTCATAATAAACAGTAGCAGGTGTACCCCACTGGTTCGCTTTTAAATCGCCCTTGTTATATCCTGTCCTTAACTGCTGCTGAATTTCCCATACAATTATCTGCGTTGCAAAGGAAAAATCATCGAGGTTTGTATTGGCAACAGGAGATTTTTTAACATCACTGTTAAAGCCACACAACAAAGCATATTTAACCATCTGCTGTATATCCCAAGGAAGCAGTTGCATATATGCGTCACTGGATGCTTTACCAACATATGAACTACCTGTGCTGTATGACACCCCGGCTTCGATGCAGATTGCCTGCTGTGTCACACCGTTCTTGCTGACACCGAGCTTTGCGTGATTGCTCTTTACTCTTGTAGCAGTAGCAACATCGCCATCGGCTTTGTAATAGATGAATGTGTAATTACGCTTATCACCGTATGTTCCGTTGTCTGAGCCGATGTAGTTGCCGAGCATAGCCGCATAGACATTATCGCCAACTCCCCATTCTGACGCAAGCGTCTGAATTGGAAGAGCGACTAATGTCATAACTGCCGCAAGGAAAAATCCGGTCAGCTTTTTGAATTTGTTTTTAAACATAACCTTTGTCCTTTCTTGTTTGATTTTTTGAAAATATATATAAAAAAGCAGTCCTACGGGTGCGGACTGCTTTGGATTTTCATATTCAGTTAACTTTCAGAAAAAGAAAAAGAGCTTTGAATCAATACTTTCAAAGCTCTTATTAATATTCTTTCGTTGACATATAGCGTCAACATATGTTATAATTTTCAGTGAGGGAAACCTTGGACAGTAGGCGGTCATTCACGCTCCCAAACAATGTTATTACATTGTGAAAGGAGGTGAAGCCCTTGATGTACATAACACTGGATAATCTCATTCAGATTGGTATATTCCTGACGGGATTTACCGTTATGCTTCTCGGATTATTATCTTTCATAAAAAAGAAATAATCGCCTTGTGGTCTGCTAACTAAAGGCGATTATTTTCAATTACCCAAAGGGAGCGACCGTCTATGGTTCCCTCTTTGTTTTTATTATACCACTTCTGAATAAAAAGTCAAGCAATTATCTTAAGAAGAATATTGCGTAGCCTTCAATGCTGTTACCGTTTTCGTCTTTCTTTAAATCCGGTATGGTTTCAATGTATACGTTAAAGTAATCGCCTTTTTTCATTTGACTCCATTTAAAATCAGCATCGGCAATACCTTTGACATTACGCGCAATTACTGATGGATTCATATCTTTAGAAATGACAGTAGGAGCACTCCACGAACTTTCATCCTTGATTATATCTTCTGCAAGTATCAGTCCGTAATTATTGACCGCATCGTCTATAATTACCTGTCGGATTGCTTCAAGGTCAAACGGATAACGGTATATATCGCTTACTTTACCTTTTTTCACATCTTCTTTCTTAACGTATTCGCCATTAGACAATTTGTAGCAGTTTTTGCTGTCAAACACTTCTACTACTGTGTATTCACATCCCTCACCAAGCACCCAAGAGGTAGCATTTGTGCAGTTAATGTCACTATAAAAAGGAACATTCTCCCTAACGGTAACGACTGTAAAGTTAACTTTTTTACCCTCCGCAGGCTTAGGTGTTTCAGCTTTCTTTGTGGTTGTTGTAGTCTGAGCTACCTTATTATCGCTCAGATAGTCGCTGTGTATAAAGCTACCGTCAGAAAGTTTGAAGTAGCCTGTATCGGTCTTGGCTGTCACTGTCACCTTGTCGTTCACGCTGTACAGCTTAACTGTGTCAGCGCCGAGTACAGCTTTCTTACGGCTGTAGCAGTCGGTGTTGACGTACTTTGTACCGCTTGCCTTTGTTTCTGTCCATTCGGGAGCAGGCTTTGTAGTAGCGGCAGTTGTTGTCGTTGCCAGCTTTGGCTTTGCCGTTGTTACCGCTTTTGTGGTGGTAGTGGTAGTTTCAGAACTTTTTGTTTCCTGTGGCTTTGTGGTGGTCACTACTGTGATAGCTGTGGTCTGAGCAGTAGTTGTTTCTGCTTTCGGCTCGTCAATCCTATCCATCACTGTTCCCGTCACTGCCGGAGCTGTAGTTGTCACTGCCGTTTCGGGTGCAGAGGACGTTGTGCTGCTTGCATTGCCTGCCGTGCAAGCACTGGTCAGTATTACGCTGATAAGGGTTATTGTTGCGAGTATGGTGTGGGTACGTTTACGTTTCATTTTGGGGTCCTCCTTTGTGGGATTGGGTACTATTTCCTCAAGTATATTGTAGCATAAAAACGGACAAAAGTCCAGCGAAACATAGCAAAAACATATACAAAATATAGTATTATCTTTTATGCGTTTCGCCGATTTTTACAAACTTGTTACATTGTGCTACCTGTAGCACAAAAGAAAAAGAGCCTTGATTTTTCAAAGCTCTTAAAGTATATTAAATTGTCATATGTTCAAAAGGAAATAACTAATCAACATAAACCGAGTCTGCTGTTCAACCTATTAAAAAGTATATTGCGTATGCTTTTGTCAGCTTTCCATTTTCATCTCGTATATCCATATCTTCGGATATGTCTTGAATGTAGATTTTGAAGTAATCGCCTTTTTTCATATATCCTCGTGTAAAATTGTATTTTGCCATTTCACCAACATCTCTTTTAATGATGTTTGTATGCAAGTCATAAGAGATAACAAGAGGG
>OOBZ01001362.1_pt1 | contig 16346 bp, 13 predicted proteins | sample 1671601 | NCBI WGS metagenome assembly OOBZ01 (sample SAMN06348173, study PRJEB24527) | human gut metagenome | biome: human gut; feature: ankylosing spondylitis patient; material: feces | host: Homo sapiens | place: China | collected 2015-10
TTCCTGTTAATGATTTCATATTCTTTCTTTTTAAGAGAAACAAGCAAAACAAAAAAGCTTTTTACGTCCTCTCCGGAGGGAATATTGACCTTATTGGGAGCAATCTCATTTACTATCGTGATTCTTGAAATATCAGCATCAATTTTTTCTTTTGCTGCTGTATTCATTTGAAATCTCGTATAAATTGCTTTTTTCGGAAGCTGCTTACTCATTTCCGTCGTTTTGGGCAATCCGAGCATTTCGTCCTCCTCTTATTTCACAACTAAAAAACATATTAGTTCAAAGTCATTCAATCCTTTTATCTCACTACTCAGGAAACTAATCTGACCGCCACCTAAGAAGCTGTCTATATCACTCTCATCTTTCACTTCGATAATGGAAGCAATAGCATCTCCAAGCAAGTTAGAATACTGCGACATATTTCTTCCATCACGTGTTTCTTTATTGAATTGTTTACAAAGTTCTGCGTCCGCTTCTGTTTTTCCTTTACAAAGATAACGCATTTTATCAAGCATTTCCTTTGGAGACAAATGGTCACAAATAACTTCTCCATCATCACTGATATACACCATATAGAATGGGTGAAGTCTGTTCTGATTATCAATATTCACGCTATTAGAGCGATTTTTCAGTACATAGATTACCCCTGCCGGTGTATCATCAGTTGACTTAGCTACTGCATGAAGTCCAAACGGAGATTTATCTATATCCGGATGATGCTTAATGTAGTCAAGCAAATCAAGTCGGAATTCATTAAGTCCTAAATCCATTATTGATATTCCAGTTGTCATATCCTCAATATCTACAACCTCATCCTGCAATCGTCTAAGCTGTGCTTTTCTATATTCAAGGTCTGTCTTTTCTTCATCACTCAGAAGATTATCATCTCCCGTTGCCGTCATATCTACAATCTTCATACGTGTTTCAACTTTTGCTTTTAGATTGATGTACTCGTCAAGAGTTACATCAGGCCAAAAGTTCACAAGCTGAATAACCTTATTTTTACTTCCGATACGGTCAATACGTCCGAAACGCTGGATAATACGAACCGGATTCCAATGTATATCATAATTTATCAGATAGTCGCAATCCTGCAAGTTCTGACCTTCTGAAATACAGTCGGTAGCAATAAGGAAATCAATTTCTGTATTATCATTCGGCATTAACAGTTTTTTGTCCTTTGAGATTGGCGAAAAGCAAGTCAATACCGTATTCAGGTCATTTTTTAATTTTGGACAAGTTGTGCGTCCCTCAACTGAACCGGATACCATAGCTGTATTCAATCCATATTTTTCTTTCACATAAGTACTTACATTGTCGTAAAGGTATCTTGCTGTATCAGCAAAAGCTGTAAATACAATGACCTTTTTGTTTCCCTCGTTTATTGGATGACTTAACTTATTGTCAATTATCTTCATCAACTCTTGCAGTTTCAAATCATGTTCCGGCGTTATATCCCCAACCATAAGAGTAAGAAGCTCCAGTGTATCTTGGTCTTTTTTCAAGCTATCTCGCCATGATACATAATCCATATCCGCAAGACTGATTTTTACCTTTTTCCCAAAAGAGAATAAGTCATCTGTATTCTGGTCTTCATCGTCAAACTCATTTATATCTGAAATATCAGTAAGCTCGAGACTTGTATCAGAATATTTATCAAATTCCTCGATTGTCTTAATGGTGCTTTCAATCAACTCCTTAATTCGAGTAAGCGTTAAATTGAAAGAATAAACAGAGCTTTCCATACGCTTCATTAAATTGATTGCAGTAAGCCTACGGATACCTTGTTCACGATTTGCCTGCGTAAATCCGACATTTACTTTATTATCCTCATATATTTGAGCATACTTTTCCATCTTACTCGGAAGAATAAAATGTGTCGGTGTATATATAGTTAACGTCAGCAGCATAAGTTGTTCAAATATCTGATTATATGTAATTGCTGATTTAAGGTCGGTCAAATGCGGTCTTAGTGATATAGGTTTTAACCTTGTCGGAAATGTACCTATATCAGACGTATCATAATACTTCTGAATATGCTTTCTTGAACGGGCAATCGTAACACTGTCCAACACTTCAAAGAAATCAAAATCAAGCATTTTAAGCAAATTTTCTGTCGTTCTATCGCAAGGCTCCCATTTACTCCAAGTATTAAATGCTCTTTGTGCATTTTTAAATATATCGTCAATGGAACGTGTTGTATTTAATTTATCATCTATGTACTCCGTATGACCTTCATACGCAAGTGCAAGCTGGTTTTTCAAGTCATTAAAACGGTTATTTACTGGTGTAGCCGAAAGCATAAGCACTTTTGTCTTTACGCCTGCACGAATAACTTTTTTTAGAAGTTTTACATATCTATTTTCTTTATCATTTTCATCTGGATTTTCGACTATTTTTCCTCCGTTACGGAAATTATGTGATTCATCAATAACGACAAGGTCATAGTTACCCCAATTTAATCTGTCGAGGTCAAGACCATTGGATTTTCCGTGTGTTCTGTTAAGGTCGGTATGATAAAGCACATCGTATCTCAAACGGTCAGAAGCAATCGGATTATTGACATAATTATCTTTATATGTATTCCAGTTATTTGTCAGCTTTTTAGGGCAAAGTACAAGTACAGATTTATTTCTGTTTTCATAATATTTAATAACAGCAAGTGCCGTAAATGTTTTACCAAGACCTACACTGTCTGCAAGAATACATCCGTTGTATTTTTCAAGTTTATTGATGATAGCAAGAGCTGCGTCCTTTTGGAAGTTGTACAACATACTCCAAATTTTGCTATCTTTAAATCCCGTTGCTTCATTAGGCAACACATCTTCTGAAACATCTTCCAGAAACTCATTAAAAATATTGTACAATGTCACAAAATAGATAAAGTCCGGAGAATTCTCATTATATGCTGCTGTAATGCTGTCAATTACCTCATCGGTAACTTCTTGCAATACCTTATTATCGTTCCAAATCTCATTAAAATCTGCAAGTAAGGTCTTTGCCAAGGAATTGTCCTTAACAATGGTTGTACTGATTACATTACCCTTTTCGCAGCCAAGTTCAATTGTTGTAAAATTGTTAATCGGGGTATAGCCAACATCATCTACGACAATGCCACCCTGAATTGTCTTATCACTTATATTAGATTTGAAGCTAACCTTCTTTTTGATCCACTCTGCACATTCCTTTGCTATTGCTTTCTGAGTAAGTTCGTTTCTAAGTTTTATTTCAAATTCCGTACCATACAAACTACGCTCTCGATTCAGTCGTGGAATATAAAATTCTCGCTTTTCCTTTTTTGCTTTTTCTGTTATAAAAGTCGGAGATGTAAATATAAATCGTAATTCATCTATATCTGATAGTTGTTTTTTTAATTCCTGAAAAGCATAAATAGAGAAGCATGCCGCCGCAATTGACAGCTTGCTTCCCTCCTTGATTTCAACTGATAAATCATCTCTTAATGTTTTTGTTGTATTATTTATCAATTCCATTGTAAATTCTCCCGCATCTTGTACTTATGACCCTATCGTGCTTCTACTCATCTAAAATAACTTCGCATATATCTCCGATGTCACAGTGAAATACCTGACATATCCTCATCAGTACTTCAAGAGATACTGGCTCATTCTTATTTATCTTCGTTGCAGCGTATGATGTGATTTCGGCTGCACGCATTAAATCCTGTCTTTTCATTTGATTGTCAATCATAAGTTTTTGAAGTTTGTTATAGCATATCTTCATCAGTAACACCTCTTCATCTTATAATTCTTCTTCGTTACAGTTAACCATTTAACATTATATATTAAATTTTCAGGCATTTCAAGATTTCAGACAGAAATGCAACCTTTTAGGCACTGAGGTGTCACTTTTTACGAACACCTAATACAACTCTTTTAAAGAATAATAAAAAAGAGATGCCGAAGCACCTCAATTATACATTCTATTATTAACATTCAATGCAATCATTGCTATGACCTTTTCTATCGGCGGCTCTTTTCCGTCCGGTGCAACTGCTTTCCAAAAAGCGATTGCTTCCGGTTCAGCACTTTTCATTGCTTCCCGAATGGCAAACTGCATTTCCTCTTTTACTGCTTTTTCGGTTGTTCCATTTTCTTTTGCTATTTGTCTGAAAATGTCGTTCACTTCTACTTCCTTCTATGTCTATTAGTATGTGTCTATCACTAACAGTTGTTGTTATAGCATATTTGCTCTGTCGAAGTCCCGAAAAATTTGTCGATAGCTGAAATTTTTTATACTGAAAAAAAGAAAGCTCGTCGATTAGGACGAACTTCTGTGTTTTATGGAAGTATTTGCTTTGATTGCTTCACAAGTGTATCTATGACTTCATAAATTCTGTTTCTATCTTCAGGAGCAAGTTTTTCAAGCTTCTCATTCAGCATAGAGTTCTTGACTGTATATCCCGTTTCCAGGACATCAGTAAGAACCATATCCGATGATACACCTAAAGCATTTACTATCTTTATGAAAGTTTCGAGTGACGGAATTTTCTCTCCACGCTCAACCATACCAATATAATTTGTTGTCAAATCTGTTTTCTCAGCCAAATCTTCTTGGCGTAATTTCCTCGCAAGTCGGAACTTTCTTATATTCTTGCCGATTGTATCGAGCTTCATCACATCACCTCCCTTAGTGTGTTTCCATAACTAATAGTATAGGTTAAGTCGATTTCAAATCACACGCACCCAAAGGAAGTCAAACCAACTATTAGTGATGATTCCCAACTATTTTTATGTTATACTATAAAAGTAGTAATTCACGATTGTTAATGGCGAACGACAAATCACAACCCAAGAGCCAAGTTAAACAATCTCCAAAAAAACTTCGGGGCAAAAAGGAATGGAAGAAAGAAAAATAATATTCAGTAAGCGTTTCAAGAAATATAAGTTCATGAATTCTGATACAGAATCCAAAGACGATGCTGATTACGATGCCGCTATTTCACAAGTCAGTGATTTCTTTGAATATATGCGAAAGAACCGCAAAAGTGTTCCTGATGAAGAAAGAAGCGCCAATAAAGAAAAGAAGATGCCGATATGCTTTTCAGCTTCACTTATCACACACACCATATTTTCCTGAATAACAGAGAAACAACCGATTTCTCATAATGTACCCGATGGCTACTCAACTGAGCAGCCATCTTTTCAATTTTCCAGACACCGTCTGGAATTTTTAATATGCCGGAATACCGTATCCATAGATATTGCTGCTTCCGACTGTGTAACTGTCGTATTTCCTGCCGACCTTGCAGACTGTTTAATTGTTTTCTCCGTACGTTCCAGAGTTCGGATGCTCTATTTCCCGACAGGATTGACCGATTGTTTTTGAAGCCGCTTCTCTGCACGCTTGGTCTTGAAATTCTCAATTCCCGTTTTGGCTTTCTGATAATTCTGCCTTGTTTCACGCACACCCCATCTAGCTTGTATCTCTTGTTTTTATATCAGCCATCGGTTTCCTCCTTTCTCGAAAAAAATAACAGCCTTACGTTTGATTTCGTAAGACTGTCTCATAATTTCTTTATTGAATTGTAACTGCTTAATACTTAAATATAACTGTTTTGCACTCTTCACAAATTGAAGCAGCTACCCTTGTTCTATGACTTTGTTTAAGCTCTGTAATTTTCACAAAGCCCTCTGCATTTTTCGCATTTTCAAATACTCCCGGTACTTTATTTGCAAAGCTAAAAGCACCATCTTTACTGCAAAACAAGTATCCGTCACGCATCTCTTTACCACATTCAAGGCATTTCATTGTATGCACCTCCATTTCATTCATTTGTCATTTGCCTACTTAATTTTAATGCTTCTTGTACTCGCTGTTCAAAGGCATCTGCCTTTACAAGAGCAATGCCTTCTGCATCATCTCCGAGAACAACTAATCTGTCGCCTTCATTTAGTTCAAATGTTTCCCTTGCCGCTTTCGGTATTACAATCTGACCTTTGCTGCCGATAGTGACTGTCCCCCATAAATGCTTACCTATCGGGGCAGGAGCAATCTTTATATCATCGACTTTATTGTCCTGATGAACAAGTGAATCTATCGTAACGCCATAGTATTTTGCCAGCTTGTCACACTTATCAATATCAGGATAAGTTTCTCCCTGTTCCCATTTAGAATAGGACTGTCTGGAAATTCCTATCACTTCTGCGACCTGTTCTTGCGTCAGTCCTTTGATATTACGAAGAAATATCAGGTTATCTGCCAACACTTGTTTCACCTCCTCGCCTACTAATATTATACGTCCGAGAAAGTACACTTTCCACCATACAAACTTGTCAGAAAAGTATTTTTAATGTTAATTTTACCTGCATTACTCAGATATCTTCTTAGCGGTTTGTATAAATAACCGTCTTAAAGACTGCAATCACTTCATACTGGTGTCTGTCCGTCAGTGTATCAAAGATAATCGTCTTATTACCTTCCCAAAAGCTCTTGTTTCTGTACTTCATCAGTCCCGTAAGTAAAAGTGTCCGTTGCTACAAGCAACGCATATTAACATCAGTGCAAAATAAGAACCTATCAATCGTAATTTACAATTTAAAAAATGGGCAATCCCGATTGGAATTGCCCACTCATTGCACTAATTATGCGATTTTTTCTTGCTTGCACTCAATTTTGCATCAATTGATGTAAATCGCTGTTTTTTTAGTTTTTTATCAAATGAAGTACGTCCCGTCTATTCGGTAAAACGGTACATCTTTACATCATCTTAATAGAGCTTTGCACCTGCCGGAATATGGTTATCAACCATCAGAAGATGCAGTTCTTCATCCTCTGAATCCTTCAGGTTATTCACTGCTGAAAGCAGCATACCGCAAGACTCGATTCCCATCATCTTTCTTGGCGGAAGGTTGGTGATTGCGATCAATGTCTTACCAACTAATTCTTCCGGCTCATAGTAAGCGTGGATTCCGCTTAAGATCGTGCGGTCTGTACCTGTTCCGTCATCCAGTGTGAACTGAAGGAGCTTCTTGCTCTTCGGAACTGCTACACACTCTTTAACCTTTACGGCACGGAAATCAGATTTGCTGAATGTATCGAAATCAACCTCTTCTTCAAATAAAGGCTCAACCTTTACGTTGGAGAAGTCAATCTTCGCGTTGTCTTTGAAGAATCCGTTGTTGTCGTTTGCAGTTGCTTCTTCTACTGCTCCGGATTTTCCTGCTTTTTTGTCAGAGTCAAGACTCTTCATTGTCGGGAACAGTAATACATCTCTGATTGCCTCTGCTCCTGTCAGCAGCATACACATTCTGTCGATACCGAATCCGATACCACCTGTAGGCGGCATACCGATCTCCAGTGCGTTCATGAAGTCTTCATCTGTTGTGTTGGCTTCATCATCTCCCTGTGCAAGCAGTTCTTCCTGCGCTTTGAAACGCTCTCTCTGATCGATCGGGTCATTCAGCTCTGAGTAAGCATTTGCCATCTCCCATCCATTCATGAAGAACTCGAAACGCTCTACGTATTCTGGATTCTCCGGTTTCTTCTTTGTCAGTGGAGAGATCTCAACCGGGTGATCCATAACGAATGTCGGCTGAAGCAGGTGCTCCTCTACGAACTCCTCGAAGAAGAGGTTAAGGATATCACCTTTCTTATGTCTCTCTTCAAATTCTACATTATGCTCTTTTGCAAGTTCTCTTGCCTGCTCCAGAGTCTCAACTTCATTCCAGTCAACGCCTGCGTATTTCTTAACTGCATCAACCATTGTGATACGCTCGAACGGTTTACCAAGATCCATCGGGATTCCTTTGTAAACGATCTGTGTTGTTCCAAGAACTTCCTGAGCAACAAAACGGTACATGTTCTCTGTCAGATCCATCATGCCGTGGTAATCTGTATATGCCTGGTAAAGCTCCATCAGAGTAAACTCTGGGTTATGTCTTGTGTCAAGACCTTCGTTACGGAATACTCGTCCGATCTCGTATACTTTCTCAAGACCTCCAACGATCAGTCTCTTCAGGTAAAGCTCAAGTGAAATACGAAGCTTCAGATCCTCGTTCAGAGCGTTGAAATGTGTCTCGAACGGTCTTGCAGCTGCTCCACCGGCATTTGCTACAAGCATCGGAGTCTCAACTTCCATGAATCCTTCTCCGCTTAAGTACTTACGGATCGCTGCAAGGATCTTGGAACGTTTGATAAATGTATCTTTAGAGTCTGCATTCATGATCAGGTCTACGTATCTCTGACGGTAACGTGTGTCTGTATCTGTCAGACCGTGGAACTTCTCCGGAAGCATCTGTAAGCTCTTGGAGAGAAGTGTCATCTTCTCAGCGTGGATAGAGATTTCTCCTGTTCTTGTTCTGAAAGCGAATCCTTCAAGTCCGAAGATATCACCGATATCAGATTTCTTGAAATCAGCGTAAGCGTCTGTTCCGATTGCATCTCTTGCTACGTATACCTGAATATTTCCCTGTAAATCCTGGATGTTACAGAAAGAAGCTTTTCCCATAACTCTCTTGAACATCATACGTCCTGCGATTGCTACGTGGATCGGGCTTGCATCCATGATGCTTCTTCTCTCTTCGTAATCATTCTTAAGAGCCTCTTTTGCCTGCTCTTCATCCATACCTTCTACGTTCGGCTGCTGGTGATCTTTTAAAATCTCAGCCTCATGTGCCTCATAGAGATCTTTTACTTCGAGTGAATGGTGTGTCTGGTTAAACTTTGTAATCTGGAAAGGGTCTCTTCCGTTCTGCTGCAGTTCTGCAAGTTTCTCACGGCGAACCTTTCTCAGCTGATTCATATCTGGTTCCTGTGTGTTCTTCTGATTCTGTCCCACTGTCTGTTCTCCTTCCGTTTCTATCTGCTTCCGCATTGATTTTTACATAAATCACTACAGAAATAGTCACTTTTTATATTGTCTTTTTAAGCGAATTCAGACCTCTTAATAGTAAGAGGTCTGTCCTAAGCTGATTATGAACGTTTGATATCAAGTACTTTGTACTGGATAACTCCTGCCTGTGTCTCAACGTCAACGACATCATTGATTTTCTTTCCGATCAGTGCGTGACCTACCGGAGACTCATTGGAGATCTTTCCTTCCAGACTGTTCGCCTCTGTAGAACCAACAATCTTGAACTCCATCTCTTCATCAAATGTGATATCGTAAACCTTTACTGCACATCCGACATTAATCTTATTAAGATCAACTTCATCCTCTACTACAACTTCTGCATTCTTCAGGATTGCCTCAAGCTCCTCGATACGGGCTTCGATATCTCTCTGCTCGTCTTTCGCTGCATCATACTCAGCGTTCTCGGAAAGGTCTCCCTGCTCTCTTGCCTCTTTGATCTTACCTGCAACTTCTTTTCTCTTTACTACTTTCAGATTCTCAAGTTCATCCTCAATTGCCTTTAATCCGGCATAAGTAAGTAATCTTTTTTTTGCCTCTGCCATTGTTCCTGCTTCCTTTCTACTTCCTTACCGTCACTGCCTGTTGCAATAACGTTTCGTTTCCTACAACATTTACAGATTCTCTGCAAATCATTTTCTGTCTATACTTTTCATGCATTCAAAGTTTCTTCTCTGTCTACAGATATTATGATGTAACCGGATTGCTCCATTGGTATGCAATTTATACTTTTGACACTTACATCATATTATCGGTTTTAAAATGCATGTCTGCTGTCTTTTTCTCCTGAACGCCAATCGTTGTATCAGCGTCCGTCCGCAATTTCAATATTATACTCAAACTCGCGCTTTCTGTCAAGCAATTTCACTCTCACAGGTCACTTCTGCGTAGTGTATGAAAAGCCTTTAAAACCGCCTTTTTCCGAACTTTTTCCATTCTGTTTTCCAACTGTTTTCCGAAGTCCCGGAGCTTCTTTTCCTACAGTCTCTGAAGGAGCAGTTCTTCCAGTTCCTGATAGGACTCTACGCGGTTGATTTCTTCACGCAATTTTGCAGAACCTTTCAGTCCCTTTGTATACCATGCCACATGTTTTCTCATCTCGCGGATACCAATGAATTCACCTTTGTATTTCAACTGTAATCTGGCATGACGAAGCATCATATCACGAACTTCTTCTTTTCCCGGACGTTCTGGTAATGTGCCTGTCTCTTCATATGTGATCATCTCGGAGAAGATCCATGGATTCCCCTGTGCTCCTCTTGCGATCATGATTCCGTCACACCCTGTCTGTTTTACCAGCTCCTCTGCTTTCTGTGGGCTTGTCACATCTCCGTTTCCAATTACCGGAATAGAGACAGCTTCTTTTACCTGACGGATGATATCCCAATCTGCCTGTCCGCTGTAATACTGTTCTCTTGTCCTTCCGTGCACGGCTACAGCTGCTGCCCCGGCCTCCTCGATGATCTTCGCGATCTCAACCGCATTAATGCAGCTGTCATCAAATCCTTTTCTTATCTTCACAGTGACCGGCTTATCAATTGCCTTCACCATTGCACTGACGATTTCATAAACCAGCTTCGGATTCTTCATAAGTGCAGAGCCTTCTCCGTTACGTACAACCTTCGGCACCGGACATCCCATGTTAATATCCATGATATCAAATGGACGCTCTTCCACACGTTTTGCCATCTCACTCATAATCTTCGGATCTGATCCAAAAAACTGAAGTGACACTGGCTGTTCATCCGGATGGATCTCCAAAAGTGACTCTGTATTTTTATTATTATATAAAATCGCTTTTGCGCTGACCATCTCCATACACAAAAGACCTGCTCCCTGTTCTTTACACAACACACGGAATGGAAGATCTGTCACTCCGGCCATCGGTCCTAAGATGTAACGGTTTGGCAGCGTCACATTTCCTATTTTCAACTGTTTCATCATATTCTATTCTTTCTAATCTATAACTATTCTTCTTATTTGACTTTAGTATCATAGTAAATAACTGCCGAAAAGTCAACGTACACGATCTGTTCTTTCACATTCACACAAAAAAGTCTGAATAAATCCGGCAATCACAAAGCTTTTGCAACCCTCCGTTTATTCAGACTTTTTTATCTGTCTTTTAATATCTCTTGATTTTTCTTGAAGCTGTCTTCTCAAATTCTTTCTCGCGAATGATCAGACTATAAATCTTTTTATATGCCGGTGCTCCCTGATTGTATTCATCAATCAGTTTTTGAAGTTCTACACGGACTTCCTCTTCTCTTTCAAGTCCCTGTTTTTTCGCATACTCCTCATCCGGATATATTTCTGCCTCGATCACTCCTTTTGCTTCTCTTACTAGTACTTCCTGCACCAGTCTTGAAGAACTTAATTTATTCTCCAGTTCTTCCGGTGAGACATTTTCTCCATTCTTTGTAATGATCAGGTTCTTCTTTCGTCCTGTCAGATAGATAAACCTTTCTTCATCTACATATCCGAGATCCCCTGTGCAAAGCCATCCATCTTTCAGTGCGGTTTTTGTTTCTTCCGGCATCTTGTAATATCCTTGCATTACACTGCTTCCGCGAACCCACAGTTCTCCATCTACGGTCTTTGCCTCGCAGTTTGGAAGAAGTTGTCCTACTGAATTCTTTTTTACATTCCATGCAACGGTTGTACTGATGACCGGTGAACATTCTGTCATTCCATATCCCTGGAGAATCTGGATTCCAAAACGTTCGAACAGCTCAATATACTCCGGATTCAGGTATGCCCCTCCACTGCAGATCGTATGGAACTGAGATCCAAATACTGCTTCTTTTACCACTTTTTCCGGAAGGTCTTTTACGTCTTCTAATTTTTTCGCAAAAGTTTCAATCATAAGCGGTACCATCAGGATCATATTCGGCTTAAATAATTTGATATTTTTCGCCACACGCATCAAAGAGTCATTGATACAGATAATTGCACCGAGAGAAATTCCTTTCAGGATATCCATACTCAGGCAGTATGCGTGGTGAATCGGTAAAACTGACAGGAGCACATTTCTCTCTGGGAGCTTCATATCCAGACATGTCGCGTTCTCAACGAGATTTCTGTGTGTCAGCATCACACCTTTGCTCTTTCCTGTTGTCCCCGATGTGAACATGATCGTACAAAGTTGATCCGGAGTAATCTCTGTTTTTTCTACTCCTGTATCCTCATCTATCGTTTGTTCCATCATTGATTTTTTAAGAGAAAGTATATTGCCCTCATTCGCTTCTTTCTGCATAGAAAGGATGTACTTCAGTTTTGGACACTTTTCTTTCGCTGCTTCGATCACATCTTTACGGATCTCATCCAGAATCAGGATTGTTACATCTGCACGGTCGATAAGTTCACACAGTTCTTCTGCCGGAAGTGACACATCCAACGGTACTGCAACATTTCCGCCGTCCACAATTCCAAAATAGGAAGCAATCCATAGATAAGAAGTCGCACCGATCAATGCGATATGACTTTTTGGTTCTCCCAATTTTTTCAATAATGCTGTTATTCTCTCACTGTCTTCTTTCAACTGTGTGTATGTCTTTGCCGCAATTTCATTTTTTCCTATTTTGTAACGGATTGCGTCTTCATTTCCAAAACATTTTTCTGCATTTGTAAGAATATCGCGAATTGTTCTATATTCCATTTTCTTTTCCCTCTACTTCAAAGACTCAAGATATGCTACAGCTTCTCCGACTGTTCGGATATCTGCTGCCTTGTCCTGTTCAATCTCCACATCCATCTCGTCTTCTATTTCACCAAGCATGCTCATAAAATCAAAGGATGTGAATCCAAGATCTTCCATAAAACGTGATTCCGGCTTGATGTCTTCCTGTTCAATTTCTACATAATTACAAATAATATCTACTAACTGCTCAAACATGATTTTTTCCTTTCCATTCTGTCCTGATCGTGATTCTCAACATGATCCGGATCATCTTTCTTTTATACAAGCTTTATAATTTCTCCAATTGTAAGTTCAGGATTTTCTGCTCCCTTGAACATAATTTTACATAAATAGTAATACAGATATTCCAGCTCTTCTCGTGAGATTGCTTTTTTCTGATGTTCAAAGTTGAAATCCAATCCATTATCCTCCGGTCGGTGCATGACTGTCAGATACATTGCCTGTGTTGTCATTCCATTCGGATACCATTTTGTCTTATATTGAATTCCCCCAAGATCTTCCAGTCCTTTCTCCTGCAATGTCATCGGCTGGTAAGTCAAAGACATCGGCTCATACGTCAGTCCATTCTGTGGCTGTGGATATGTCCTGGAGCGATATGCGAAATATTCTGTCGGGTCATAATTTGCATGACGGAATAATTCATTCTGCTTATCACGGATTTCATATACTGCATCGATAAACTTCACATCTTCTGAAAATACAGTACGAAACGGGAACGAATGAATTCTTGTTCCACCGGATTTCTTTTCTTTTAATGTAGCTCTTCTGGCAATCGCATTATTGATCGATACATCCTCCTGTCCATTCATTTTCTGGAAGTAAGTACGTAATCCCATCAATAAAAGACATGCCAGGGATACCCTGTACTTTTCGCAGAAATCCATCAGACGTTTGGTCGGTTCTGCTTCCAAATGAAAGATATCCAATGCAGAACTCACATCATCTGTCGCATTAAATGCAGAACGAAGCTTTGGATTTTTAAACATTTCCCTCGCTGCATCCAGCTTATCTGTTCCATTAACACCGTTATAAACCGGCTCTGATGCTTCAATCAGTTCCCTGAAAAATTCTCTGTCTCGCTGCTGTGCTTTACTTCCGGCTTCATATGCGAGATCCTTCTTTACCTGATCTATGTAAGAACACATATCCTTTGGATATGGGACACCTTCATATTTTGCATTACAGTACAGCTCAATAATATCCTTCAGAAATGTGATCAGCGACTGAGCATCTACCACCATATGATGTCCGAGGAAATACACTCCGTTGAATCCATCTGAAGTGCGGATCATTTTAATTTTCGTCATCAGTGAATCCTCGAATGGAAATGGGACAGTTGTCCATTTCTGCATCGTATCAGCTGCCTCTTCCATAGTCACATTGGAGAAATCAACGAACTCTATCTCCCGTTCTTTTCTGTCCTGCTCCGCACTTACAACATACTGATATACATTCCCCTCTTTGTCCTTTGCAAAGCGTATCCGCATCCCTTCATTTCTCTCATATGCTTTGTAAATGGACTCTCGGAGTACATCCCAATCCAGATCTGTGCCAATTGTCAGGCTTGTGCCAATATTCAGTACTGCCGCATTCGGACAAAATGGCAGATAATACAAATGAAATTTTTGCGCTACCGTCAGTGGGTATACAGGATATCCTTTTCTTGTTTTTATCATTCTATGATTCCTCCTATAAATGAATCCATTGCTCCTTCATAAGCTTCTCTGTCTTTATAATAACTTTCGCAGTGTCCTGCCCCGTGGATGATCAGCTTCTGTTTTGGAGATTTACAATTTTTATAAATTTCTTCAGACATACTGCATGGAACAAATGTATCTGCGTCTCCATGGATCAAAAGAACCGGAACCTTCGCTTTTCTGACTTCACGGGCAGAATTGCACTCATCCAGTCCATATCCTGCCTGTTTTTTATTCACCGCATCCGCAATCTGTATTATTGGAAACGCCGGAAGATGATACATACTGTGAAGTACATGTGTAAACACTGCCTTGGGCGAAGTAAACGGACAATCTGCAATAATTCCTTTTACCTGCTGCGGCAAATCAAGCCCGCTTGCCATCAATACTGTGGCGCCTCCCATAGAATTACCATGCAGGAGAATCTGAACATTTTCTCCTTCCTGTCCAATCACCCATTCAATCCATCGATATGCATCATAACGGTCCTTACATCCGAATCCAATGTATTTCCCTTCACTTTGCCCATGTGATCTCTGATCGACAAGAAGAACGTTATAACCACGCTTCAAATAATAATTTGAAATACTTCCATAATCCGCAAGCCCCTGGCTCGTGTAGCCATGAAAACAGATCACTGCTTTTTTGCATTTCTTTTCTTCGACATTTCCTGATCCCCGGAAATACGTTCCATGAAGCTTCAAACTGTCTTCCGACCGGATCCAGACATCTTCATGAGGCTGCTCCATCATCCACTCCCTGCATTCCTTCATCTTTGAGAAATACTGTTCCCAGTCTACCCCGGACATCTTCATCGTGCGTTCTGTCTTTGCGTTATAACGCATCATTGTTCTTCTGTAAAAGTATGCACTTCCACCTGCCTCTGCTGATACGATTCCCACCAGACCTGCAAGTGCAAGAAGTTTTCCGTAATGCACCATCTTTTTCACCTTTGCTTCCTTTTTACAGTTATTTCTGTTTCTGTGTTTTCTTTATTGTATTCTGTTCTGCTTTTCTGCTATCAATCAGTTTTTTCAGATACAGAGCTTTGTCAATGTTGCCTTCTACTTTCAATTTTCCCAGTGTTACTGCCAGAACCGGATCCAGCTTTCCCTCGTTGATCTTAAATAATGTCTCTGCCGAACAAGTAAAAATCGCATCTCTGTCATAATACTCGTATGGTTCCACATACAGCTTTCCTTCTTTTACCTCTGCATAAAAGATTCCCTCTGCTTCTCCTGTTACATTGAACTGATATGCAAGATGTTCATTCACAGTACTTACGTCTGCTTCCATCATCATCCCTTTTACTTTTGAAAACATGTCTGCGTATGTCATTTTTCTCTCCCTCTCCTTTTCAGCTTTTCATTTTTCGACTATCGGTCGACTTGCCATGTTTTTAATCTATCACTTTTTCGACCCGTGGTCAATTATCTATTTCAGACAATCTTTTGTTTTAAAGTGTCCTTTTTTTGTCCTCTTTTTTATTTCTATTTTATTGGTTCTTCCGACTTTATTGTGCTATACTTAAAAAGATATCGGTCAATTCCCGTAATCTGGAACTGGCCAAATATACTTACGAATATACGAGGCGGACTTCTATGCCAAAACAATTAAAATACGATAAGATTCTGGATGCTCTTCAAAAGCTTCTGGAAACCAAAGAACTTTCTAATATCTCTGTCAGTGAGATTGCTCAGACTGCTGAAATTGGAAAAGGAAGTATTTATTATTATTTTTCTTCCAAAGATGCAATTCTTGAAGCACTGGTAGAACGCAATTATGAAGCTCCAATAACGACAGCAAGGCATCTTGCAGAGCAAAGAGAGATTTCACCTTTCACACGCATGGCTCTGATCTTTCAGGCCTGCCGAAATTCCTCTGCGGCTTTTTTAAAGACACAGCCATCAACTACAAATGCTGCACCAGAACGGGCTTTTCTTCATCAAAAGTACATGAATCATCTCATCGTTTCACTCAAGCCGGTCCTTGCTTCCATTATTGAACAAGGGATTGCACAGAATTTAATTCGCTGTGCTGACCCTGTTTCTCTTGCTGAGATCGTACTGATTGTACTGAC
>OOBZ01001374.1_pt1 | contig 16270 bp, 6 predicted proteins | sample 1671601 | NCBI WGS metagenome assembly OOBZ01 (sample SAMN06348173, study PRJEB24527) | human gut metagenome | biome: human gut; feature: ankylosing spondylitis patient; material: feces | host: Homo sapiens | place: China | collected 2015-10
CCATATTTCTGACTTATTATCTATAAAATATTGAGTAATAATCGGTTGTAAATACGTTTGTTGAACTTATACATACCAAATCATACGAGACCATTGCTCATGTCATACCACAAAAGGGTGCGTATGTAGAGGTGGGCAATGGATTGTTGTTTCAAAATAGTTGTATGTACGTGAAAAAATCTGCCATATCTTCCAGTTTCGACATAACTCGTTGTATATAAGCAAAATAAAGGCTGGCAGATAACTCGATAATCGGGTTATCTACCAGCCTATCCCCCAGCCTTAACAAGCCATCTGCCAGCCTGTCAATGCGATTAACGCAGACTGGAAACAAGATTACCGCGTAGCGAAAATATCATTACCGCATTGCGGAAACAGAAGTACCACGCTGCGGTAATGTGCTTGGGGCTGAAGAAATCTCCCCTTTCTCTTAAAGAAGTTCTTCCTTTTTCTGAAGAAATATCCCCTTTTTCTTTTTACTAAACACGCATCACTCGGGCAGTGCTGTTACAATCACTACGCGATTAAGATCGTTATCTTCGTATGGCTGCGCATTGCTGCCGATGCCTTGCGCCTCAATGCGCGACGGAGCGATGCCGTAACGCTCTATGAGGATATTACGCACGCTGTCGGTGCGGCGTATGGAAAGCATCAAGTTGGTGCGCGCCTTGCCTGTGGCTTTGTCGGCATAGCCGTCGAGACGGATGCGGGCAGAAGGGTTCTGCTTGAGATATTCGACGATGTTCTCAAACACTATGTCCTGCTTCTTCTCTGGCTTGGCGGAAGCGCAAGCGAAGATGACCGAGGCGAGACGGAACGCTTCCTGTTTCTTCGCAACCGACTTCTCCACTATGCGGTCCTTAAAGACGGGACGCTCCACTATCCGCTCCTTCACGTACACCGTGTCGACCACGGCTTCACGACGGAGCTTATGGCAGCGCTGCTTCTTGGCGCAAGGCTTTGAGGCGTTGAAGCGATAGGTCAGTCCGAGCGTTGCACCGAGCGTCGGCTCGTACTTGCGACCAGTGATGCGACCGTCGAAATGGTCGGGCATGAGAGCCGAAGCTATCTCAAGGTTTACATCCATGCACTTCAGCACGCTGTACTTGGCGGCTATAGAGAAGTTGGCTGTGAGCGAGTTGGCGTCCGCCGTGCCGCGATAGGCGAAGGTGCGGGCGTAGCCCAATCCTACAGCCGGAAGCACATCGAAGCGGCCCTCGCTGCGGAAGAGCAGACGCGAGAGGCTCACCATGAAGTCGGCATGAGCGTTGACGTAACGCAGATAATGGCGATAGGTGCCGTCGGGGCGGACCGTCACATTGTCGATAACGGGGTCGTGAGGGCCGTATATAGAGCCGTCGGTCTGCGGGTCGCGCAGATAGAGTCCTTCGGATGTGGACATGCCGTTGAGCGCATAGCCGCCAATCTGCAGGCGCAGGGCGTAAGCCGGAGTGATCCACTTGCCGACGCCGACGTGGTATGAAGGAGTGAGACGCTTGCCGAAGTGCAGCTTGCCGGCATCGCTCGAGAAGATAGTCTGCACGCCTCCGCCCGCCTCAACGAACCATCCGTTCTGCGCAGATGCCGGGAGCAGCGACATGCACCCCAGCACCATGCTTATTATAGTTTTCTTATTCATATATACAGATAGGTTTTAAGCTTATTCAACAATGAGGAAAGCAGGTCTGCTGGGCTCGCCAGCTGTGCCGTAGCTTGCGCCGCCGGCAAACGTGAAAGCCGAGACAGCCTGATAGAGATACTTGTTGCGTGCGGCATAATACTTCAGCGTAACGGGTTCCTCCGCTCCCATGCTGCCGTTTATCTCCATGCGGAAGACATACTCGCCGTTCTCCGCCTGTTCTGCCTTTGCCATGCCGCGACATTCTGCGCCCACGAATGCAGCCATCAGGTCGTCTGCCGTTGCCTGGCGCACGATGTTCTGAGGCAATGCCACACAAGCTGTCATCTTGAGCGGATGCTTGCCGGCGAGAACGAGAGGCAGGGTGAGCGGCTGCTCGGGCGAAGCCTCCACCTTGCCGTCGGCGAAGGCGAGGCATGCAGGAGCCGTGAACACGTAGCTGTTGCGATGGCTGTAATAGCGTATGTCTACAGACGCCGCCTGTGAGCTGACGCCGTTGACCACCATCTTGTATACCGGTCTGCCGTCCTGCTCGCCCACAAGTTCGCCCACGCCGGCGCACACATTGCCAATGAACGCCGCCAGCTTGTCGCCGCTCTTGTCGGCATAGCTGCCTGTAACGGCGTCAAGGGTGAGATAAGCGATCATGCTGCCTTGCGGCACGAAGCTGAGAGTCTGCGGCTGTTCCTCAGAACCAACCACCGAACCGCGCTTGCCGATAACGAAGGACTGCTCGGAAACGAACACCTGCTTCTTCTCCGCGCTGTAATAGCGGAATATCACCTGCTCGCCCTCGGCACGTCCGAGGATGTCGTACCAGTAGAGCATATCAGCCTCGCTCTCCACGTGCTTTATGCCGCGACACTCGTCGCCCACAAACGCCTGCAGCTCGTCGCCTGCAGCTACGTTGAAGGGCAGCTTCGCCTTGTCCACCTTCACCCATACCTTGGTAGGTACGGGGAAGGGTCCCGACTGCTCGAAGTCGGGATAGGCGGGCGCGTCGGCTGTGCCGTAAATCTTGTCGACCTCATATCTGACGTCTGACGCTACGGAGACATACGTGCGCTTGGCGGCAGCACTGTAATAGCGGAACTCCACATTGCCGTTCTCGCTCGACGGCGCCTTCACGTGGATGAAGAAGAGGCGCACGCCGTCGTTCATCACCGTCTTAGCCACACCGCGACACTCGCCGCCAATGAAGGCAGCCATCTTGTCGCCGTCGGTGGCAAGCGTTTCGAGCACCGGCGAGAGACGCACTACGGCAGTCATGCTCATCGGATAGACACTCTTGTCGGGGTCGCTCCACAACGGCGCCTGATCGTTGCCGCTGAAGTCGGCTCGCCACATCGGGGCGGAAGCAGGAGTGGCAGACGCCACCTGCCATGTTGGAGTCTCGCTTACGAAGTCCTCCTCAACCACGCTCCACTGGGGAGCGGGTTGTTGCGGATAAGTCTTGTCGCCCTCTTCGGTGCATTGTGCGAAGAGTAAGCCCAATGCGGCGAGAAACGAATACTTTATATATTTCATATAGTCTTTCTTTTTAAAATATTACTTCTTGATAGCCTTCATCGAATAAACGTTGCCGTCTACGGCGATGCTGACGATATACACACCAGCCGGAACCGTGTTGCCGGCGTTCCATGTGATGTCTACATTGCCGCCAGCGTTGCAGTCGTTCCATGCCACGATACGCTTGCCGCTCATGTCGCTGACGTATACATCTGTATTGGCGTCGCGGCCGACAGTGGCACGTATCTTCAGCTGCGAGTAGAACGGCGACGGATAGATGTAGAGTCCGCCCTCGGTGCCGAGGAAGCTGATGCGCATCGGCTCGCTGAGGGTGCCCACATTGCTGTTGGCAGCATAGCTTACAGCGCTCGGTGCCTTGGCTACGACGTCGCCGTCGCGCTCTACAGTGACGTCAACAGCCTCGGGCTTGTCGCCACCGATGGTGAGCATGAAGACGGTTCTGCCGTCGGGCAGAGCTATAGCCTCGGCATAGCCGCGCGGCTCGCCTGCTACGTAGCTCACAAGGCGGTCGCCCTGCTGCAGCTCTACGCCTTCCACCTCTACCACTGCCGTCATGTTGGCTGAGTAGGGGAAGTAAGCGTTTGTGCCGTCAGCGTTCTTGGCAGCTGCCATCGCAGCCTTAGTCTTGCGTCCTACAGAAGTCTTCGACGGATACTGCAGCTGAGCGTCGTCCTGCGACTGGCGCAGGAGCATGTATCCCTTGCCGTTCTCCATGTACGTCAGACTGCCTATCCATCCCAGATTGCCGCTGTACATAGCCATCTGCGTCTGCGACTTCACGATGTCGCCCTCCTTGGCGTCGTAGCCGGCGAGAGCCTCCTTGAGCGTGAAGTTGTCTGAAGGCAGATAAGAGATGTAGTTCCAGCGCGCTGTGCCGTCTGCCTTTGCTCCGCGTATGGTGAGCTTGTGCGAGGTGGGGTCAACCGCCGGTCCTGAGATATGCAGGCTCTGCGGCTGCGAACTGTGTACGAGATACATCTGGTCGTTGTCGATGGCGGTGAGCTGTCCCATCCATCCGTTGCGCTTTGTCCACGATGCGAAGCCGTACTGCTCGTTCTTCACCTGGTCGTCTGATGTCCACTTGCCGTCGGCAAGCAGCTTGTTAAGATCGGAGAGTTTGTCGGATGCGATGTTCGTCGATATCCACGTCCATCCCTCGTTCAGCGTGATGTTCTGCACACGATAGTCCTTCGCCGTGAAGAGCACTGGCTGCGACGGACTGCCCACTACGGCGTTATTCTCGAAGCTTATCGGCTTCTCGCTCTCGGCTATGTAGGTCTGTCCGGTGCTTGCGTCCCAGATGCGGAACTCGAGGTCGTCGCTGCTTACGTCGTTAGAGTAGACCGTGAGCATGGCGTAGTACATGTCGTTCTGCTTGTAGTAGCGGTTGTTGCATACGCCTACGCACTTTCCGCCGCTGAACGCAGCAAGCATGTCCTCGTCGTCAGAAGAGTATACCTTATTGATATACAGCTTGCCGAAGACAGACATATTATACTTGAAGTCGGCGGCGTTCACCGTCCATTCGGGCTTCTCGCCCTCTACCTTCACCGTGAGCTGCAGAGCCTCCACCACGTTGTTGTCGCCACGCAGATAGAGCGTCTCGTCGTATGTGCCGATGTTCAGACTCGGGTCGATAGTCAGCACGATGTCCTCCGACGCTGTCGGGTCGATGGTGCCGCTTGCCGGTTCTGCCTCAAGCCATGAAGGAAGGTTCTCTACGGTGAAGTGTTCGATTGAACCGCCGTTGTTGAGTGCCTTCACCTTGATGGTCTTCTCCTCGTTGAGCTTCTTCACTACGGTGAGAGCCCGGTCGCTCCACTTCAGCTGGTTGCGGTCGATGAATGCGCTCCATGTTATCGGCGAGAGAATCTCGTTGCCGTTCTTGTCGCGCACGCCGTCCACCGTGAACTTCACGATAGTCTTCTCTATGCGCTCGTAAGGCTCCTTCAGATTGATGATGAGCGCGTCGTTGTTCACTACGAAGTCGTAGAGCAGCTTGCTCTCCGGTCCCTTTGCCTTGACGGGTGCAGAGGTCTTGGTCTCGACATCGCCGCCTACCGCAACTGCGTCAGGCACCTGCTGCGTCGGGTCAGCCTGCTGCTTCTGGTCTTTCAGAGAGAACTGCAGTTCCTTCACGCCCTGCCATTCGATGTATGTCTCAAACGGATAGTAAGCCAAGAGTCCCTTCTCAGTGCCGTCAAGACGGTTGCTGTTGCCGTTCTCCACGAGCGTTTCGCTCTTGTAGAGATTCCATACACGCACCTCGTCAATCTCGCCCTTGAAGAAGTTGTCTGCCTTCTCCTGCTGCAGGTTGTCGGCAGGAGTCCACACACGAGCGCCGAGATGTATGTAAGCCGCAGCTATGCCACCAAGGTCGGCTGCCTCGAAGTAAGTGTTCAGCTTGCCGTCCACGTATATCTGTCCGCGTCCGCTTGTACGGTTGACAGCTACAGCTACGTGGTGCCAGTCGTTGTCGGCGTAGCTACCGTCGCACGCCACACGCACACCGTTGTTGTGGAACACCAGACGGCCTTCCTCCAGATTGAGAGCGAAGAGATTGAGCGAACCGCCCATGTCCTCGCCGTCGCCGCGTCCGTTAGAGATGATGGTAGCCGTCTGCTGAGCCTCGTCGGCCTTGAACCATGTCTCGATGGTGTAGTCCATGCTGTTGTCTACGACACATGAACTGCCCGAAGAGAGCTTCAGATACTGGTCCTTACCGTTGAACGCTGCTGCGCGTCCCTCGGGGTTAGCCCATTCGCCGCCTCGCATCTCAAGGTTAGCACCGTGTGCCTTGTCGGCAAGAACGCTGCCCTTAGCTTCTGACATAGGATAGTAAGCAATGAGATTGCTTTCGGCTCCTGAGAGCATTGTCAGCGAGTTGGTCTGCAGACGTGCTGGTGTGACTACCTTGTCCCAAATACGGGCGCCGTGCATCTTGCCTGCGAAGTGTCCGCTTCCGTCTACGCTGGCTCCGAACACGTAAGCGCCCTCGCCATTGTACTCGCCCACCTCAGCTGCGCTGATAAGCTGTTCGTAGTTATAGTAAGCCGACACGTTTCCTTCATTATTATATACAAGAGCCACGTGTGCCCATGTGCCCTGCTCGTAGTCGAACGCCTTGTCGCTGACGATGGTCTTATCAGCCACCTTCACCTTCAAGCGGTTGTCGCTCGTCGTTGCAAGCTCTATCGCACTGTTGGCGTTGCCCTGGCTGAAGAGCACAGCGTCCTGAGGCTTGTCTGCAAGAGTCCACATCTCGATGGTGAGGTTCTTGCCACTCCAGTTGCGCTGGAACTCAGACACGAGTTCGTCGTTCTTTCCGTCAAGACGTACGCTTACGCTATGGTCGGTCTGTGCGCCGTTGCGTATACCTGTCACCGAGAAGTTGTTGTCGGTGAGGAGTCCGTCGGCTATAGGCTCGTTGAATGTGAGCTTCACCTCGTCGTTGACCGTCAGTACACCATTAGCTGGCTGAGCGCTACCGAATAGGCGCGGGTTATACATATCCTTGATGCCGCTGTGTACGGCAGAATAGTTGTATACCTCTTCATTGTTGATCATGCTCGTACCTACAGTGCGCAGGTCGTAACGCTGATCCTGCTGGTCGTCCATAAACCAGCGATACTTGATAGTACCGGCATCAGCAGCCTTGATCATCTCTGCATTCATACCATTCTTCACTGCCTGGTCGAAGAGAGTCTGGTCGTTGTAGTAGCTCATGAGCGTTGTCCAGTCGTTGTCGCTGCCCGACGACGGCTTGAACTGAAGCATGATGCGATGGAAGTTGTCATAGTTCACATCGAATCCGTCAATCACTACGTCCATGTAATGCTTCTGCACGCCGTTCACCTCCGCTGTTGCCAACTTGGTGTTGTATGTCCAGTTGTCGGTAGGCTTCTTCAGGTTCACGTCAGTAGCCGAGGGAGTGAAGTGTACGCTGAACGTCACGTCGTCATATATTTCATCCTGGAAGTCGGTGGGGTCACACTGACACTGCGACTGAAGCATCAGTCGGAGATTGTCGTAGTTCATCACCGAACCCTTGCGCACCTCGAGTGTCTTGGTGAGTGTTCCGCCTGCCGGTACGAGCAATGCTCTGCCGTTGCCGATCGGTGCGCCATCGATGAGCAGCTGTGCTCCGTTAGGATTGCTGGCATCGTCAATAACGAGGTTATACCAGTTGTCGTCCTGCGACTCAGAGTTGTTGCGCAGATAGAGCGTGAGGTAAGCCGACTTGCCAGAAGGAACATTCTCGATGAAGTCCTTTTCAACGGTTACCTCCGGAACTTCCACCTGAACGGTAGCCTCATTGATGACGTGCTGTCCCGGTTCGTAATACTTGGTCTTGTATTCGCCCTCGAACGGACAAGACGTAGCACCGCCACGGGTCTTGAAGATGAATGTAGAGAAGGTCTGTCCCTTTTCATCCTTCATGTCCTTGTACTTGATGTACTGGTCGCCGTTCTTGTATCCTGCCTCGCGGCATACGTCTACAGAGATGTAGTCAGAGCCTTCCTCTGCGAGCACGTAGCCCTTGCAGTGGCGTGCAGTTTCCTCAGTTGAGAACTCGCCGCCGTGTTCGGTGGTAAGGCTCTCGTCTACAGTGAGCACCATACCAGTGCCATTGAGTGTCCATCCGAAGTTGTTGGTGAACTGAGCGCCAATCAAGATAGAGAAGCGTTGAGTCTCCGAGCGTCCAACCTCATACTCCTCAGAGTATTCGTAAGAAGCACCGCCCTGGAACGAATGGTTCTGCATGAGTTCTGCCTTCACCTTCTGTTCCTCGTTATTGCGAAGCTGCATCTTCCAGTTGTCAATCGACTGATTGAGGAACATGATAGTATCCTCCTTCAACGGCTGTCCTGCCGGAGTGTAGATCTTGTAACTTGGTCCGTCAATCGGGTCGGTGGCATTGGCACCCTTAAACACCTTGTCGTTGTTGCTCTTGCCGAAGTTAGGATCGTCAGCTGCCAACTTCGAAACGTATACTGGGAGTTTGGTGTTGTCAGCCATTGCCTGGAAGTCGATACCTTCAGCTGGCTGATGCAGCAACTTGTTGCGTACATCCTCAAGTTTAGGCAACAGCACCTGCTCGATGTGCACCTGCGGATAGGTGAACATAGTGCCATACTTCTGCGAAAGTCCCAGACCAGTAGTCTTCACAAGCAGATATTCACTGTTTTCGGGAGTAACATTGCTGAACAGTTCGTATTCTGAAGGATTGGCCTGATACATCTCACGTGTAGTAACGGCGATGTTTTCGGTCTTGCCTACACCGATATTGGTAGAATAGCCAACGAAGAGGTCGCCGTCGCTTCCTACATACTGCGGGTCGCTACTTGTCTCGAAGCGTGTGGTAGTGGTCATCGTCTTAGTGTCAGAGTCTGTACCACCGATTGTCTCACTGTGAGAAGCACCGAATGAGAATTCGTTCTTCACGTCGTTCTCGTTCACCACTCCGGCACCAAGACCGGTGAAGGTGATGACCTTGGCACCAACCTTTGCCTCGTTGTTCAATACTCCCTCGTTAGTGACATTTCCCTCATATGTACTTGTAGAAGTAACTGTCACACCCTTCTCAAGATAAGCATAAGAGTTGCTTCCCGGTGGGTCGCGCAGCACGAAGAGCACCTTGTCGGGTCCGTTCGTAACGAAGTCCGATCCCAGAGTCTTTGCACCAATTACGATAGCCTTAGTATTTCCCTTGCCGTCAAAGCCACCCTTCCAGTTGATTGTTGTAGAAGATGTGCTTTCGCTGTTTTCGCTGTAGGTCATATCCATAGCTGCTGAGCGCAGAGCCGAAGTCATTTCCGGGTTGTTAACCTGGAAAGTCCATTCAGCCTCACCGTTCTCGTCAGTAGTGATGTCTTCTTGCGTTCCGTACGCAATGTCGCCTCTACTGAATGACAGTTTAGCCTCAGGCGTTGGCACGATGTCCTCCTTAACGCCATCCTTACGTCTGCCGTCCTTATCCTTATATTCGTACACCTCCGCTGTGGTGATGTGATAAGTGACGTATTGTCCCTGCTCATACACCGGCACGCCGAGTGTGTAAGGCTGTGCAGCATTATCAGGATTGTAGGTCTTTACCCTTATAGTCTTTGTTTGGTCGAGGGTAGCGATGCTGAGTTCTTCCTTTCCGAAGAAGTCCTGAAGCTTACCCTTCACCTTCTCCTTCACGATGATTGACGGAGTGTAGCGCTTGATGAACTGCTGCTTCTTGTTGTAATATACAGTGTCGCTGCAATTGACATACTTGCCCTGCGTAGAGATAGAGTCGACATAAGCATTCACCTCGCTCTGCTTTGCAAACTCGTTGCTCAAGTTGAGGTCGTCGCCACTGCCCGGGATTTTGTCATGACCAGGCACTACTACATTAATCTTATACTTCTCAGGAATGAGGTCGGCATAGAACTCACCCGTTTCTGCGTCAGGATAGATAGTAATCTTGTTGCCATTGTAAGCTACGCGGTTCTGGTGCTGCTTGCTTACGTATGCGCCCTTGACGTGATTGAGTGTAGTCTCGCGAGCTTCAGTTGTCATCTTGTAATTATCGTTCGGATAGGTGAGTTCGATGCGTACGTCGTCAGCGAGGTTGTTCTTCGAGAGCGAGTGACCCACGGGGAGCGCCTCCTGCTTCTTACCACCAGCTACGCGTCCGATGTAGCGTACGGTTGTAACGTCAAAGATTTCGAAGCCGCCGTCGTCGTCCTGATAGTTGCGGTCGGTGCCGTCGGGGTTGGTCAGCTTGCCGCCGTTCTCGAACGTATGGTTGGCAAGCACAGCCTTCACCTCGTGCTGTCCTACGGGCACGCTGATAGTGAACTGTCCGTGCGAGTCGGTCTTCACAATGTTGCTCTTGCCGTCCATTACGGTGACGCCATCCACGGCGAACGACACGCCCTCAACGGGCACGTTGCCACCCTTATACATCACCTTACCCGAAATGTTGAACGACGACTTATCCGTGAAGTTCACGGTGTGGCTCTGTGACTGCGAGTTGATGAGGCGCAGCTCCTTAGCCGACGCAAACTGATGTATGCCAAGAGTAGGCACAATCATATAAGTGGTTCCGTTGCCGGTGTAGGGCAGCGAACGAATCTGGTATGAACCGTCTACAGCTGTGTAGCTGCTGTAGCCGAGCTGTGCAGAAGTAGGAATGTCTTTCGAACTGATAGTAACATCCGTAGCCACACCATGGTTCATGTTGTACTTGGTGCCCTTGTACGATATGTCGTAGAAGGCGTTGTCTACCGAATAGTCGAAGGTGTAGTAAGCCTGCAGGCCGTCCTCATTACCTACGATATAGCGGTCGTAGTCGTTGGCGAGGGTGTCAGCATTGAGCGCCTTGTTCCAGATACGAACTTCGTCGATGGCTCCGGTGAAGCCTTCACCAATCACCACCTTATTGTCGTTGCCCGTAATCTGAGCCGTACGCTTGGCTTCTGCCACTGCCTTACCGTTTATATATACAATAAGGTGTGTAGCACTTGCCACGGCTGAGAGATGCACGAACTGTGCCGAAGAAGCGTAGTCCTTGAGTTTCTTCGAAGTCTTCAGTGTCTGAGAGCCTACCGTGAACTCAATATACTGGTTGTTGTATGCCAGCTTGTACATGCCCGGCTTCTCGATGATAGTACCTTCCTTGTCTGCTCGTACCCATGCCTGGAGTGTTGCAGCCTTCGTAGCGTCCTTCAAGAGCGACTCGTTGTCGACGGTAAGCTTTGACGCACCGCTGAAAACGTACGACTTGCCGGGAACGCCAGAGCCTTCGGTAGGCTCAGCTGTAACCTTTGCTCCAGCCACTGCCTGTCCGTTTTCGAATGTTACGCGGCCGTAGATGTCGCCCGTAGGTGTGCGGAAACCAACGTCAGTAAGTTCCTCGTCGCTCTCAAGCAGATTGCCAGAGCACATCACCTGTCCCTTGATACGATAGTCGTAGACAATGCCGGGAATGGCGTTCACGTCGTTATAGTAATAGTCGTTCTGAGCCTCGTTGCCCTCAGTAACGGCTATCTGCTTATAGTCTGTATCAGGAGCGCCATGCTCCTTGCGGTTGATTACGAAGCGCTCAAAGTTGCCCTTGCTGCTCCATGCCAGTTCCACGCGATCAGAATAATATCCCTTGCCGGCTGTGAACGCAACAAGATTGCCTATGCTTGTGGGCATGATTGACTCCGGAGCAGCCACCGTAGGCAGAGTGCCGTAAGCCTCGGCAGGCTTCACAGTAAGGCGGTAACGATATTCGTTGCACACCATTATCATGTCGTCAACATACTTGCCGCTGAGGAATTCTTCCTTCGACAGCTCAATGTTGTCAGTAGTATTGGTCGTAACGTTCACACGTGTAAGCACCGCTTTGGTGCCCGAACTCCAGATGTCGCCCTCAGTCTGCCAAGTGATAGTGGCAGTCTGGTCGTCTTCACTAAGCTTAGCATGTACAGAACCTGCCGTAACATTGCTGTGCTTTGCAGAAGCCGAGAGAGAGGTCTGCTTGCTGAAAGCGTTGTTCCATACATCAGAGTTGCCTGTATGCGAACGCTTAATGCTGAATTCATAATTCAGGCTCTCGCCTAAAGGTACGTCAAACTCATAGCTGTATGCTGTCTTACCAGCCATATACTTGATATTCTGTGTGGTTGTCTCCACAGCATTTGTCGTCCTATTCGTACTCTTGATTGTGAGCACCATATTGTCCTCAATGCAGTTCTGCGTCGGAGCCGCACTGAGATTCCAGTTCACCTTCGCCTTGAGCGTCACCTGATCATAGTTGGCGCTGATTTCCTTCACCTGCGGATAGGCAGGACGGGTTTTATTGGCAGAGCTTGATGTCTCGTAAATTACCTTATTGTTATAAGTCGGCTCGTAGTGCTGTATAATCTTGTATTCAGACGGATTGTCAAGATTCAGACTCTCCACTGGGATAAAGAACTCTCCACTGCTATAAAGACTCGCATCAATAGTGGAGATGTTTGGCACGGGGTCACCGTTTGAATAGCAGAGTCTGAAATGTCCCTTTTTGTCAATGGAATTCTGCTTTGCCGTTCCGTCTTTTTTCCATGCGATGACATAGCCAGGCTTATTCCCCTTTACGCCATAATAGGCATTTGTGATTATAGTCGGCGTACAGCCGAAATGGGTGTCTACGGTTGCAGTGAAATCAACGTCCTGATCCGTCGCCGTTTTCAATTCGCGCCACCATACTCCCTTGTATTATACAAATACGTCTTTCCCGATTCGGTCCTGTATCAGCGGAATGGTGATCTTAATGAAATAAGATCCCTTGTCGCCATCTGTTTTTCTGAAACCAAGCCATTGTACGTATTTCTTGTCGATTCCCGTGACCTGATCTGAGTTAGGGTCATAGCTTGTCCACTGGTCTTTCGGACCTTTGAGATGGATGTCGTATCCAGCCACACTGACATCAAGCCAACCGTCATCACGACAGAATCCGCAATGGCCGGATCCTGCTCCACCCCACGATTGGTAAACGCGGATGTCGAGTACGATAGTGGCATTTTCCGCATCGTACCATTGACTTATCCAGCTGTCCTGCCAATCGTCATACGCCGACGCATTCTGCACTGAGAACGCCATCAGCATCATGACACAAAGGAAGAACTGCATGAACCTTCCCGCGGACGTTCGCATGGAACGCCGCGTAGAAACAGAATTGCTTGCAACCCGCCCGTCCAAATATGGAGGATGTTGCTGTTGTCTTCTTTTTTTCATTTTCAGATATTTTGATTATTGTTTATGATTTGATCTTATCTTTATGCAATATAGAGTTATAGGTACGTTTCTTTCATAGGGCAAATTTAATGTTTTTCATTAAAATTAAGTGTCTGATTCGTGTGCGTAAATGTCCAATTCATATAAAAAAGGTGTCCACTTCCTGCGAAGTAGACACCTTACAGAGGGTTTCTCAGTAGTTTTTTATGAGTTTTTGGCTCTCCATTCAACAGGAGTGCATCCCTCCTTTTCCTTAAAAATCCTATAAAGATATGACCTTGAAGAGAAACCGCATTCGGCAGAAATGATGTCGTTGTTGTAGTCGGGAAACTCCTTCATCATCTTTTTGGCAGCATTGAAACGTATCTCGCTGAGCCATATACGGAACGTCGTGTTCTGGCATTGGCTGAAGAATTGGCTCAGTTCGTTTTTGTTGATGTCCAGCGAATGTGACAATGTAAGCATATTGACCGAACTGTCCTTATAGCCCATGTCTGCACACCACTTGTCGAGTGCCGCCTGGATGAAGGCGCTGCGTTCGGCTGAGAGGCGCTGCGCGGACTGCTCACAGTCAGCCGCCGACTGCGAGGCGCAGTTCTCTGCCGTCGTCTGTTCGTCGTCGTCGGTTTCGCCGTTGCCTCTTTCCCTATCCAGCAGCTCCTCGGTAGGTACGTAACAGTTGCCGAACGCCACAAAGTTCACGATGAAGAAAAGCAGTACGAGGAGACCGACCGGACCTATTATGTACAACGACTTGGTGGAGAGGATGGCGAACGGCATGGATATGGCTATGAGGGAAAGCATCGCGATGCTCGCGTGGGCATATCTTATAAAAGGCAGCATATCCGTGGCTGTCATCGTCTCAAGGAGTTTCTTCCGCTTGTTCATCTCTATTATTATCATGTATATGCAGTAGACAATATTGCCAAAAAAGAGAGCAAGCATCACGTAAAGCCATGCGCCAATGTTCAGGGAGCCGCTAAAGCTGTAGCCCACAGCGAAGGCGGCAAGCATGGCGGCGTATACGGCGGCGCAGATAAGGTTCATCTTACGGCGCTTGGTGTGGGTAGCCTCAATGTTGTAGATAGCCATCGAGAAAAGCGTGAAGCAAGGCAGGTAGACCAGCACATTGATGACGGCTCCCACATCTTCGTCCGTGGCGCGGAAGCCGAAGTACATCTGCAGGAAGAAGTGTACCGCCATAAAAAGCAGGGCTGCGAATATCATCCAGCGCGACCACTCATACCGCCGGTTTATCCATCTCACGTGAAGACGCGTGACGGCAATGAAGAATGCGCAGATAAACATGAATATCAGACATGCAAACTGTAACAAATATAACATAACTCTTCTGGTATATATTAATCGTATCTTTCTCTGCGGATGCGCATCCGCTTATGTTAAGATACGCAAAGTTAAGCAAAAAACGGAAAAACATAAAGAATAAAGAAAAGAAGTTGAGCGTTTTTCTTGCGAAAGAACCGCAACAATGCTGTTCCCGTGGCGTGGTAACGTTGTTACCGTTGCGCGGTAACGATGTTACAGCACCGCGGTAATGACGTTACACCACCGCGGTAATGATGTTACACCACCTGCAAATCAGCACTGCTCTTAGCGCTAAGCATAGGAGGAGGGTGTGTGTCTACACACTCTCCTTTTGTTTTTATATACATAGCAGAATATTTTCAACAAAAAACTCTGCATTTTTCCCATTCGTGTTGTTTTATTTCATATATTTGCAAAATCTCCATATATCTCCCCTTGAACACAGTTCCAGTTATTGCAATAACTTTATTTTCTATAATATATTATTCCGCAGATAATTAACTGCATCCGATAGCAACGCACGTTTAAACATTTGTTCCTTACGTTTACTCCACTCTTATTAGAATCAACTGGTACACAATAAGTTATAAATACTATGGTTGCAAGGCGTTGAAAGACATATATTGTCAGGCAGTGAATGTTCCGGAAACGCATTCGAGCGCATTTGATAATTCGCCTATAGAAAACATGACGCTCTATGTGCCGGGCGAGTCGATGAATGCATACAAGACTACCGACCCCTGGAGCGGATTCGGCAAATTCCAGACTCTCACCACCGGCATCGAAAAGACCGAGACTGCCGCTAAGCCAATGATTACGTCTGCCGACGGACAAATCGCCGTATCCGGTCTCAGCCCTAACGCCACCATCCAGGTGTTATCTCTCGACGGCAAGTTGCTCGACAGCACAAACGCCACTGACGGCATCGCCACTCTGAATGTCCAGCCAGGCAAGGTGGTAATAGTGAAGGTTGGCACGGAGAGCTACAAGGTGGTTGTGAAGTGATGACCAAGGCTGGCGGAAGATAGAATGACAAACCTCCCAGCAGCTGTATATAGCCCCTTCTGATTCTCCTTTTGGGATAGTCAGAAGGGGTGATTTTATATCCATTTGACAAGTTCATCCATTAGGGACATGAAGCTTTATCATCCTTTGCAAAAACAGACAGAGTCAACTTCAACGAGAAAGAATCGGCTTCAATATACTATGGCATTATGGCATCTGCTGTAAAGCATAATATTGAATTGGACTCTAAAGCCAGTATAGAATCGACAGCAAAAAGTTTCTTATCTGGTATGTCGTGGAAAGGTTTTACAGACTTCAAGCAAGAATGTGTCACCAGTTGGACAAAACTCTTCGCCACGAATGAAGTTCAATTCACAGACAACGCCATTGACAACTTTCTCGCTTTTGTTGACCATATGTCATGCAGTGCAGACACATACGTTTCGCTTGGTGGTTCTAATGGGTGCGCTGACCAACTTACGAATTGGGACGGAACACAAAAGGTAGGGCTTGGAAGCGTTCCACAAAAGAAAGGAAAAGGGCTGGGGCGATAAAAGAACAGTGAATAGTAACATTCTATTCGCCAACAAACTTTTAGAATCGTAAAAACACGACAATTATACGAAACAGTAATGATTAGATGTGAGAAATCATATAGGCTTCTCACACCTAATCGAATACACGAATAATGTTACCAAACGAAATACACATCAGTTCTTCTTTTACAATAAGCAACAGCCACATCACGTGCCGCTTTAATTCTAGTTTTTTCAATATCTGTCTCACGTTGTGATTGCCTTTCAATGAGTTCAACAGCCCGTCTAGCTTCTGCATCTTTAGTTTGCTTGATTTGCATGCATAGTTGTTTGGCTTCAGTAGCACAAGAGCTTGTCATATCTATTTGTTGCAGATATTCGACTGCTGCATCAAAATTACCGTTAGAGAATTCTGCCCGAGCTTTCTGAATGACATTATTACATTCCTGCGTTTGGTATTGACGATAAATTGTAGTTATCTCGTTATTGACTTTTG
>OOBZ01001385.1_pt1 | contig 16208 bp, 16 predicted proteins | sample 1671601 | NCBI WGS metagenome assembly OOBZ01 (sample SAMN06348173, study PRJEB24527) | human gut metagenome | biome: human gut; feature: ankylosing spondylitis patient; material: feces | host: Homo sapiens | place: China | collected 2015-10
AAAAGAACTTTTATTTTTATGAGTTAATTTGTATATTTAATTGTATTGTTGTAATTTTACATTGTATTATTAACCATTTAAAATTTGTATTATGAAAAAGTTTTTATTCTTGTTTGCATCGATGATGTTGTTAGGTGGTAATTTGGTGAATGCTGCAACAGCGGAAAATTCCAGTACAGCAAAAGCTGAGAACGCTACACAAGTGATTACTTTACATCTTGAATTTATGGCTGATGCTCAGACAGTTCGTTTTCGTTGGGAAGAGTGGGGTAACTACGGTATTCAGTCAATCAATGTTTGTATTCACAATGTAGATTTACATTATTGGACGGGAAGTGTCGTAGATTATAATACGATTGCTTGGGTGGAATTGTCATCGTCAGATTTTTCTGAAGTCGTTCCTGCAATTGTCAAACCAGAAAGTTATGTGGCTATTGACGAGATTCAAGTAATTGGATCTGGTGATTATGAATATGATTTTGTGATTACAGGTATTCCAGCTTGGTAGAATACGATGAATAATATGCTGTAGGGGATGCAAGTGCGTCCCCTTTTTATTTATATGCAAAATGTATTGAAATTCTGATCATTTACTTTACTAAACAGTGTACTTCTGGTTGGATCACGTGTGCGATTTTATGTTTGTGATTTATGTTGAAATCAGCTCTGTCGAATCGGAGCTGGTTGCGTGGTGTTATTGTGAAAATTCTGTGTAGCAAGGATACTTTCGAATAAATCTTTCTAATTTTGAGAAGATTGGATTAATAAAATAGATGCAGGATGAAAAAGAGCGTTTTGTTGCTGACAATTGGGATGTGTGCTTGCGCAGAGCAGAATCAGATTGATTTGGCAGGCTGTTGGATGGAGATTTTACCTCAAAATACGTTTTATCAACAAGGGGTATGTCTAAATTCTGATGGAACAGCTCAATCTATTGGAATGGCAACGTTGCAATATCATGATTGGAAGCAATCCGATAATCAACTTATAATTAATGGCGAGAGTATTGGCAACGGCCAATCTATCCCGTTTTCTGATACATTGACGATTGTGAATTTGGTCAATGACACCTTAACGGTGCAGCAGAGTGGGGGCCGGTCAATCTTTTTTGTTCGAGTTAATACGCCTGAAGAGGTGGCCGATCGGACTGCCCCACGTCCTGCTTATGAAGGGTTTGAATGGACGGAGCTATGTGGTGCAGGTCTCAAACTGAATGTGCAAAAGAATGAACATATTAGATTGTTAGCAGACCCCTCTTTGCCTGGAATCGTAATGGTGAGAGATAAAGATCTCACTCCAAAAATGTTAATTCAAATTTTTGATTTGAAAAATCAGAATATAGATGATGTTATTCTTGTTTTAGAATCAACGGATGGTTGGGATAAACAGCAAACATGTACGTTTAAAGAGGTGGCATCAGGGCGTCCAGGAGTGCGGCGTTATGTTATGGTTCCCGATGGTCAGTATGGAGTGGAGATCAACAAACAGATGCAGACTGAGCCTGTTCCGGCGACGTGCAATGGATGGGGTGTTGGGAATAGCGGCAGTAGATATTTTGAAATACACGAAAATCATCCTGATAAGGCTGTGTTTGTTGAAATCGGGCAAGATGCACCTTTATTTGATGAGAACAGTATAGAATTTACAGAGCAGGGTGTTTTGGATCCGTCGTCGGATATTCTTTATACTATGAGTGGAACTGTTCGGATTGGCCATGAAGTACGCTCTTTTCAGCCTGCAAACAGTGACGAGGAGTTTTGGCTTGTGGATAAGACGGGAACTTTAAACGCAATGTACGACGAACTCACTGGTGGAGTCAAAAATGGTAAGCCGGTAGAGGCTACTCTCAAACTTGAATATAATGGGAAATGGGATGATGGATTTGCAGCAGAATATAGTGGAGTCTATTTTGTTCGTGAGGTAATCAGTCTAAAATAACGATGGGTATTTTGCGGAACGTAGCGGTTTTATCTATATTTTGAGGTAGAAGTAATTTAAAGTTACCTCTACATATCCCAAAAGAATTGTTAAATCTATTTTGATACTGGGCGTATAGAAGATTGACTGTTTTAATGTTTAGTGTGGATGATTCATTTCAAAAGCACTGTATGTCTTTTGTCTCTATCCACGTAACAGTTACTAGTGTAGATGTTTTGAGTACAAAAAAAGGATTTGCAATAATGCAAATCCTCAATGATTTAGCGCGTTTTACGCTTGTGGTTCTAGCAGGACTCGAACCTGCATTTAAAGTTTAGGAAACGCTAAATTTATTTTGTATTTTATTCAGATAATCAGTTTGTTGTGTTTTTGTATTTGAGTGTTTGTATAAACAATGGATAAACAAAGGAGGCTTTGAGAGTGAATTCAAATTGTTTAATTCTATCCAGAAATCTTTGTTGAAAGATAACCGTAATTTACCAAAGAATCAAGTTATACTGCACTCCGACTCCAATATAGGGCTGTACCCCGTGGGGCGTTAATGCCCCACCGGCACTTACTCCGATCCCCCAACGTTTAGGCTTTGCGGGAACCTCGATCCGTTCGATGACGGTCTGCGTGATGGTGCGGGGATAGACCTCGATACTGCGGGCTTTGACGTTGTACCCTTCCATGTCAATGAGATATGTCGAATCATCAGTGAACAGGTAGCTGCTGATCGGCACAGGCAGATAGATTGGATTCCCATCCACAGTGTCCCGGATGGTGTCGAAGCGTTCCACTTGGACATATTTTGGTACTAACAGCGTATCACGTACTGTATCGATGCGGACGATCGGAGGCAGAGTGTCGTGATACATCACATTAACCGTTTGGACAGGTTTGGTAGCCCTACCTAATAGGAATGCTCCCAAAATAACAGCTGAGAAAATTATCACATTTTTCATAGGTGTAGGATTGCATGTCTATTCTTACCGGCCGAATAGGAGATATGTACCCAACTATAGTTGCTTTCGTCGATCAGTTGGTCAAAGTCGAAATCACCTTTAGCAATCAAATCGAATAGTTGTCGATTCAGTTCAGGGGATCCCGCGGTAATATCGGCCGCTTCGCCCTTTTGGTGCTGACTGGTGGGAACCCCTCCAACTGCTTTATTCAATACCGGACACCGGTACCCACTGTTCACAGAGATGGGGCTCCCCCATGCCTCACGGATCGGATCGAGCAGGTTATTGATCAGCGATGTCAGTTTAACTTTAATAGCAGGCGGAGGAGTGTTATCAATGCCCTTTTGATGTGCTGTGTCCGATTGTGTCAATTCGTGGATGGTAAAATATTTCATTTGTCAACAGTTTTAACGATCTTAATTTCAACACTTCCAAAAGGAGGTTTTCTGTCGAGACATGCTGTATTTTCACATTTCAGCATTCTTGCCACCGCTTCGGAGGTTCGAGTGTGATCCAACTCACCACGCAGTTTAGCGATTTCGGCATAGAGGGAGTCGATTTTTGCATCCTTGCGGTCAAGGTCAGATTTCAGCTCATCGGCCCGCAGCTTTCGGTCGTTTGCCACCTCTTGCCACTGGTCGATCAACTTGCTGATATTATCCAAAAAGGCGGCATTTTTCTTTTCGCGCAGCGTGACCAACGTGACCAATCCGCCATTGCTGATGAGCAGTGTGAGAATGGTTATAATGATAGTTGTCCAGTCCATACATGTTGGGTAAGTATGTTAAAAGTAGGTCGGGAACCCCGACCATACTTTCTACAAAATTGAAATCAGCCACATAACGATTCCTCCAGCGACTACCGGTACAAAGTCTTTCCAAAACTTCGGTTTTTCGTATTCGCCTTTAGCGTTTTTGTACTCTTTCCCGGTGCGTTGCTTGACACCTCCCCAGGTGATCGCTACGATCAGCAGTGGGATCAGCGCAAAACCGCCCATATTGAGCGTTACAATGCTAAGGGCAGCCACCATCCCGACGATGACTTGCCAAAGATTCTCTTTTGTCATAAGGTTATCTGTTTGGATTATACAATAGTTATCATTCCACTTGACCAATAGTACCGAGCGTTAGAGGTTTCGTAAGGAGATGATGGTGAGATTGTATATTCACTTGAACCAATCCCTTCAATACTAAATTGATCAGTTATAGAGTATCCTGGAGGTGTATAGGTAAATGAAGTTTCAGAGCTTGGGGTAAATCCAGTCACGCTCTCCCAAATACTTCCAAATTGATCATATCCCATGAATTTGATGAAGAAGGTATCTTTAGGAGCGGAACTGAAATTGATTTGGATCTGTGAGGTGGCGTAATTAAACGAGGTGGTAATGTAAATATCCACGGGTCCTGGTTTTGCAGCCTGGGTGATTTTGGTGGTAGCAGATGTGATAGATGTGCCTGAGCTATTTTTTACCGTAGCGGTTACAGTTGCACTGCGGGTATTTGTAGTTGTATTAGCTTGGGCCGTTACGACTCCAGAAGAGGCGTTAATTGAAAAACCTGATCCAGAGATGGTGTAGGAGATGGAATATCCTGAAGGGATACCATGTTCGTCATAGTCGCCTGAGGTGTATTTGGCGGTGTATAACACATCGCACACAGGGGTGTCAGATCCACCAGAAACTGGAATCTCATTATACCCGAAAGAGCCTATTGTAAAATTATAGTACTTCTCTAATGAGTTAGCGGCCTGGTATATATACATGCTTCCTGAAGCTGATTTGCTTCCTGATCCGCTCCAGGTTACGGTTTGAGATTTCACAGTGGTTTGTCCTGAAATCGTTCGACCTTTCAAAGAGGCTGTAGCCGTAATGGATGATACACTTGGCGCTATGGCGTTTTTTCCAGAAGAGGCAGCTGTCGTTGTTTCATGCTTCGTATCTCCGGAGTCATACGTATATGTTGTTATAACAGCTGTTTTATTCCAACTTTGAGAACCGTTGCCGGCGGTAGCGGTGGCCGAACCTCAGGAAGCCGGAATGGTTGTGTTGGTAATAGTACCGGCTATGACGTTTTCATAAGTTGTTACTCCACCGGAACTGCTTGTCGCCTTACGCGAGTTTGTGATGGACGTGTTTGCTGTTTTAGTTTTGGATGTATCTCCCGAGTTTTTGGCTGTGATGGTAACGGAGTCTGTTGCCAAAGTGGTTGCCATATCTCTATGAGAGAGCGTATTCCCAGATAGACTGAAAGCACTATTCCCATTTGAGGTGATGGAAACCGTAGTGGTGCCAGCGACCGATCTGGTTTGATTAGGACCAGTGCTCCCAGAGGTATATAAGGCATTATATGTTTGCGTATTCGATACCGAGTGGGACACCGTAGCTGAACCTCCTGCAGCTGTCATACCTGAACCAATACTTACAGCGGGCGTTCCATACGTGGTGATGCGCGGATTGTAATTCGAATTGGTAACCGCGTTTGCGTTAGATGTAACTGATGTTGAGGCTACCACAGTGCCTGAAGCGGAACCTTGTCGAACCTGAAGCGTATAGGTTTGCGCAGAGATGACGGTAGTCCCATACGTCGTCTTAGTTAAAGTGGAGGAGGTTGTAGAGCTGGAATTGGTGTAACTTGCCGGATTCACGCTACAATAAGAGGTGCCTGAATTCACCGATACGGTTAAATATGCGGTTCCGCTCCACGTTTCCGTCGAAGCTGACCCTGAATTACCGGAAGAGTAAACCGGAGTTTTGGATCTTCGAATATAGCCCCATGTTACAGTACGCGTAGTCGCTCCAGCTGCCAAAGCTGCAGTGTTGTTTAACGACAGGCTGGCGGTATAATTCCCATAGTTATACCGTTCAATGGAGTTAGCTGCCTGCTGAACTTTGACCTGCTTATCGCTACGCTTACCGTGCATGGTAACGGTAATTGTAGCAGTTGTTACGTCAGTTACGCCGGATGCGACAGCACCTTTAGATCCAGCAGTTACTGAACCATTGGAGGTATTCACCGAGCTCCCTGCATAACCAATACTTCCACCGGTCGTATCCGTACCAGCCCCTGAGGTCGCACCATTCCAACCGTAGGTTTGAGAATACGATACGGTGGGGGGCACTGTTCCACCCGATGCGGGAATCATCGGATAGGTCGCATTAATAACCGGATTAGCATATGTGAAGTATCCTGCTGCCTGGTTATAGGTAATGTCCTTTGTAGCGGTCTCGCCATTCAACGTCAACGTAATCCTAACCACAAACCCATTTCTTGCGGAAGAGGACATGTTATTCGTTGCAGTAACAGTAGAACCGGACAGGCTAAATCCGGTTATAGCAGTTATTACGGAGTATGACAAGTTTCCGCCCGAGGAGGCCGAGGCCGACGATCCACTTGAGTATTGTCCAGTCTGAGAATAGGTCAATCCAGTTGCCACATTATCAGTCCCGCCGGTTGCTGCTATGGTTACAGGGGTAGTACGGGAGATGGTTGGTGTATTCCAGGTGAGGGTATTTGCAGCCTGAGTTATAGTTAGTGATGTAGTTTTGTTTACTGCTACCCCATTAATAGGCCCATTAATAGTGCATGACAAAGATCCCGTTCTGTCTGAACTCGTTGTAGTTCCTCTTGATTCGTAGGTAACTTGACCATAATAAGGGACAGAGGAAGCTGTATTAGGTTTCCAAGTTCCCCAAGATTGATTGAAATTCCATGAGAATACAGATGCAGGGAAATTTACTGCTCCACCAGATCCCCCAGATGTAAATTTAGGGCTAACCACATATCCATAATTACCTCCGGCCGCAGGAATTGAAACAACAGCATGATCATTAGTACCCGATTCAATGATTGAAATTGAAATAACGGTATTTTGTTGTTGATATACATCTGCACTAACAGATCCGGTTTGACCATTGCAAACATAAAAATAAGTTAAAGTCCCTTTTTTAGTTCTAGGTGCTACCGTAAAACCCAATGATCCACTGGAAACACTTGCAGAATAATTTGAACTTGTTACTGTCGGAGTAGTAATCGTATCAGAAGATCCTGAACTAAAAGTTCTGGTCTGAGTTATCGTGCCTCCGAGAGTTCCATTTGAGATAGTACCTCCAGCTGCGGGGATGTCGGAAACAGACAGTGTTCTTCCAGTAGGAATACCATAACTTATTACACCATTGGCTGCTTGTGTTAAATTAATAGTTACAGAGAGTGTTTTATTATCAGTTGAAGGTGACGTCAAAGTCCACGTTAGTGCTGCATCTCTTTCAGCACCTGCGGTTGTTCCTCGTGATTCAGCCGTTATTTTTAAAACTCCGGTTTCAGATAAAGATTTGCTAAAATAATTTTGTGATACGATCCAATCACCTGTCACCCACGTAGTAACAGAAAAATCTTCCCCAGAAGAAACTGTTGCCCATCCCGTATAGAAATGCGCATTTTCACCCGCACTAAAAGAACCACCTGGGGTAATGTAGGTTGACAAGTTATTACCACCGATCTTTAATGACTCAATATAGTTGGCTTCTTGGTAAACTGTAAAAGATTCAGTAAGTACATCCCTAACAGTATCACCACCAACGGATTCAGGGTTAGTAAAGGTAACATCTAAAACACAGGAAGGATTACAACTTCTGCGACTACCAATCGTAATTCCACGAGAGGATGCGGTAATAGTTCCAGTCTCCGCATTGAGCGAAAATCCAGTAGCATTAGGCATAGACCACGTTCTATGTGCTACTCTTCCGTCTGTGTTTATTTCTGTTGCCCCAGACGAATAAGTTGATTTGGTTTGCGAACTTTTATTAGGAATTTTGGTTCCTCCTGAAGCAGGTATGTCCCCAGCTGGATATTCAGTCGTACTACTTGATCCTGCGGCCGGTTCAAATTGGATATTAACTACCTTATTCAAAGCCTGAGTACATGTAGCAGACACACTTATAGTAGCAGATTGATTTCCTTCAGCATTATATATACTTGTAGGATACCAAGTTGCATCAATTTTACGAGTCACTTCCCCTGAGATTCGTGCATTACCAATCTCTGTTCCTCGGTTAGTAGCAGTCAAAACGCCTGTCTTTGCATCAACAGCAGTAAATCCATTTTGGATTGATCCTAACGACCACGTGATTTGTACCCCTAATATACCATAGGTATCTGACGGAGCAGAAATTCCAGTTGCCCCACTTGAGTAAGTAAACTGATAAGCACCTCCATTTAAGGTTGGAGAGGCTGAGGTTGCTCCGGCATTAATAGTCTGATAAGCCAGAGTAAATGGTATAATTGAAAGTTTGGTTACATAATTACCTGCTTGATAAACGTCCGCTTGGGCAGCTGCGGATTTTCCATTCAGGGTAACAGTTACTGAAGTGGAGGTGATTTGAGTTCGATTGGATATTGTGGTTTCTTTCGATGGAGCTGTTACGTTTCCTTCCGTATCCACATTGTCGCCAGTGTACACTACTGTGGCTCCAGTGGTTATGTTCCCTCCACTTTCGGCGACAGCGTTCCAGGTCCAGGTCTGCGTATAGTTCAGTTTCGGGGCGACGGACCCTCCCTTTGCCGATATCTCCGAGTAACTAAACGCAGATATGGTAACCTCCGAAAAAAAACTTGACTCCCGCCTCTTGGGTGAGAGCACATGATGCAGCGTCTTGTTCACTGGATACCATGAGGGTTCCGGACCGTCTGTTTGCGGAGGTGTTGTTTGCAGCGGTTACGGTTATGGAAGCCGGGCCGGTGCCCGAGAGCGGTGATACCTGCCAATCGTTGGGAGCTGTGATTGTCCAGGGCTTATTTTCATCCACAACAATATCCAATGTCAGGCTTTGCCCCGCAGCGGCAAATGACAGCTCAGAGGCAGACAGAGTCAGCGAGGTATTGGGGTAGATCTGGTTGTTGCCGACGTATGCCTTTTCGACAGCCGTTGCACCTACGTATGCAGCGGCGATATTATTGGTTCCGATGATGATCATTGTTGTGTCAGTGTGTCTCCGATTTCATAGGTGTAAAGCTCATCCTGGGGATTTTCGCCCTCAAACCAGATGGAAGCATTTTCCGGGTAGGGTGTGCCCTGTTCGATGTAGTCTGTGGAGCTGTTTTCCCATCGGTCTTTCCCCTTTTCGATGGTGTATTCGTAGGCTGTTGGATGGGAGACTGAGTCATACCAGAAGCTGACATTTGAGGCTGCTTTTACAGGACGATCAATGGAATCATGATCCAAAGAGAGGCGGACGTAGCAACCATTATTAGATTTGACCAATACCAAGTACACGGTTTGACGTTGGAATGCGGCTTGTGTGTAGTTCACTGTTGCGGTCATGCCTCCACCGCTGACGGAGATCGATCCCTCGGAGGCTGTCTCGGATTTTGTTGCGTGGATGGTTACCGTGGCGGGACCGACCCCAGAGGTCGGGGTGGCAGTCCACCCCTCGGGCAGACCAACGATACTCCATTGGAGCGAAGGGTTGCATTTGATCTGAATGCTGCGATCCTCCGGCATGCCAGAGAAGGAGAGGGTATTGGGAGATACCGACAGAAAATCCGACTCGTTTTTGAAGACCAAATAGATGGTATTTGCGTCTCGAGATGTGATTAGGGCGAGTTCATCTTCAGTTCCGGTCCAAATCTTTTTGTTACCGGTTCCGGCCTGGTCTGTGAAGGAGTCGGCATTTCCACCGTTTGCGGGCAGGGCATTGGGCTTGTCCGGCAGACTGGTGAAGGTGGTTCCGTGGGGGTTTCCGCTTTTAATCTGCGAGTGGTCATAGGCTGTTTTGCCTCGATCTCCCCGGTAGGCTGTTGAGGTGGTCTCCCCCAAAGCCAAGGAGGGCGAAATCTCCACATAGCCCGATCCACTCCACCGATAGGTGAGGTTGCTGTCTTTGGCTACATAGATTTTCCCAGCTTCGCCAGAGGCCGGGAAGCTACCCAGAGAGTCGTACTCCAAGACATCATCCACATAGGATGGGAGCTGAGCGGAGAGAATTAATCCGTTGTCATCCAGCTCAGCCACACCGCCGGCAACACCAATATCGGTTTTATCCACCTTGTGGTTGTCGGCATAAGCTTGGGCGCTTTGCAGGGTTGTAGCGTCGGCTTCTGCATAATCTGTTCGTATGCTCTCTTCTCGGTCATTGGTGTATGTTTGGGCCTGCGTCAAAGTCGAAGCGTCGCCTTGATCGGCATACTGCTTTGCAGATTCTAAAGCGTTACCAGCTGCTACCTCAGTAATATTTTTGTCACCTATATAAATAGCCATATCATTTTGTTTTTCAGAATTTATCCCAAGTGTAATCGGCATTCATGCCCTCATACGGACTTGTGTCATCTTCATTCACCGACAAAATTTCCGCCGAATCTATTGAACTTCCTATGGATGTTTGTCCATCTGTATTACCTGGAAGCATCTGTATTGACCAAGGTGTTTTTGGAAGGTCTTTTCCACCTGCCTCGCCATTAATTGTTAAATAGTCCTGCACCTTCTCACTTTTGCTTGTCCTGACCATGACAATTCCTATATGGTAAGAAGCGTTGTCCAGTACCAGATGGAAGGTGTCTCTTTTAGGCATGCCATCTTGTTTGCAGGGGACGTGGATCGAAAGACCACCGCTGGAGATGGACAGCGATCCGTTGCGTGGAGTGGAGGTGCTGTTTGCGGTGGCGGTTACGGTGATGGTTCCCGGACCGGTTCCCGATAGCGGTGAGACCTGCCAATCGTCGGGAAGTTCTGGCGTTACAACCCATTGATCGTTGGCCTCACAGTTGATGGTTAGCGTTCTAGAGGTTTGATCGACGTAGAACGACAGAGAGGTCGGGGTGACAGTTACCGCATGGTCGTCGGTCAGGTAGATGGTGTTGGGGTCTTTGGAAGGAAGAGCGTCATATTCGTCTTGAGAGCCGGTCCAGATCTTTTTGCGGTTGTCTTCGTCATTCCAATCTTTGACGGTATCGGCATACTCTTTGGCTTGTGACAATACATATTGATCGGCAGTGGCGAAATCGGTCCGGATACTCTCTTCGCGTTGGGAGGTATAGCTTTGAGCATTGGCTAAAGTGGTGCTATCTCCTTGATCGGCGTAGGCTTGTGCCTCTTGGAGAACCACCGTGTCGGCCTGGGCGAAGTCCTGACGAATGACCTCTTCTCGTTCATCCGTATAGGCTTTCGCAGAGTCCAAAATCACCTGATCGGCCGCTGCATAGTCCTGGCGGATGATCTGCTCCCGTTGATCGGTGTAATCTCGGGCTTGGACGAGTATCCACTCGTCGGCCGAGGTGATGCGATCCAGCGAGGAGGAGATGTAAACCGAAGAGATGGTAATCCTGTTGCCCTGCTCATCCACGTAATCAGTGCCTATGTCGTTGGCCTCAGAAGAGCATTCGACTAACTCAAAGACGGCGCAAGTGTTATGAGTGTATGTGAGCAGAGTGTCGGGGTCGGCCATGCTGGGCTGCTTGTAGCGCAGCCGGGCATCCCAGATTCCAATTGTCTGCTGACTGCTGGCGGGAAAGAGTATGATAATCTTATTCCCGCTGATGGTGTAGTCCGGCTTGATGGTTAGCTGTTTACGACTGCAATACAATTCTACTTCGATCTCTGAACAGTTGTCGAAGGAGAGCGGTTGGTCGGCGCTGTAAAGAGCCCAGACCAAACGGACATCGTTTCCGATTCTTACTTTGGCTGTTGGCATGGTTTATTTGGTCCAATAGGATTTAGACAGTTCGATCAGTGTGGTGGCCCGCTCCTCTCCGAAGGTGGCTGCGGTCAATCCTGCCGTCTGGTAGATGACTGCCGGATAGAGTAGCTTGCAGAAGGAGATTTTGTTCTCTTCGATCTGCGGTATCGGGTTGTATTTGGCCATTTCAATCTGGGCGGTTTCATCTTTTGAGCCGTAGGCCTCCAGTCGGTATCCTTCGGGGGATTGCACGACGGCGACAATCGGCCGCTCGTCATTGCCTCGCACGCCGGCCCATTTGCACTGCAGCTGCAAATAGGTGGGCGAAGAGTCGGTGATGGCAGCCAACACCGGAATGGTCCAATCACTCATCTTGAAGATCACTAAGCGTAAAAAGTCGTCGGGCAGGGGGAGCGTAGCGACGTTCCCTCTCCAGGTGATCTCCGAGGCTATGGAGGGGGCATCTCCCATCAGATCGGCCGAAGCGTTGAGCGACACGGTGCGAACGGCATCGACGACCTTTTGGCGGATGATGTCGTTGAGCGATAGTGTGTTGATGTCACGGATCAGGTCGGCCGTCATCTCGTTTTCGTCCAGCGCTATGCGCACATCGGAGAGGATGCCTTCGAGCAGATATTGCATGGCTACTGTAAATTGGGGAAGGAGATACCTTGATTTTTGGCAGCCTCGAGTAGGCTGGCACGGGTGCGCAGCTGTGTGGTTGGCACGCCTCGCTCTTTGAGTATGTGTTTGGCATCGGACAAGGAGGTCACCTCAGCATAGATCTGCGCTTCGGATTCGTTAGAGGGGGCCTCGATGGCTGGATCCGATGCGGGGATCTCGTTGGGGGTGGACTCGAGGGGCTCGGCCGTAAACAACACTCCACAGTCGGGATGGTGGTTGAGCTGCTCGATCTCCTGCGGATCGCCTGTGATGTAGATTGATCCTCCCGTGGAGAGCGATTCAAAACGGATGTGACGACGCTTGCCATCGATCCGGATATTGAACGAGATGTCGGAATGGCTTTTGTATTTGATTCTCATAGTCTGTTTTGGGTTGAATGGTATCAAATAAGCCCCTCCCCACTGTTGGGAAGGGGCTCGAACAAGAGAAAGGAACTTCGTTTAGGCCGTTGCGAGTTTGATGCGCGCGTGGGCTTTTTTGTAACGGAGATACAGGCAGCACACCTCCCGCAATACGGTAGCATCGGTATTGCGGATACCTGCACTCTTCAGATCGAGAACGTTCCGTTCCCAGTTGATGTGTACCTTCTTGGTCAAGTAGGTGGGGTCGATGGCCAATCCGTAGTCGGCCATGCCATTTTGGTCGAACAGCTCGTGATGCATCACCAGTACCTCTCCGAAGTCGGTGTCAAAGGATTTGAATTTGAGGTTCCACACCTCTACGCTTTCCTTCAGTCGGAACTTTTCGGAGGTGATTTTGCTCAGTGCAGCCAGCAGGTTCGAGCCGGCGAAGAGCACCTTGCGTTTGTTGCCCACGCCGGTGCCGGTGAAGAGATCCTTCGCCAGATCTACCAGCTCATCGTCCGAGACGACAGCTTCGCTCTTCTCACTGTCCCAGGTGCCGAGCGTGATGTCCTTGCCGGCTTGCCACCAAATACCCTCGGTGAACCAGGTGTTGTTCTTCTTGCGCGGATGTTTGATCTTGCCCTTGACGCCGAACAGGAAGGAGTTCTCCTGACCCAAACGCATGTCATAGACGCTGTCCTCCTCTAGATCGCTGAAGGTCCAATCCACCTCTTTGAGTGCGATTTTGTCGAAGGTGGACTGCTCAACCTGCATCATGAAGTTCTGGCAATACTGCGTCTCCGGGGTCGGAATGTTGGAGAATACGGCGGTCTGGGCATCCAGCTCGGCGCAGGCCTTGCCCAAACGAATCAATACCGTATCCTGAGCGATGGCCGGCAGCATGGTGGGCTGTCCGTCACTGGCCTTGAGGCCGTTCACTGCATAGACTACCGGCTGGCCGTTTGAGTCGCTGGCCCCGATCACATGCAACATCAGATCTTCCGTGCTGGGTTGACCCTCTTCGCCGTTGATGTAACCTTTGATGCCTACCACGCGAATGGTGTCTGACTCATCGAACATTGATGCGTCGGTCACCTCCAAGGTGGTCGAGGTGCCGCTGGATTGTTTTTCGAAGGCGGTCTTCACGGTGGTCTTGATCGGTTTGGTGCCGACAGAGTAGTATTTTACCTCCATTGAGTCGCATTCGATCGCCTTGCCATAGCGCGAGATCTGATCGATAGGGGTGGCCATGGGGCGAATGCGTGTAATCCGTTTGTCGATGTCGGAGAGATACATCTCCGGGATGGCCTCTCGACCGACGGTCTCGGTCAGACCTCCCTCGTTTCGAGAGACGGTTTTACCGGCATCGGGAAGGTCTGCAATGACGGCATCCGCCATGCAGACGCCCTGGGTGACACCGCATGCCAGTGCCATCAGAAACAGTACCAAGCTACCCAAATAGCTCCATTTGAAATTTTTCATACCTGATTTTGTTAAGTTTGATAATTATTGAATGTTGAGTTTTGTTAGCTGCGCTTGATTCTGTTCATGCGCCCGCGAGTCCATATATCTTCATCGGTAGCGAAGCGATCCAAGGCTCCATAGTCGGGGCGTTTGGGTGGTCGCACGTCGCTGCCCTCTCCGCCCAATATGGGAGGTACCCCCTCAGGGACGGTCATCTTCCGTTTGTTGGCATCGATCTTGGCGTTGCGTCCGCGCACCTCGCCCTCCATGGCGGCTGTGCTCAGATCTTTATCGTAGTTCATCGCCTTGAACATCACCTGCCAGGTCTCTGGGGCCACCTTGCTGAGGATGGCATCATCCACAATCTGGGCAAAACGCTCAAATACTTCGTTGGCCTGTTCGTCGGTGTAGCCGCCCTGCTGCTGCACCTTCTCCAAGTTGTCAAGTGATGTGGCCAAATTGGTTTGTGCCTGCTCTTCAAGCTCCTTCTCTTTCATCTGGCGGGCGAGGTACTCCTGGCGAGCTTTGGCAAATTTCTCCTGCATGTCGGGGTCGTCCAACGCTTCGCGGAAGTCATCACCAAAGGCTCGGATGAGCTGAACTACGGGATCTTCCCCCTTGCGCCAGTTCATAAGAAAGGCGGCAGAGCGAGGATCCGAAGCAAATAGATTGGTGATGGCCTCGTCATTTTTTTTCCGTTCGGCAATATCCTTTTCGTACGTGTCGAAATCTTCGGCGATACGGTTGTAAATCTTTTCGTCATCTTCGAAATCCTCGTCCGGGTGGCTCTTTTTGAGGCGGGCGATGATCAACTCCTTTTTGGATGGGGTTTCACTTTGGGCGATGATCCCTTCAGGTGGAGTCATCCTGCTATTTTCCTCTTTATACATAATGAGCTTGTTTTAAGCGTTTTTGGCTGTTGTTCCTGAAGCAAAAATAGATGGGGGCCTGCCTCGAAAAGTACATCTGTTAATTTTGTGAGAACATCGAATGGGCGTTGAAAAAGTATGAAAGGCACGCAGCCAAGAGTGCAATCAGGTTGTTGCAACAAAAAAATTACTTAAAGCTGTAACATAACTGTTACGATTCCGTTATATCAACTATATTGCTTAAAGTTTACAAGCAGACGATTAAATACTGAACTTTTCTATTAGACTAAAACTTGTATTATGAAATTACCTTTTTCTATCCTTGCTGCGTCATGCTTACTTGTAGGCCTGTCATCATGTAATGACGAAAAGAACGAGGATCCTCCATTGAGCAAAGAAGCTCAGATCACCAGCTTTACGTTTGACACTTCTAAAGAGGGGAACGAAATTGTTACTTCACAACCGGTAGCAAACGGAAATACGTTCACTTTCACTGTTAATGGAATGGCAGATGGGCTTGATATGGGTCTTTTAAGCCCTACGATTGTTGTTTCTGATGGTGCGACATATTCGTTTTCAGGTTCATTCCCTTCAGGTATGACTTATACTGTTACGGCGGAAGATCAGACAACGACAAATACCTATACAGCTATCTGTACCGGCTCAATGTTCGACGTGTATTCAGGTCTTTTGGATGTTTCTATGCTCGGCACAGAGTTAGCGAAAGACCTTCCTTACAATATCAGTCTGGAGAAAGAGTCTGCAACCTCTGTTTCGGTTTATATTGCAGATTTCACCATTAAGATATTGGGCATGGATATTCCTTTGGGAGATGTGGAAATCGGTGGTTGTGAAGTAACAAAAGTTGACAATCATTATACATTCAATGGCTCCTTGGATTTGGGAACCATTAATGTTCCTGTTGGAGAAGCTCAGCTGCCTGCAGATTGTGTCGTTAATGTTGTCGATGCAAGTGTTATTGACGGAACATTCACATTGCCTTTAAAGATCGATGTTTTAGTGAACGGTACAACGCCGCTGCCGGTAGAAGCTAATTTCGTTGGTACTCCGATGGAAGAGGAAGCGTAAAATATCCAACTATCAAAAGAAAAAGAGGAAAGAACATCTTTCCTCTTTTTTTTTGCGCACCACCTAATTGTATATATTGTGATTTACTGATTCTGTGCAAAAAAAATAAGGCAGCATACAAATGTCAGACCTCTCATGGAAATCTCATTTATCAAATTTATAGTATGAGAATTATTTGCCACTTTGTCTGAAAACTTAATATCATTTG
>OOBZ01001420.1_pt1 | contig 15932 bp, 8 predicted proteins | sample 1671601 | NCBI WGS metagenome assembly OOBZ01 (sample SAMN06348173, study PRJEB24527) | human gut metagenome | biome: human gut; feature: ankylosing spondylitis patient; material: feces | host: Homo sapiens | place: China | collected 2015-10
GGAAGATAGAAACGTTGCGAGATGTGGGACTAGGATATATCAGGCTTGGACAGCCATCCACCACTCTGTCGGGCGGAGAGGCGCAGAGAATCAAGCTTGCAACAGAGCTTTCGAGACGAGGAACAGGAAAGACAATATATGTACTTGATGAGCCAACCACGGGACTTCATTTTGCTGATGTGCACAGACTTGTGGATATACTCAGAAGGCTCAGCGAGGGCGGCAACACAGTTGTGGTTATCGAACATAATCTTGACGTTATCAAGACCGCAGATTATATTATTGACATGGGACCTGAAGGAGGTGCTGGCGGTGGAACGGTTATTGCCAGAGGAACTCCAGAGGAAGTTGCGAAGATACCTCAGTCCTATACAGGACAGTATCTGAAGAGGTATCTCGATATGTAAGGGATGTGTCGAATAATTACATCGGAGGTAGATGACGAACATGGATGAACAGAATAGAGTAGAAGATATTGACAGAGTTGATGGCGGGTCGACTTCTGAGCAGAAAAAGGCTATGATGGCTGAGAATAGTCAGGCACAGAATGGTCAGGGTGTGCAGTCAGTTCAAGCACCATATAGTCAGGTAGCACAGCCAGCTCAGTCACTGTATCAGCATATGCCACAGTATGGCCAGCCGGTGCAGCAGTCATACCAGCCACAGTCGCAGTACGGTCAGCCAGCCCAGCAGCCATATCAGCCACAGTCACAGTATAGCCAGGGAGCACAGCCAGTCCAGCAGCCATATCAGCCACAGTCACAGTATAGCCAGGGAGCACAGCCAATGCAGACACCATACCAGCAGATGCCGCAGTATGGTCAGCCAACCCAGCAGCCATACCAGCCACAGTCGCAGTACGGCCATCCGGTACAGCCAACGCCATACAACAACCCTATGGGATATATGGGATATGAGAACAGGCAGAACATACCTGATGATGTGAAGAAGGGATCCACACATGTACCTAATATGTTAAACCTGATCGGCATTATCATGGCTGTTGTATCAGTATTTATTCCTTATGCTTATATGGGGACAGATGCCAGAAGCATAGTTGGAGTGTTTGGGATAAATGTACTGTCAATGCTTGTTGTGGCGGTAGTTATTATAGCAGACGTGATCTGTGCATTTATCAACAAGGCAGGCTGTTATATAGCAGACCTTGTTATATCTATAGTTGTTGGCGGAATATTGATATTTGAATTTGTTCTGTCATTGATAGATCTTGGAAAGCTAGATGCAGCGGCAAATGCAAGACTCGGAGTCGGTGCATGGATCAGCGTGGCAGCGGCACTTTTCATGCTGATATCAGTTCCTATATGGTGGACAATCAGCAGGAAGAAGGATAAGGCAGAGAAGCAAGATTAGAATTTAGAAATTTATATTAGTGAAGATAAAAAATAATATAAAAGAAAAATAAGTAAGAATAAGAACCCCATCATGGCTTGTACAAGCTGTGATGGGGTTCCTTTAAGTTTACGCGAGCGATACTTGTCCGAAAGTTGTCGAACAGTTTATCGTTACATTTGTTAATTGTTCTGTTAAAGAATTAGTCGTTAGCCTTACCAACTGATCCGAAGAGTTCCATCTTCTCCTTAACAGTAGCCTTGATAGCCTCGAAACCAGGAGCGAGAAGCTTTCTAGGATCAAATCCCTTGCCCTCAAGATCCTTACCAGCCTCGATGTACTTTCTTGTAGCATCTGCGAATGATAACTGGCACTCTGTGTTAACGTTGATCTTTGAAACGCCAAGTGAAATAGCCTTCTTGATCATGTCAGCTGGGATACCTGTACCACCGTGAAGAACTAATGGCATAACGCCTGTCTTCTGCTGGATAGCATCAAGGGTCTCAAAGCTAAGTCCCTTCCAGTTAGCTGGGTACTTACCATGGATGTTACCGATACCAGCAGCAAGCATATCAACGCCGAGATCAGCGATAGTCTTGCACTCCGCTGGATCAGCGCACTCGCCCATACCAATAACTCCGTCTTCCTCACCACCGATGGAACCAACCTCACACTCGATTGAGAGGCCAAGCTGATGAGCTACGTTAACGAGCTCTGTTGACTTAGCAAGGTTCTCCTCGAATGGATAGTGTGAACCATCGAACATGATTGAAGTAAATCCAGCCTTAACACACTTGTAGCATCCTTCGTATGTTCCGTGATCAAGGTGAAGAGCTACAGGAACTGTGATTCCAAGTGACTCATCCATAGCCTTAACCATTGCTGCAACTGTCTCAAATCCTGTCATATACTTTCCAGCGCCCTCTGAAACACCAAGGATAACAGGTGACTGAAGCTCCTGAGCTGTGAGGAGAACAGCCTTTGTCCACTCAAGGTTGTTGATGTTGAACTGACCTACTGCGTAGTGACCAGCCTTAGCTTTCTTTAACATTTCTGTTGCTGAAACTAACATTTGTAAAATCCTCCGTAAAATTATATTTGGATACAACGTACCCACTTACGCTGATTATACCCCATATAATAAGAAAATAAAAGAATTTTTAGCCAAAAGTTCAACATATAGTTAGTTTGAACTTATCGATAGAAATGAAAGAAATAAAACATTTATAAAGAATAGCTCGCCTTAATTGCATTGAAAAAAAATAAATGCTATGATTTGCCAGTAATAATGACAAATATATAAAAGTGTAATGCATATAGAACATAATACGTTATGTGTATGCACACAGACGTGGCGCAAAGTACCTTACTATGCTTTTGCACAATATAATCTTAAAAAGGGAGGACGTAATGCTTCAGCTTAAGAATATCGTGAAGGATTATCACACTGGTGATGAAGTTGTTCAGGCACTTAAGGGTGTATCTGTGAACTTTAGGAGAAATGAGTTCGTGTCCATACTTGGCCAGTCGGGTTGTGGAAAGACAACGCTTCTGAACATAGTGGGCGGACTGGATCAGTACACCAGTGGAGATCTGGTTATCAATGGCAAGTCGACAAAGGATTTCAAGTCAAGAGACTGGGATTCATATAGAAACAATTCAGTCGGATTCGTATTCCAGAGCTACAATCTGATACCGCATCAGTCGGTACTGTCAAATGTAGAGCTTGCGCTCACTTTGTCTGGAGTATCAAAGGCAGAGAGAAGAAAGAGAGCGAAGGAGGTTTTGGAGAGGGTTGGTCTGGGAAATCAGATTCACAAGAAACCAAACCAGATGTCCGGTGGACAGATGCAGAGAGTTGCCATCGCCAGAGCACTCATAAACGATCCGGATATTCTGTTGGCTGATGAGCCAACGGGTGCACTTGACACAGAGACAAGTGTTCAGATCATGGAGCTGCTCAAAGAAATAGCCAAGGACAAGCTGGTTATTATGGTTACTCATAATCCGGAGCTGGCACAGCAGTACTCAACAAGGATCGTAAAGCTCCTCGATGGAAATATAATAGACGATTCCAATCCGTTTTCAGATGAGGACGAGGCGAAGGAGGATGACGGAAGTTATGCTCCGAGGAAGACCTCCATGAGTATGTTCACAGCGTTCTCGCTGAGTCTGAACAACCTCATGACCAAGAAAGGAAGGACATTCTTAACAGCATTTGCCGGAAGTATAGGAATCATAGGAATAGCACTTATATTGTCGCTATCGTCTGGATTCCAGAAGTACATAAACGATGTACAGGAGGAGACACTTGCCACATATCCAGTGCAGATAACGAAGAAAGCGATGGATTACAATGAGCTGCTCTCAAAGATGGTAGGTAACAACGAGGAGAATTCAGATCACAATCACGCTGGCGAGGACAAGATATATTCGGGAGATATCATGGGAGACATGCTCGTGTCCATGGTGTCAGATGTGAAGGAGAACGACCTTGAGTCATTTAAGAATTATATAGAAGACGATGCCAACGGCTTCACCAAGTATACAAGTGATATAACATACACATATGATACACCATTATATGTGTTTAACGAGAACAGTGCAAATGGCGGTGTTGCCCAGGTAAATCCAAGCACCACAATGGCAGATATGGGATTTGGAGGTATGGCGGAGGCACAGGAGTCAACGGCAGATTTCATGTCGGCGTTTAGTTACGGCTCATCATCAATGGACATGTGGACACAGATGCTTGACAATGACACTCTGCTCAAGCAGCAGTACGATGTACTGGCAGGACACTGGCCTGAGAACAAGAACGAGGTTGTACTTGTCGTCGACAAGAACAATGAGATAAGTGATTTTACACTGTATACTCTTGGACTTAGGGATTCAAAGGAACTGAGCGATATGGTTTCAACCATACTTGCTGGCGGAGAGGCACCGGAGCTTGAGCAGATGGTGTTTACATACGATGACCTTCTTAATCTCAAGTTTAAGGTTGTGCTTCCGGGCAATCTGTACAAGAAGAATGATGATGGAACATACACAGATATGAGTTCTGATGCTGATTTTCTGAAGTCTGCAGTGGCCGGGGGCCTTGAAGTAAAGGTGTCGGCAGTAATCAGGGCTTCGGATAAAGCGTATGCAACTACCATGCAGCCGGGATATATAGGTTACACATCGGAGCTTGCCAATTACATAGTTTCAGAGAACGAGAAGACAGATGTACTCAAGGCTCAGATGGATAATCCTGATACTGACATATTTACAGGAATGCCATTTTCAGATGGCAAGGAACTGACAGCGGATGATGTGGATATGGATTCTGTTATGCAGCAGCTTATGGCTTCAGGTCAGGTTACTGAGGACATGCAGGCACAGATGGCGTCCATGACCAAGGATCAGCTCTTCGATATGCTCAAGGGTTACGGTTTCTTCCAGGAGTCAACATCTACTTATGAGGATAACATGTCAAAGCTTGGATATGCAGAGCTTGCAAAGCCGGCTTCCATCAACCTCTACTGTGCAGAATTTGCGGATAAGGACGAGATAACAAAGCTTATAGACAAGTACAACGAGGATTATCCTGACAAGGAGATCACATACACTGATTACATCGGAATCATGCTGTCATCGGTGACCAAGATCATTAACGCGATAACCTATGTACTCATTGCATTTGTGGCAATTTCATTGATAGTTTCATCCATCATGATCGGAATAATCACATATATCTCAGTTCTTGAGAGAACAAAGGAGATTGGTATTCTGCGAAGCATAGGAGCTTCAAAGAAGGATATCTCAAGAGTGTTCAATGCGGAGACATTTATAATAGGTCTCTTCTCAGGACTCATAGGAATCGGCGTGACGGTGCTGATCAATATACCGATCAGTAAGGTGATAGAGAGTTATATCAACGTTGCCGGTGTATCGGCGCTTCCTTGGAAGGGTGGAGTGATGCTGGTAATCATCAGCGTTATACTGACATTGATCGGAGGACTTATCCCATCGAGACTTGCAGCTAAGAAGGATCCTGTTATAGCGCTCAGAAGTGAGTAATTATAAATTATCTGAATACAAAAAGAAAAGGCTGCCATCTCTGGCAGCCTCTTCTTTTTGTATTAAAAGGGAGTGACTGCAACTACATTATGTGAGGGGAGGGTGTTGCAGTCGTTTATGAAAAAGGGGATGTAAACAACTCGCTTACGCTCTCGCTGTTTACAGTTAATAATATACCGAGAAAATGTGTTCTAATTTTGGAGAAGTTGTGTAGAAAATGTGTTTTTCGGGTAAAAATATGAAGATGCTGTAAGAAATTTAAAGGATATGAAAACAGCATAAGGCAGACATGGTTAGAAATTAGAAAGGTAAGTAAAGGTATGAGACAAAATGTGTATTGTCCTGTTTATTTTTGCTGATCATATAATGTATAATGGTAGAAATGTATTTAGGAGGATAAACAGATGGCAGGAAGTCATATAGCAATACCAACCATTCTTAAGATCGGAAAGGGAACCCTGAATGATCTGGGCAAATATATAAGTGCTTCCGGGATGAAGAATGCTGTTATTTATTTTGGAAATGGACTCATAGACATGTTTGGACAGCAGGTCATGGATTCTCTGAAGAAAGAAAATGTGACAGTTGTGGAGTACAGAGAGCTGGATTCCACCAATATAGAGGATATAATCAAGCTGGCATTTGATATAGATGCGAAGGCCCAGGTGATCGTGGGTATCGGCGGAGGAAAGGTTATTGATGTGGCAAAGTATGCGGCATATCTCAGAAAGCTTCCTTTTATAAGTATTCCGACATCGGCATCATCGGATGGTTTCTCAAGCGCCAGCGCATCACTTATGGTAAATGGACGGCGTACATCGGTGCCGGCAAGAATGGCATATGGAATCATAGCTGACACGGAGATCATCAAGTCTGCTCCAGAGAGATTCCTTTACTCGGGAATCGGAGATATGGTATCCAAGATCACATCCCTCTATGACTGGCTCTTCGAGTCTGAACTGGGATACTCTGAGATGAACGATTTTGCAGTTATGATAGCGAAGAAGGCAGTGAACAGTTTCGTCAGAACACCATTTGAGACGATCAAGGATGACCTCTTCCTGAAGGAGCTTCTCGATTCCCTTGCCATGAGCGGTGTTGCTAATGAGATTGCAGGCGGAAGCACACCGACATCCGGAAGTGAACACCTGATCTCACATGCACTTGACAAGATGCTTGAACAGCCACAGCTCCATGGAATCCAGGTGGGAATTGCCACATATATCATGGCTGTTGTCCAGGATCACAGATATGTCAGGGTAAATGCAATATTTGAAAAGACTGGTTTCTGGGATTATGTAGCCACACTTGACCTCAAGAGAGAGGATTTTGCAAAGGCGATAGACATGGCTCCTCAGATCAAGCCTCACAGACACACATACCTTCACGAGGAGAACTACAGAGAACTTGCCAAGAAGGTTCTGTATGAGGACGAGGTACTTAAGAGAGTATTCGACTAAGAAAAAAGGTGTGAAGAATGGTACTGCAAGGTGGAAAAACAGTGTATCGTGTAAAACAATGAACAGTATGTGGATGCCAGCCGTGGAGGGCATTGTCAGGAGAGTATTATATGGAAGAAAACAATTTCGGCTATGGCTTTGAACATGATGACTATGGGAGATTTGAGCAGGATATTGACCAGGACATAGCATATGTGATCAGACCTGAGCAGATGGGCGGTGGAGCTTCCCCACAGCCACAGATAAAGAGGACGATCCCTATAGTTACGATTGCATTGATAGTGGCAAATGTCATAGCTGGCATCATGTGCATCGGTGTGGACAATTACTCCAGAACCGGTGGACTCAACTATCAGTACGTGAAGCTGAATGGCGAGTATGGACGACTTATATCGGCGATGTTCCTGCATTCTGGCTTTGATCATCTCTTTGGCAATATGTTTGCACTATATATGTTTGGCTCCACGGTGGAGAGAAAACTTGGCTCCCTGAGGACGACTATCATATACTTTGTATCAGGAATTGTTGCCGGGATCATATCCATGAATGTGTATCATATGACTGATCCTGACAGAATGCATTTCTCTATAGGAGCATCAGGGGCGGTGTTCGGAATCATATGTGCTGCTGTGTTCCTGACATTCATGGGCAACAGGAAAGCAAGCAGAAAAGATATGATGATATCCATAGTTGTTGTGGTCATATATGCTCTGTATACAAATGAGAAGAATATAGATATCTATGCGCATGTGGGTGGTGCGATCGTGGGAGGAATCCTTGCATTTGCACTGAATATCAAGCGGTGGGAGAAGTTTAGGGAGAACAAATTCTGCAAGCTTTTGGCAGTCATACTCACATTGTCCATGTGCGTGACAGGTATCGGTGAGGCGGGGATCGGCAAAGATGCAGCCGATCTTCCGGATAAGAGGATAGATTATATAAAGGAACAGAAGATATTCCCGGATGGAGACACAACCTATGGGGATGGTCTGGATGCCTATTGCAGCGATGAACACTGGCAGGCATTTGTCGCGACGGACGGAAGTCAGATAGTGCAGTTTGAAGGGAATGCCACATATAAGGGGCAGCAGGTGACGGTCACAGTCCAGTTTCAGATAGAGGGTGACTGCGAGGGCTATCAGCCGGGATATGTCGGGCTGAATGATGTGGGACAGAACAGTGAGAGTGCCACGGAATTCATGTTGACAGTGAGTGGAAGATCGATAAATGAGCTGAAGTACGGAAGATAAATATCGTTGTGTGAACAAAAGTGTCATGGTATACTAAATCTGTGTGTCCATATGCGGATAGAGAAGATATGTGTCTCAGAATATGGGCAGATATATCAGGAAAAGTATATGGTATAAGATCTATTATAATCAGGAAAGTACAGAGATAGAGAAAACATGGCACTCAAATACGTGATGATAAATGACATAATTGAAGAACATAATGCAAGAATGCAGAATCTGAGGAAATATTACCCGTTTTTTGTTCTGGCTGAGACCACATTTGCGCAGTATAAGGAAGGTCGTTATGCACAGCTGGACATGGGTTATATAACCATGGCGATTCTGCGTTTTTTTATTCAGGAGAACAGCTTCAATGAGCGTGAAGTGTCATACGATGAATATGAGGAATTCATGGGGCAGCTCCTTGACCGTGATTTCGATGTGGAGATCGCGGGAGATGACAGGGCTGACCTGATAATGTATATATTTGACAAGATCAAGAACGACGGAAGAGCATTTGAATTCACGTTCTATGATCCGGGAAAGAAGCAGCGCAAGACGGGACGAGTGAAGCTGATAGACAGCCATATAGTGGATGGCAAGGTCCTGTATTTCATCACTGCGGATGGAATCGAATTCTATCTGGACACCAAGGAGATCAAGGACGAGAGCAAGATCAACGTGCAGCAGCTTCTTCTGGAAAAGATGATCGTTGGAGAGAACTTCCGTGGCGGTATCGAGGTTGTGCGCAGGATCAATAGCGAGGTGAACAGGCTGATCCGCGAGAAGGATGAGATAGTAAATCTTCTGTCCATCGACGTGTTCAAGGGCGCGGAGGAGTACGAGAATTATATGAAGACCGTCGGCAAATGGTTCGCTGACGAGCAGAAGCTCTTTGCCAAGAACAAAGCTCTGGTGGACAAAGCGATCACTAAGGCGAGCTATGATAATATGGGCAAGGGCAACCTGAAAGCTATGGAGGAGATAAGCCAGCTTGAGCTTGAACTCAAGAGGACCATCATCAAGCACGGAAGTCTGATAAGCAGCACAATGGAGCTGCAGAACATATCGGACAATATCATACACAAGGCGAAGCTTCAGAAGCTTAGACCTGCATTTGACTTTGCAGGACAGCTTCAGAGTATCATAAAAGAGGACAGACCGGATAAGATACTCACCATACTTGCGCCTCTCTTCGCTCCGAGGATCGTGAAAACGTTCAGCATGACATCCATAGATCACATGCTCACGCTGAAGTCCGAGGACAATGCGAAGACAACAAAGGTGAAGAAGGAGCAGCTTGATCCGAACTTCCGTTACGAAGATGAACTGCTCGATGAACAGATAAGTGCCAACTTCACAAAGCTGTTCCACGAACTCCTTGACCAGCTGAACAAATGGGGACACCTGAGTCTCAAGGAATTCAATGGAATACTTGAAGTTAAGTTTGGAAAAGAAATCTACGACAACAAAGATTACTATTCCTTCCTCACACACCTGGCTCAGAAGGATAGGTACAGCGTGGATGAGATACTGGCAAAGCCGGACACTATGCTGGAGGGAATGTTGGTAGATCACATAGAGAGAATAAAAACTGGCAAAGGTATTGCTATTTTGCAGAATCAGACCGATGGTGATATGGGGCATGGCGGTTCTGGTCTCTCCCGTGAGATGTACGCACCGGAACTCACACTGGATGCGTTCAGAGGCATGACATTTACACTGGAATTCCATCCAGACGAAGAGATACAGATTGGCGAGGACATGTACGTTACGGGAATTCAGTTTAACAAAAACAGCTGAGAGTGATTGTACGGAGAATAGGAGAAAAAGATGGAAAGTAAGAATCTGGACAAGGCGATAGAGATATATTCCAAGTTAATATCAGGTGAGGAGATCTGCAAGAAGCATCCCGACAACGGCCCGCTGTACGATGAATTCTACGGCAATGCCGAGGTGTACGACATCGTCATGAATATGATGAAGAAGATGAACCTGTCACTGTACGAGTACAATGACAGCTTGTATATAACAGCCGGAGAGGGCAACAGGGTATTTGGCTATACGAATGACGACATGAAGAAGCTTCTGGGACTTCGGCTGAACAAGGAGCTCTATCTGTGTTACTTCATTATGTATATGACACTTCTCTATTTTTACAAGGATTCATCCAGCTATCAGTTCAGAGAGTATGTGAAGTCAGAGAACATTATAGATGAGACAAGCAAATATCTTGCGGATATAACGAAGAAGCTTGATGTTCTGTCAACTGATGAGGTGGAGCAGGACAGCTTCAAGGCGATAGCGCTTCTGTGGGATGAGCTCCCGGCGGTGACGGGCAATCAGGAGGGCGACAGCGCCAGGGCGTCCAAGGCATCCCGGGCGGGTTATGTGAAGCTGGTGTTCAACTTCATGTCGGCCCAGCGGTTATTTGTGGAGAATGCGGACAGGTACTATCCGACAGACAGGATGAAAGCTTTGTCGGAGAACTATTTTGAGGAATACAGAGGACGGCTGTATCAGCTGCTTGGAGGTGAAGAAGAGGATGCCTAGTATCAACAGGATAAGGGTCAACAATGTAAAATATAACTTTGGTACACAGCAGTACGATGACTTCACCATGAGAATGTATGGCAAGAACACGCTGTATGATCTGGCAAATGGAGGAGGAAAGAGTATTCTCATGCTTCTGCTCCTTCAGAACCTGATACCGAACTGTACTCTGGATGAGAAGCAGCCTGTGGAGAAGCTTTTCCGTGCGGGCGGCGGCAACACAGTCATCCATTCGCTGATCGAGTGGAAGCTTGACGAGGCGGATATAAAGGATGGCTACAGATACATGACCACCGGATTCTGTGCCAGAAAGGCGAAGGATGCTGCGGATGCCGGGGAGGTACAGAAGGACACTGCATCCATAGAGTATTTTAATTACTGCATTTTCTACAGGGAATATAACAAGAATGACATAGTGAACCTTCCTTTGTCGGAGGGTAATGAGAGGATCACATTCAACGGTTTAAAGACATATCTCAAGGATCTCGGACACAGGGATATGAGTCTGGAGGTCAGGGTATTTGACAAGAAGGGCGAGTACCAGAGATTTATAAGCGGCTATGGTCTCCACGAGAGCCACTGGGAAATCATACGTGGAATCAACAAGACAGAGGGGCACGTAAGAACGTATTTTGAGACAAATTACAGGACCACAAGGAAGGTAGTGGAGGATCTGCTTATAGAGGAGATCATAGAGAAGGCATTTGCCACAAAGACAGGACGAAACGGTGAGGAAGACACCATGGCAGAGACTCTTCTCGACATCAAGGACAAGCTGAACGTTCTGGCACAGAGAAAGCGTGACATAGCCAACTATGACCACCAGATAGAATTGATAAATGTGCTCGAGGGCAAGGTGAACTCATGCATAGGTCTCTACGAGGACAACGACAGGATATGTAAGGGCCTGGCCGATGTGTATGCCACAGGAAGGGCGTGTACACAGGAGGGCGACACCCATATGGAGGAGCTGGCGAAGGCAAAGGCTGACGCCGGGGAGCAGATGGAACAGCAGAACAAGCGTCTGGCAAATCTCAGGGTCACCAGGGATTATCTGCGCCTTGAGGACATGAACCGCAAGATGGATGACACTGTCACGCAGATAGAGGACAATGAGAAGAAGCTTGCGGAGCTGAAAAACCAGATCGGCTACAAGGAGAGTGTAAATGACTACCTTGTATACAGGGAGAACAAGCGACAGTACGAAGAGAGCAGACTGATAGTCGACAATATAAGAAACAACATCGGATCATCCAGTGAGAAGATGGCGGTGTATGCGTACAACAGACGCATCCGTGATGAGAAGAAGCTTGCAGAGCTCATGGCGGCAAGGGAAGAGGCCCAGACCAGCTATGATCACGCACTTGAGGAGGCGGAGTACTGCAGAAAGGTCATGAGGGAGGGCGAGATCGCCCAGGCGGTGGCGGAGAATAATATCGCTGATGCCACAGCCAAGATTGATGAGATAAGTGCCCGAATAAGTGAGCTGGCTGCATCAGTCAACCTGCTCGTAGTGGGTGATGTGAAGGATATGATGAACAAGGCTCAGGAGGAGTCTGACAGGATACTTGCTGAGATGACAGAGTTGGAGATAGCCATAGCAGATGGCAGGACAAAGCTGTACGATGACAGATACAGACTGACGACTGTGCAGGCTGAGTATGATGCGCTGGAGAGAAGCTGCGAGGATGCAAGGCTTGACGCCGAGGCGTACAGGCAGTCGGGAAGTCAGCTCGACAGCATCATGGCAGTATACTCTGTGGAGAATCCACAGGATATAACAGGTGTTATAAATGACAGGATTAGGGGCACCATAACAGAGACGATCAAGCGCCAGCAGGAGATCGACAGACTGACAAAGCTTGCGAAATGCTATGAGGATGGCAGACCATTTCCGCCGTCGGAGGGTGCTGAGACTGTGATAAACTACATCTCCACCAGACATGGGCTCATGGCCATGCATGGTGCGGATTATCTGTCGGCACTCCCGGGTGATACAAAGGAGGAGCTGCTTCAGGCAAATCCATACCTGCCGTACAGTGTTGTGACAAAGGGATTTGATAGTCTGGAGGACGATATAAATCTCGGTTCGATAGACACCGGCAGTGAATGTGTAATGGTGTACGATATGGATAAGCTTTCAGACTCAGCGATAGTTCCCGCCGAGAACATGCTTATCATAGGAAGAGACAGGAAATATTTCATGTCTAAGGACTCCATAGAGGACGCCAGAAAGGCAAATGCTGATAAGATATCAGGTCTCACGGAGGAGATCAGTCTGATAAATGAGAAGCTTGCGACTTATCAGGAGGATCTTGCATTTGTCACAAGGCTTGTGGATGCGAGATATACAGGTGCCGAGGACAGGGAGAGAGAGCTGAACCAGGCACTGCTCGATAAGAAGGATGAGCTTGAGGAGCTTAAGACATCGATCAAGGTTACAGAGACGGAGCTTAAGAATAACACCGAGAGATATGGAGACCTGCAGCAGAGTCAGCAGAAGGAATCTGACAGAAGACAGACATTTGTCATGATAGAGCAGCTGTCGGATCTTGCAAGACCGGAGGAGCAGAGACTTGCCGAGTATAAGCAGAGGAAGTCTGACCTTGTGGCAAAGCTGTCAGGACTTCAGAGCGATGTGCTGAAGTGGTCGACGACGGTTGGAGAGACTGAGTCAAAGCTTGCGGGGCTTACAAGGAATATAGAGGATATCCAGTACAAGTGGACGGAGTATTTCGAACCGTATCTGCCGAAGTCTGAGAATGCGGGAGTTGCTGAAAATACAGATGGTGCAGGCGTGGCTGCTGCGGCATGGCAGGACGGAATACCGGAGGAATACAAGGAGACTTTGGACATTTCAGATGAACGGCTTGAACAGGAATTTATGGCTATGCTGGCGGTTTCAAAGGAGCATGCGCCGGATCTTGAGGACAAGAGGAAACTCATGGATGCGCTGAAGAAGTCAATGGACAGAATACAGAAGACCATAGAGAAGAGAGGCTTTGACATGGCGGTATTTGCCGGGGCAGGAGAGCTCTATCCGACGTCTGAGGACAATCTCAGGGAGATGGACGATGAGCTGGCAAGGCTCACGTTGATAGAGGCGTCGCTGATGCAGCAGCAGAAGGCTGACCAGAAGGCGTATAGCAAGCTTGAGGGAAGCATAGAGTATGCGATAGAGAACATCAACCGCACATACGGCGATGGCAGCTATGTACGTGAGGAGATATCTGCAGCCGATGCAGATACAGCCATAGCCAATGGAGATGCGGTGCTTGCGGATATGAACCGCATATTCAAAGAAGCTGAGAAGGCGTACAGCGATTACTATAAGCAGTATGGTTTCATGGTGGATCTGTACAAGGATGTAAAGAGAATAGTTGATACAAATGACATAGATGTGTCCGGTGGAAATGTACTGGATGAAGACATGGATACCCTCAGACAGTTATTTGAGACAAGTCTCATGAAGTACGACAGGAGCATGAAAGCCCTTGACCGTGCGAAGAATGAGATCATGAGATTCAAGGGACAGACGGCGGATACACTAGTGGAGATGGGAGTATTCGAGATGGCCAATACGATCAGGCAGGATGTGCAGGTTCCGGATACCTACAGTCAGGCAAAGGAGCTTCTGGCAAATCTTCTTCAGATCATTGAGTTCATCAAGCTGGAGAAGGAGCGTGTTGAGAAGGGCATCGAGGATATGGTTGCCATTAAGGAGAACTTCGAGAACCAGTGTGTACAGAGATGTATGGATGTGAAGACTGAGCTTGAGAAGCTTCCAAAGCTGTCACGTATCACGGTGGGCGATGATGTGATCAAGATGGTCGATCTAACTATACCTTATGTGAAGGATGAATTTGTGAAGCAAAGGATGTCTGACTATATAGATGACATAGTGAAGGGTGCGGATGCCTACGAGGATGAACGAAAGAGGATCAAGTACATCCGTGACTGTCTGGGACTCAAGAAGCTGTTCGGTGTCATGGTCACAGATATGAATGCGATCAGACTTAACCTCTACAAGAGAGAGAGGATAAAGGAACAGAGCCGTTACCTCAGATATGAGGAGGCTGTTGGAAGTACAGGACAGTCGCAGGGTATCTACATCCAGTTCCTGGTTGCTGTCATCAACTACATTGCCGGAATGTACAGCCTGGCACCGGAGGAGTCGGTACAGTCTAAAACAATATTTATTGACAACCCGTTTGGTGCGGCGAAGGATATATACATATGGGAGCCTATATTTGCCATGCTGGCAGCCAACAATGTGCAGCTCATCGTACCTGCCCGTGGCGCGACACCGGCCATCACAGGACGCTTTGACGTGAACTATATCCTGGGACAGCAGATGGTGGGCGGAAAGCAGCAAACGGTAGTGGTGGACTACACCAGCAAGACGGATCAGGAGGAGCTGGAATATCAGGAACTTTCCTATGAACAGGCGACCTTCGACTTCATCTAGGGGGGCTGTGGAATGGCTTGACCGGTTTCATATTCCCCTGATAGGCAATATGAAACCATCAAGCCATAATTCAGGTTACGGGTTTTGCAGATATATGTTGTTGAATTACTTTAAATATTAGCTTGGGAGGAACTATAGATGGATTGGAACAGGAAACAGCTTAGAAAGGGAGCGTGGAACACGGTATTTAAACGTGGACTTATGGCTTGGATGGCTATGGTCGCTGTGTGTTTTGTATTCTCTTATCTTGGGGTAGATGATTCTTCACAGACAAAGTTCGTGAAGGGTATAGATCAGGTGCTCGGGCAGGAGACAGAGCATGAGGCGGACAATGTGACCATACTCAAGGAATATGTGAAGAATATGCCGATGGTTGAGCATATGTCGGAGAAAAAAGCAGAGACAGTTGCCCGGATGATAGATTCGGTGACGGTGAAACAGACTTGGATCATCAAGCTTTTAGGTGCCAATACGGCATACGTGAAGAGAAATCCCGGTGAGGTCATAGTGATGCTTCTCATATCCGCACTTATCATGGCGGTACTGCATTTCTTCATACAGAGTGCGGCAATAGTCGGCAAATGCCGTTATGCCATGGAGTGCAGATACAGTGACAAGGTGTCCATCAACCGAATGTTTGCACCTTTCCACAGACATTATTTACTCAGACTTATGTGGGTCATGTTCTGTTACAATGTTGTTATGACACTCTGGTGGCTCACGATAATCGGTGGTGTGTACAAGTATTATCAGTATAGGATGGTTCCATATCTCCTGGCGGAGAATCCAAGACTCAAGTGGAGAGAT
>OOBZ01001439.1_pt1 | contig 15787 bp, 14 predicted proteins | sample 1671601 | NCBI WGS metagenome assembly OOBZ01 (sample SAMN06348173, study PRJEB24527) | human gut metagenome | biome: human gut; feature: ankylosing spondylitis patient; material: feces | host: Homo sapiens | place: China | collected 2015-10
TACGCGACTGGACTACTACGTCGGAGAAGTACTGAAAAAGCTGAAAGAGAAAGGACTGGACGAGAATACACTGGTCATTTTCTCCAGCGACAACGGCCCTCACGAAGAAGGCGGAGCTGATCCTACATTCTTCGGCAGAGACGGTAAACTGCGTGGCTTGAAACGCCAATGCTATGAAGGAGGTATCCGTATCCCATTTATCGCCCGCTGGCCGGGACGTGTACCTGCAGGTACAGTGAACGACCACATCTGCGCTTTCTACGACCTGATGCCTACTTTCTGCGAGATCATCGGCGAAAAGAATTACGTAAAGAAATATGCGAACAAAGACAAAGAAGTAGATTACTTCGACGGCATTTCCTTCGCCCCGACATTACTGGGAAAGAAAAAACAAAAACAACAGAAAAGGGGGAATAAAATAAATGTTCTCCAAGCTTTGTATCAGAAAGCCCGTAACGACCATCATGGTAACGCTGATGGTATTTATCGCGGGTATCGTTTCTTATTTTAATCTGGATCAGGCATTGATGCCCGATATGGATTTGCCCATTGCCGTTGTTATGACAACCTATGTGGGCGCATCCCCTGAGGAAATCGAGGAGCTTATTTCCAAGCCAATGGAAGAAAGCCTTGGCTCCATCGCAAATGTGGATACAGTTACCTCCTATTCCTCAACCAATTCGTCCATGGTGCTGCTGCAGTTTGTGGACGGTACGGACATCGACATGGCTGCGGTGGATATGCGAGATAAAATCGACCAAATGAAGTCCACCCTGCCCGATGCCGCAGGCGACCCTATGGTGATTAAAATGGATATCAATGCCATGCCAATCACCATCGGTGTAAAGGCGGAAAATATGGATCTGGAGTCCTTGAATGACCTTCTGGAGGATAATGTAGCCAATCGTTTGGAGCGTATCGAGGGAGTTGCCTCTGTCAGCCTTTCCGGCGGTATCACCAATGAGGTGCGCATTACCGTTGACCCTGTCAAGCTGGCGGGCTACGGGCTGACAACCTCTACGCTTTCCGGTCTGCTGGCGGCAGAAAACATGAACCTGCCCTCCGGTGACCTGACACAGGGCAACACAACCGTTGCCGTGCGTACCATCGGTGAATTTACTTCCGTGCAGGAAATCAATAATTTGCCGATTCCCACCTCTACCGGCGCAGTCATCCATCTGAGTGACGTTGCAAGGGTTGAGCAGGTCGAAGCGGATAGAGATTCCTTCACCTATATCAACGGCGAAAAGGGGATTCTGCTTTCTGTAGATAAGCAGTCCACGGCAAATCTGGTTAAGGTCAGCCAGTCCCTGAAGGACGAAATTGCAAAATTACAGCGGGATTATCCCGAACTGGAAATTGATATGCTGTCCGATACCTCCGATTATATCGAAATGTCCCTGTCCAATATCACAGAGACAGCGCTGCTGGCGGCAGTCATTGCGTTCTTCGTTCTGCTGCTGTTCCTGAAAAACGCAGTAACGGCAGGCATCATTGCCGTTTCCATCCCTACGTCCATCATGGCAACCTTCGCCCTGATGCATGTGACAGATATCAATATGAACATGATTTCTATGGGCGGTGTCGCGATTGGTATCGGTATGCTGGTAGATAACTCCGTCGTTGTTCTGGATAGTATCTATCAGTATTACGAAAGAGGCTACACTGCCGCAGAATCGGCGGAAATCGGTGCGAAAGAGGTTTCCATGGCAATTATCGCCTCGACGCTGACAACCGTAGCCGTATTCCTGCCTATGGCACTCATCGGCGGCACAACCGGTGCCATGATGAAAAACCTTTCCTTGTAAATTCGTGTAATGTATTTTCTATTATCCGATGCCAATGCATTCCAGACAGATGATATTTGACTTGTTCTGTACAGTGGTATGCTCATTTCGATGGATTCCATTTAAAATAAATAAAACCCCGATAGCTAAAAGTAAGATGCCTGTGACAGAGCGTTTTTTGATATTCATATAAGTTTCGCCTCGTTTCGTGAGTTCCGGCAGTCCGGGAAACTGCCGGAAACCTGATCTATATGTGACTATTCTGCTAAGTAAGAGTCAATGAGAGCTTTCCAGCCTTCATAGTCCTTAGAACCTTCGATCGTGTCAAGGATGGTTCCATCTGATCCAACTACATAAGTGGTAGGGTATGCCATAATATTTAAAAGGGATTCATTTGTGGCAAGCGTTCCATCCATACGAAGCTGTGTGTAAGATGCATTTGCGTTACTCATAATATCTTTGATCTGAGCCATTTCGTCATCTGAGATACCCATGCCAAGGTCGCCGTAAAGTCCGTAAACAGCAGCACCTTTGTCCTTGTATTCACTATTGATCTTATCAAGATCAGGAATTTCATTGACACATGGGGTACATCCGACATTCCATACATTTACAAGTGTTACTTTGTTTTTGGCAAAAATAGAGGAATCCATTTTATTACCATCTATATCCGTAGTATCCATGTTCGTGAAAATATCATTTGTGGAAGCAGTGCTGTCGGAAGCAGTTTGTGCAGTGCTGTCTGTCTGTTCAGTTGTGGTCGTTTCCTGTCCGGCTGTTGTGGAAGAAGTATTGCCGGTGGTGTTTCCGGTCTGTCCGCATCCTGCAAAAAGAAGTGCGCCTGTAAGTAAAAGTGTTGCGATAGATAATGTTTTGTTTTTCATAATAAGAAAATCTCCTTTGTTTTTTGTTGTTCAGACTATTGTCTGATTGATTTGATAGACATATCATAACGTTCCAATGTGAAATTAATATGAAATCAGAAAATTTTTTTTGTTGATAATCTTTAGAGGTCATAATAAACTGGAAGTAGTGTTATTGTTATAGGAAAATAGCATATTTTAACAGGGAAGTACTAAATTAAGGAAAAGGAAAGTATAAAATGAATATTTTAATTGTAGAGGATGATACAGCGATCCGCGAGGGCGTGGCAGAGTTTTTAAAAGAAAATGAATATGAGGTCTTTTGTGCAGAAGATGGGGAGAAGGCGCTTGAAATTTTAAAAAGCAAAGAGATACATCTGGCGCTGTTAGACATTATGCTGCCGAAGAAAAATGGAATCGAAGTGTTAAAAGAACTGCGGACGTTCAGTGAACTTCCGGTGATCATGCTGACGGCGGTCACGGACGAGGAAACGCAGGTGCAGACGTTTGACAACCTTGCTGATGACTACATATGTAAGCCGTTTTCATTGATCCTACTTTTGAAGCGGATCGAAGCACTTTTGAGAGCACGTTATAAGACAGAAAATACATGGAAATACAAAGATGCTGTGGTGGATTTTTCCGGGTATCGGGCAACGTATCTTGGAAAAGATGCGGCAGTCACACCAAAAGAGATCAAACTTTTAGCAGTCTTGTTGGAGAATGCGGGGCAGGTTGTGAGCCGGGATCAGATTTTAGACCGGATCTGGGGTGAGGAGGAAAGCCCTTTTGACCGTGTTGTGGATGTCTATGTGAAAAATCTGCGGAAAAAACTGCAGCTCGACTGTATTATCACGGTAAAGGGCGTCGGCTATAAGCTGGAGCTGCCATAAAATATCAATAAGTGAACAGCCTGCAAAAGAAGGCTGTATTCAGCGGTGTGCGCAGAGTAGGGGATTGAATATGAAGAAAATGAAATTATTTCCTAAAACATTTTTATATACGTTTTTTATGCTGCTTTTTATCACAACATCCATGCATCTGATGATTTATTTTTTCTATCCGAAGGTGTACTTAAGCCGGATGCAGGATCAGCTGGAAAAGAAAATGGAGACATTGCAGCAGGAGATAAAAAGGAATACTGCAGCGGAAGCGGGGCAGATTTTTTCTGATTTTGCAAAACAAAATAATGTCAATGTTACGGTAGAGTGTGCCGGCAGTGAAGTTACTTATATGGGAATGGATTTCCAGATATCACTGTATACCGATGCCGATATGGTTTTTGATGTGAGCAATCTGGAAAATGCGGAATCGATTATTGTGAAAAATAAAACAATGGAAGCAGACGACGGGATTGAAATCCAGGTGGAAGTGATGGCAAGTGCCATGCCGGTGAAAGAGGCAGTGGATATGATCACATTTTTATTGCCGTTTACGTTCGGAGCGACGATTCTCTTTTCCATTGTTTTTTCTTATTTATATTCGAGACGTATTACAAGACCTATTTTTCATATGCTGAATGTCACGAACGATATGAAAAATTTAAAACCGGAAGCGGCTTTTCATGTGCAGGATGAAGATGAGGTCGGACTTCTGGCGGAGCAGATCAATCAGGTTTATGAGCAGCTGCTTGCAACGATCCGGAGTCTGGATGAAGAAAAAGAGCATATGCTCGCAGTGGAAAAGTCGAAGACTGTTTTTCTGCGTTCTGCTTCCCATGAACTGAAAACACCGCTTTCCGGGCTTCGGATCCTGCTGGAAAATATGCAGTATAATATAGGAAAGTACAAGGATCGTGACAAATATCTTGCGGAAGCAGTTGCCAAAGTGGATGAACTGAGCGGAATGGTCAGGGATATTTTAGATACTTCCAAAGTGCAGGATCTGCAGGAAGAGGAAAAACAGAAGCTTTATGCAGGCGGGGAAATTGGAACAGTGCTGCAGGAATATGCGATGCAGATCGCTGACAAAAAGTTGGAGGTGACAGACAGTATCCCGGAAGACTACATGCTGTTTATGAGCCGGAATACATTTCAGAAAGTGTGGTCGAACCTGATCGGCAATGCGGTACAGTACACAGAGCAGGGCGGGCAGATCACAATTGCCGCAGACACAGACAAAATCTGGATCGAAAACAGCTGTACACCGTTGACAGAGGAGCAGTTGGCTTATATTTATGAGCCGTTTTACCGTGTGGACGACACGCGGGCAGCTTCCGGGGGCAACGGGCTGGGACTTTATGTGGTGCGGGAATTGCTGAAAAAAGAGGGATTCCGCCATGTATTTGAGCCTGTGGAAGACGGCATGCGCTTTACGATTTTCCTATAGACAAAACTAGGAATTTATAAAAAATTTCGCTTGTTAATTTGATTCAAAGATTTCAGTTTGTATCGGTTCAGACTGCAAAATCATAAAGTATCCAGAAATTTCCTCGGATATTAAGAAAAAATTCATTAGGAAAAGGGAATAATCTATAGTATAATGTTGCTCACATCACAATGGATTGTGAAAATGAATTTTTGGGCGTCTATGAACGCCGGAATGAGAGGGAATATGAAGAGAAAAATAGCATGGATTCTGCTGGCGGCAATGACACTTTCCATTGCTGCGTGTGGAAATAAAACCGGAGATTCGGTTGCAGATGATGGAAATATCACTGCAGAGGCAACAGAGGGTGCGCTGGATACATCGGCAAATCTGGAGGGAAGCTGTGCAGACATTCTGGATGAGATTTATAAAACAGCAAAAACAGATGACGATTACTTCAGCTACACAGATGATTTTGAAAACGTGGAGATTACCGAAGCAGAAGAAGAATATATTTTAGGAACGACAGAGATTGATTATACGGATTCCGTGTACTCTGCACCGATGATGTCCTCGATCGCTTATCAGTGTGTATTGCTCCGGGTAAGTGAAGATCAGGATATCGAAGCTGCCAAGAAGCTTTTAGAGGAAAATGCCGATCCGGCAAAGTGGATATGTGTTGAAGCAGAGAGCGTTGTTGTGGAAAACGTTGGCGACGTGATTTTATTCATCATGGCAGACAAAGATGTTGCAGATGCAGCAAAAGAAGCGTTTTTAGCGTTAAAAAAATAAATACAGAAGGTGGTGCGAAGCTTGCTTTTTTCAAGTATTACGTTTTTATACTATTTTTTACCGGCGGTATTAGTGATCTATTATCTGACAGCGGCAAAAGTGAAAAATCTGATACTGTTTCTGGCAAGCTTCGTTTTTTATTTGTGGGGGGAGCCAAAATACAGTGTGCTGCTCCTTCTTTCTGTTACAGCCGGCTATATGGGTGGAAGATGCATCGAATATCAGAGACAGAAGAAGTGTGTCTGTGCTGCTGATCCGGCAGACAGATCCGGAAAATACAAAGGTGGACATGACAGGCTTGTGGTCGGGATTTTTACGGCAATGACATTGGGATTGCTGGTATTTTTTAAATATATGGATTTTCTGGCAGACAGTGCAAATAGGATTCTCGGTACACATGTTCCGATGGTGCAGATCGCACTTCCGGTCGGCATCAGTTTTTACACGTTTCAGATCATCAGTTATTATGTGGATGTTTACCGGGGAGAGGTTGCGGCAGAACACAATTTTGTTGATTTTGCGGCATATGTGACGATGTTTCCACAGTTGATCGCCGGACCGATCGTCCGCTTTCAATCCGTGCAGGCGGAATTAAAACACCGGGAGATCACGTGGGAAAAAACCGGGGAAGGTGCGGCAAGGTTTGTCTGTGGCCTCTGTAAAAAGGTTTTGATCGCAGATTCCCTTGCGTTGCTTGTCTCGGCGCTGCAAAATATATCTGAAACAGCAACAAAAACGGAAGCAGTCGTGACAACAGGAATCCGTGCGGAAGGCGCAGGGATCGGCACACTGGGTTACTGGGTGCTTGCCCTTGCGTTTATGTTACAGCTTTACTATGATTTCTCCGGTTACAGCGATATGGCGATCGGACTCGGAAAAATATTAGGTTTTACGTTCCCGGAGAATTTCAGGTATCCTTTTATCTCAAAAAGTATCTCGGAGTTTTGGCGCAGATGGCACATGACACTGGGCGGATGGTTCCGCGATTACCTTTATATCCCGCTGGGCGGCAACCGGGTGAGCGTTCTGCGATGGTGTTTTAATATGTTCGTTGTCTGGCTGCTCAGTGGGCTATGGCACGGTGCAGGATGGAATTTTGCGCTTTGGGGATTGTATTTTGGCGCATTCTTAAGTGCAGAGAAATTAATTGGAAGAAAATGGAAAGAAAGATCTTTTAAAATAGCAGACATATCCGCAAATAATGACAGTAATGGTGGTAACAGGGAAAAGATGTTTCTGACCTGTGTCAGAAATATCATAGAACATGGTTATGTTCTTCTGGTCGTCCTTTTTAGTTTTGTTATTTTCCGTGTGGAGGGTGTCCGTGAGATAAAAGAACAGTTTTTAGGATTATCCGGATGTTACGGAAATGCAATGACACCGATGGCTGCTTATGAGATAAAGAGCTGTCTGATACTTTTGCTCATCGCATGCGCCGGTGCGACACCGTTTCCTGCGATGTGGGTTCAGAGATTAAAAAATACAAACATGTGGAAAAAGTCAGGATGGCTGTTACAGAGTTGTTATATACTGACAGGACTGGTGCTTGCTACGGCATTTTTGCTGGGAAGTTCGGTACATCCGTTTTTATATTTCCGGTTTTAGGGAGAGTGAGTGGGAAACCACATTCATCTGACACCGGATCGTTAATGAGGAGGGCAGAAGCATGGATTGGAAGAAAAAAATAGCAGCAGTTGTTTTTCTGCTCGCACTTGTCTGTGTCCCGGTGGCGGCGCTTCTGCTGCCGGATCAGGCGGTTTCTAAGACGGAGAGACGGAAACTTGCGAAGAAACCGGCATTTACAGTGGCTGCTTTTTGGGATGGAACGTATATGGAGCAGTTGGAAACGTATTTTTCAGAGCAGTTTCCGGTGCGGGACGGATTGCGCACAGTGAAAGCGGAGACGGAGACGGCACTTTTGGGAAAAGCGGATACCAATGGTTATTTTAAAGTTGAGGATGGAATTTATCATCTGGAGGCAGAATTAAATGAAAAGAATGTGGGCAGAGTGGCAGATTCCATAGAGAAGCTCTGCACAGAACAATTTCAGAACGCAGATTGTTATGTCGCAGTCATCCCGGACAAAAATTATTATCTGGCAGATAAACAGTATCCAATACTGGATTATGCAAGGCTGGATGAGATGATACAGGCGGAGATTCCTTCGGTACAGAAAATTAATTTATATGATAAACTGCATCTGGAAGATTATTACCGCACGGATCTGCACTGGAAACAGGAAAAAATTACAGGCGTAGTAGATACACTTGTGCAGTCTATGGGACAGCAGACCAATACAATATCTGACGGCTGGCAGATTGCCACAGAGGATTTTGTCGGAGCTTACGGGGCCGCCTCTGCATGGAAAACAACACCGGATAAGATGATTTACCGGACAGATCCGTCCATAGAGCGGATGCAGGTCTATGATTATGAAAGAAAACAGAACGTAAGTGTCTATGCACCGGAAAAAATCGGTGGGATGGATGATTATGATTTTTACCTGTGGGGTGCAAGAGCGCTTCTGACCATTCAGAATCCGGGGTGCCATAATGGAAAGAAGCTGTTGCTGTTTAGGGATTCTTTTGGCAGCAGTATCGCACCGCTTTTAGCGGAGTATTATGAGGAAGTAACGCTAGTTGACCTCCGGTATGTCTCAGCTTCGCATGCACTGGAGCTTTTAGGGGACACGGAATATCAGGATGTGTTGTTTTTGTACAGTGCACCGATTTTGAACCATGGAGACAGCTTGAGATTTGGTTAGTTTATAGAAAAGCAGAGATCAGAAAATCCGCAGCCTTAAAAATAAGGTGCGGATTTTTTGATATGTGTAAAATTTGTGTAACCAATCCAATTCATTTGCGTCTTTCCAGGTGAAGAGAAATATGAGAAAATGAAATAAATCCGTGTAAAAACAATGGGGAACATGAGGATACGTGCAATGGAAGATGAAAAGATTATTGATTTATATTGGAACCGAGATCAGGGCGCGATCGGACACACGGCAGAGAAATACGGCAGTTATTGTGGCAGGATTGCGAAAAATATTCTTTTGAATAAAGAAGATTGTGAAGAATGTGTCAATGACACCTGGCTGAGGGCGTGGAACGCTATGCCGGACGAGAGACCGGCAATTTTATCTGCGTTTTTAGGTGCGATCACAAGAAATTTAAGTCTGGATCGATACCGGAAACTGCATACGGCAAAAAGAGGAAAAGGGGAAGTGGAGTTTATTTTTGATGAACTGACAGATCAGGTGGATAAAAAAGAGCCGTCGCACTACATAGAGGAACAGGAGTTAGTGGCGTGTATCAATCATTTCCTCAAAAATCTTCCAAAGGAGCACCGCGTGATGTTTGTGCGGAGATACTGGTATTTTGATAATATTACAGAGATTGCAGAGCGATGTGCATGCAGTGAGGGAAAGGTGAAGACAACACTTTTTCGTGTCAGGGGTAAATTGCTGGACTATCTGAAAAAGGAGGGCTATGCATTATGAAAAAGACGGACTGGATAGATGTGATCGGAAAAATCGATCCGGCTTATGTAAAAGAGGCAGAGCAGTGGAGCAAAGCAGCACAGAAAAAGAGAAATCTCAGGCATTTTACTGCAATGGCGGCGTGTGTGTGTATTCTGCTGGCTGGAGCAGTGGTATCATTTGATCTGTGGGTACAGAACAAAGATACAGGCGCAGAGACAGAAAGTGCTGTGGCAGAAGGGATGAACGAAGGTGCATCAGCAAAAAATGAGAGGAACGACACTGCCATTGCAACGGCGGAAGAGGAACAGACAGAAGAAGTGGAGGTGACTTCTGTGGAAGAATCTGCAGATGCAAATGAGCAGATCACGATCAACGAGGTCGGTGAACTGACAACGATTGCGATCGATATGGGGTATGAACAGGAAGAACGTATGAGTACAGAGGAATTAGAGCAGTATTATGGAGTGACTGTTTTTCCAAAAAATCTGCCGGAAAATCTTGTGGCAGGTGCAGAGGAGCATGATACAGATACAGCCTATGTACAAAGTAGTATACAGCCATTGGACGGGGAAAAAGAGAAAAATCAGACCACGGCTGAAAGAAGTATTTATTATAATAAAGATCATCAGGTAGTGGATGATAATAATACATTTCTGTATGAGAGTGAGGATGGAAACAGAAGCCTTGAGATCGGTGTCCGCACGACAGAATCCGGGATCATCACGGAATTTGAGGATGATGATTTAAAAACTTCTGTGATCAATAATAGGGAAGTGACGATCGCACGTCTTGCAGCGGAGGATGAATGTTATCTCGCGATTTTTACAAAGGAAGGTGTGACGTTTACCATCCGGACGAAGAATCTGACCGAGGAGGAACTGCTCATGGTATTGCGTGAACTGTGCTGACCGCAAAGGGGGGAAAAACGACTGGAAGTAAAAAAATAAAATTTCCGTGTAACATTTTTCAAAAAGGATTGTTATATAGATAAAGTTCCAAAAGCGCAGGCTGAGTCACAGGAATGGGGACGGTCGTTATTATACGGGAGAGGAGGAGTCATGGAAAAAGATATATTAAAGCAGCTATATCAGAAATACCGCAAAGAAATATATCTTTACCTCTACTCTTTGTGCAAAAACAGCAGTCTTGCGGAGGATCTTTTGCAGGAAACTTTTTTAAAAGCACTGCTTTCGCTGCCGGATGACCACACAAACATGCGTGCATGGCTGTATCTGGTGGCGCGCAATCTTTTTTTCAATTATTACCGCAGGGAAAAAGAGAAAGTACCGCTTGGTGAAGTGCAACAGATACAGAATACCGCATCGCAGGAGGTTCTGGAAGGCATTTTGAAAGAGGAGAAAAACAGGCTCCTTTATCAGGCAATGAATGAACTGGAAGAACGGAAACGGGAGATTCTGCTGATGCAGTATTTTGGCGGACTGTCACAGAAAGAGATTGCGGCGATCTTAAAAATGACACCGGAAAATGTACGGGTACTGTCATATCGGGCAAAGCGTGAACTGCGGACTTACATGGAGGATCATAACTATGACTTATCGTGAATTGTTAAAATTATATCAGGAAGGAAAATTAGACAAGGCACAGACAGATGAAGTGGAACATGCCATTGAGAAGCAGGAAGCTATCAGTGAGTACCTCTATGAAAAAGAGGAGATTCCGGGACTCGAAGTACTTCAAGGGCAGGAGAAAGAAGAGGTTTTTGTGCAGGGCAATGGTGCAGAATCCGAAGAGGAACAGCGTTTTGTAAAAATGATACAGAAAACGATCCGGCGAACTTTTTTGAAAATGGGTGCGATCGTCGGAACAGGCGTGCTTGCCGTCGTGCTCTGTGTGATCTTTGTTCTGCCGCAGGTTGTATCGGCTTTTTACTATAATCCAAATGAAGTGGTGGGAATAGGCGAAGGCAGTGATATTACAACAACACGGATGAGCCTTGACCTTTCTGTATATTCTGAACTGTTCTGGCCGGGCAGTTACCGGAACACAGTCAATGCGGTGGCAGAGGGTTATGGAACATACAATATTTCTATTCCGCAGGGGTATTCATTTAGCGGAAAATTTACAACTGTCAACGGCAGGCTAAAGCGTGGGAAGCTGACGCTTTATAATACAGATGCGTTCAAAATGCCTTATGGAAATACATTTATGATCCCGGAAGAGGTGGAAGACTATGCAAAAATACATTTTTTCGACGAAGATACCAGACAATTCTGGGGACCGGCAGGAAGTGAGGAGGAAGCATATGCGTCTATTGAGAAACTGGATGATAATGCGTATTACATTGCATACGCGTCCCTGGAAAAACTGACCAGTTATGCAGATTTTTATAACTGGGCGAAAAACAGGGAGATGGACGCACAGCTGTGGTGTGCAGTCTATACATCCGATGAAGATGGTTATATGTGTGACTCTGTACCGGTTGGGATGCTGATTAATCCAAGTGGAAGCTGCATCGACTGGGACAGGGAGACTTATCCATATCTCTGCCAGCTTGATAATCGTGCGGATACAGACAGCTGGCATATGTCAGAGGATACAGAGAAAATGGAGACGCATTTTATCAGTCTTTTGAGCTATCTGCGCGATCATCCGGAGATTGTGAAGATTTTAAATGGGAATCAGGAAATTCCTTACGATATGATGATCGAGAGTGTAAAGCAGGATGGACTGCGTATTTATGGATTTTCAATCGTCTGCCAGAAGGAAAAATTATTGCAGCTGCGGGATGAAGAGGAGATTTCCTATCTGTATGCAGTGCCGTTGGATTAAATAAAGGAGGAAAAAGCATATGAAACGAAAACTGGTTACAATTTTGATCGGATGTATGACGTTAGGATTATTCGGGTGTGGCAGTGGATTATCTGATACGACGAAGCGGTTGACGCCGCAACAGTCGGAGGACAGTGAACAAAACGCCGATCATATAGGAAATGAGGATCAGCAGGCAGAGGCTGATACGACAGAAAAGAAAGCGGAAGATGACAGCACAGAAACATCCTTCGGTTACCAATACCGATACTGTCAGTTTGCCCTGAATCTGCTGCAGCAGACATATGAGGATGGAAAAAATGAGATGATATCTCCATTGTCAGTATTAACAGCGCTTACCATGACAGAAAATGGTGCAAAAGGTGATACGCTGTCACAGATGGAACAGGTTCTGTCGGATGGAACACCGGTAGGGCAGCAGGGCAGAGAGCTTTCTTCGTATATGAAAAAACTAGTCGATACAGAGAATGCGCATCTGAACATTGCAAATTCAATCTGGCTGAAAGATGCAGACACCTTACATGTGGAGGATGATTTCCTGTCAGAAAACAGTAAATTATTTGATGCGGAAATTTATCAGGCACCTTTTGATGAGCATACATTAAAAGATATCAATACATGGGTTTCGCAAAAAACAGAAAAAATGATTCCGAAGATATTAGACAAAATCGAAGACAATTCGGTAATGTATCTGATCAATGCCATTGCTTTTGATGCAAAGTGGCAGTCTCCATATGAAAAGGAGGATGTAGAGGCAGGCACATTTACTTCTGAAAATGGAACACAGCAGACGGTGGATATGATGTATTCCACAGAAGCATATTATCTGGAAGATGACAGTACGACCGGTTTTATCAGACCATATGAAGATGGATACAGTTTTATGGCATTGCTTCCAAAAGAAGGGATAAGCATAGAGGATTATATCAGTCATTTGTCAGCAGAAAAACTAATCGGTCTTGTTGAAAATGTCAGCACGGATTATGATGTGGATGCAGCAATCCCAAAATTCAAGTCCGAATATTCAATAGAATTAAAAGATACTTTACAGAACATGGGAATGACAGATGCATTTGATGAGGAACAGGCAGATTTTCGAGGAATAGGAACCAGTGATAATGGAAATATCTATATCAACATGGTACTGCACAAAACCTATATCGAAGTTGATGAGCAGGGAACAAAAGCGGGAGCTTCAACAGTTGTCGGAATGGCGGAAACGATGTCCTTATATGAACCTGAAATAAAAACGGTACATCTGGACCGTCCATTTGTCTATGCCATCATTGACACAGAGACACAAATGCCAATCTTTCTCGGAGTCACAGAATCCGTGGAAGAATAAGAATGTGCCAGCATTATATGAAAAAGGTTGTTAAAAAATTAACATGTATTCAAAAAGATACTTGTGATTCTATATAAATTCGTTTATACTAAATTCGGTCTGACAGGGAAGAAGAAACTGACCTGAGATATTCTTAAGACCAGAAGGAGAATTTATATTATGAAGAAAAAACTTGTATCAGCACTGGCTCTTATGATGTCCTGTGTGATGCTGGCAGCATGCGGCGGAAACAAAGTGGAAGAGAATACAGCCACTCCGCAGACCGAGACCAGCGAAGCAGTCACAGAATCAACAGAGGAAGCAGCAAGTACAGAAACTGAAGCAGCAGGCGAATTGACAGATGTGAATGTAGCCGCCTTAAAAGGACCGACAGCTATGGGAATGGTGAAGCTGATGGATGATTCCGACAACGGAGATACCGGAGCAAATCATTACAATTTTACCATTGCAGCATCACCGGATGAGATCACACCGCAGATCGTGCAGGGAAATGCGGACATTGCAGCAGTTCCGGCAAACCTTGCATCTGTTTTATACAACAAAGAAGGTGTGGATGTCAGCGTTTTGGCAGTCAATACGTTAGGTGTATTATATATTGTGGAAAATGGCGACAGTGTACAGAGTGTTGCTGATTTAAAAGGAAAAACCATCTATGCCAGCGGAAAGGGTGCAACACCGGAATATGCATTAAACTATATGCTGACCGCGAATGGCATTGACCCGGAAAAAGATGTCACAATCGAATACAAATCCGAGCATTCTGAATGTGTGGCAGCACTCGCAGCAAATGAGGATGCAGTGGCAATGCTTCCACAGCCATTTGTGACTGTGGCAATGACACAGAATGAAAATATCCGTGTGGCACTGGATCTTACCGAAGAGTGGGAAAAATCATCAGCAGATGGTGACACAAAGGCAACTCTGATCACAGGCGTTGTGATCGCAAGAAATGATTTTATTGAAGCGCATCCGGATGCAGTTGAGACATTTTTGCAGCAGTATGAGGCTTCTGTAAACTATGTAAATGACAATGTGGCAGATGCGGCAGTCCTTGTCGGAAACTACGATATTGTTGCAGCACAGGTAGCAGAGAAGGCAATTCCGGAATGTAACATTACATTTATTGCCGGAAATGATATGAAAGCAAAATTAGGAAGCTATCTTGGAATTTTATTTGAACAGAATCCGGCAGCAGTCGGTGGAGCATTACCAAATGATGATTTCTACTACAACGCAGACTAGGAAGAAAAATAAAATAAAACCCTGGACCATTGCATTCTGGCTGTTACTCTGGCAGTTTGCAAGTATGGCATTAGACAAGCAGATATTACTGGCATCGCCCCTTTCAGTGGGGCGGTGCCTGCTTTCGTTGGTGAGAACCTTTTCCTTCTGGAAGTCAATCTGGTTTTCGCTGGAGCGCATCGCACTTGGTTTCTTCTGCGCAGCGGCAGGCGGCGTTTTGCTTTCTGCACTGGCATATCATGTGAAATTAATACGCGATATCCTTGCACTTCCGGTGGCTGTGCTAAAGGCAACCCCGGTCGCATCTTTTATTGTGCTGGTGCTCATCTGGATGCCGTCAGGGAACCTGTCAATACTGATCTCTCTCATCATGGCATTTCCAATCATTTATACAAATCTTCTGGAGGGATTTGAACATCTGGACCGGAAACTTTTTGAGATGGCAAAAATCTTTCGGATGACATTCTGGAACAAAATGTATTACCTTTATTTTGGGGGACTTTTTGCGTATTTTCGTTCTGCCTGTGCAATTGCGATCGGCATGTGCTTTAAGGCGGGGATCGCAGCAGAGATCATTGGCATTCCAAAGGGTTCCATTGGAGAAAAACTTTACAATGCAAAGATTTATCTGGAGACACCTGACCTGTTCGCCTGGACATTTGTCATTATTGCAGTGAGTGTGCTTTTTGAGAAAATTTTTCAGTGGCTGCTGTCATTGCTGGCGCATCGGCTGAGTGTAAAATAATTTGCGGTTTACGCATGTGAGCAAAGCAAAAAAAAGGCAGTAGAAAACAAAAATGGAATTGGTAAAAGAGAAAAAATGGATATCATAGTAAAAAATTTATGTAAAACATATGATCGTAATCAGGTGTTAGATCATTTTTCCTGTACGTTCCGGGAGAAAAAAATGACCTGTATTATGGGAAAATCGGGTATCGGAAAATCCACGCTGCTATCGATTCTGATGGGGCTGGAGAAGGCGGATGAAGGAACGGTTTCCGGTATGGAGCATCAAAAGATCAGCGCTATATTTCAGGAAAACCGCCTGTTTGAAAATCTGGATGCGGTGACTAACATTCATATCACAACCGGAAAAACAAAAGAAGAGATCAGAGGCTTTTTAAAAAAGATGGAACTTGACGATAAGATCGGAAGAGCACACGTCTGAACTCCAGTCACA
>OOBZ01001483.1_pt1 | contig 15470 bp, 10 predicted proteins | sample 1671601 | NCBI WGS metagenome assembly OOBZ01 (sample SAMN06348173, study PRJEB24527) | human gut metagenome | biome: human gut; feature: ankylosing spondylitis patient; material: feces | host: Homo sapiens | place: China | collected 2015-10
AACAAGATATTCGAGAAGAGAATATCATTGTGAAGGATCCTTTCTTTGTTCAAGAAGCTCCTACCTTTATATATGATGGTTTGGGTAGACCTGTAGCCATGGGTAAACACAGAAATAATACTTCTGCTGTAGATGTGGATTTGGAAGGAGATGTTTATTCTGATGATGATATATTTGGTAAAGCAATTTGTAATCACATACGAAAAGGAAAAACTAATGTAATAATACAACCGAAATGAAAATTCTTAAGTTTTTTGGATTCGATAGAAGGAATCGATTTCCAATACAAGAAAACAAGGCTAATCCTCCAAGTAAAAAAGAGGAGGTACCTATTTCACCCGGTAGAGTATCGGAACCGGATGATGACCCAGGTAACTTCATTCATACATTGAAAGGCTTAACTCAGATGGTTACGCCTTCTTTTCGTGTTGAAGTGATTCAGCTTTTAAGGGATTTATATAAAGTGAATCCAGATGTTAACATAGCTTTACAGGACATGTTTAAGCTTGCTAATACTGGTCACAACATAACCTTCCCTAATAATACCGATAAAGAGGCTGATAAGATGAGAGATCATCTTTCTAAGGTATCCTCTAAATGGTCTAACTATACTGCTGGTATGGATGGTTTGGTAAACAAGATGATAGTTCAATTGATGATTAGTGGAGCTATCTCAGTAGAAGCTGTACCAAATGAAAAGTTAGAGGGTCTAGCTACTGTATTATTCCTCAAACCAGATAGGATAGTATTCAAAAGAGAGAATAATGGTGTATACAGTCCATATCAGAGGAACACTCTTTGGAATGGCTCGAATAAGCAAGATTATATCAAACTTAATACAGAGACCTACTGTTATGTTGGTATGTATAATGATACTGATGAACCTTACGGAATACCTCCTTTTATGGCATCTTTGGATTCATTAAAGGGTCAGCATGATATGAAAACTAACTTTAAACATATCATGGAAATCTGTGGTATGGTTGGTTTTCTAGAGGCTTTGATGGAAAAACCCCAACAGAAATCCAATGAAAATGTAGAAGCTTATACTAAGAGATTAAATAGGGAGCTAATACGTTTGAAACAGAATGTAAGGGAAGGTATGAAGGATGGAGTAGTAACTGGTTACATAGATGATCATCAGTTTAAACTTAACTCTACCTCAAAAGAGATGAGCAATATTGATAAACCCTGGAATATGAACCAGCAATCAGTTGCTAATGGTTTGGGAGTAAATGGCAACCTAATTGGAGTACAAGCTTCCATTGGAGAAGGAGCAACTGGTATTATGCTTTCTAAGCTTATAAGTCAGCTAAAGAATATCCAAATGATAGTTTCTTATGTTCTTAAGTTTATTTATGAACTAGAACTACGTCTGGCTGGCTTTGATTGCAAGGGAATATCCATTACTTGGGGATCATCCACTATCTCTGATGAGGTTAAAATCCAACAGGGTAGACAATATAAGATTCAGAACCTTGACTTACTTTACAAGGCAGGTATCATTTCTCAATATCAATATGCTTGGGAAATGGGTTATGATTCCCCTTCAGAAGAAGAACCAAGAGTTTCATTGGAAGACCAATTTGCTAAGGGAGGTAATTCAGACCCACAAGAGGGTACTAAGAAGAAACAGAGACAGGACGATAAGAATCAATCCGCTCGTAGATCAAGAGATAAAAATAACCCGGCTCCTTCACGAGGAGATCAAAATACTAAATCAAGATGAGTAAACCGATTACTAAAAAGAACAGAGAACATTTAGATTCTTTAGTGATAGGTAGTGGTCATACTATAATGGCTGGGTATATCCCAACATCCATAGAACCACAAACCTTCTCGGAGAATTTTTATAAATGGGCTCAAACTTCTAAGGAGTCAGTCAGTCAATTTGGTTTTTGGGGAGGAGAAATAGATTATAATACCTATTATCCTGACTTGAAGCCAGAAGAACTTACTCCCAAAGATGAGGAGTTTATTGAACCAATGTTCAGATTATTATCTGCAACTATTGTGTCTAAGAACTGGAACCCTACCGATTTTGGTCAAAATGGAGTATTAAAAGCTTCTATGAGAATGCTCTTAGGACAAACAGTAAACTGTGACCATGAGACTAATATTGGTAATGCTATTGGAGCTGTATCACAAGTTATTTGGCAAGATGAATACAAGGATGGTTCTTTTGTTATTCCTGCAGGTATTAATGGTATATTAAAGATTGATGGTAAAGCAAATCCGAGAATTGCTAGAGGCATTCTTATGGATCCCCCATCTATCCATTCTAATTCAGTAACAGTACAGTTTAAGTGGGATAGGTCTCACCCAAATATGGAAGATAACGAATTCTACCAGAAACTGGGTACCTATGATTCTAAGGGAGTTATGGTACGAAGAATCGTTACTGAAGTAGTAAGATACTTAGAAACTTCTTTGGTATCTCATGGAGCTGATGCTTTTGCTCAGAAGATTGGGGATGATGGTAAAATCATTAATCCCAATTTTGCCAAGAGAACTTGGGCTTCATACGAAGAATATAGGGATGATAAGTCTAAACAGTATTTCTTCTATGATACGAAAACTGATCTAGCTTTGTTCAGTGAAAATAACGATACTTCCCAATCTTATGATGATAACCAAGGAAATCAAAATCCTAATAATAAAGATATGAATGAACTACAAAAATTTTTAGAAAGAATCTTTGGTAAAGATTGCCTTACTCTTGCCGAAGGTACAGAGATGAACGAGGAAACTGCATTTGCAGCCATTCAGGAATTGGTTAATTCTCGTAACACTCTTCAGACTACTGTGGATAACTTAACTACAGAAAAAACTTCTCTTACAGAACAGGTTACTAATCTGAATGCAGAAGTTGCAAATCTGAAGGAAATGGCTCAGGTAGGTAAAAACCACATTACATCTCTCCGTGAAAATGCTGTTGCAACCTATAAAAAACTTATGGGTGACAAAGCTGATGAAACTATCGTTACAATGTTGAATGCCGAAACTACCGGCATGGTAACTTTGATCTCTCTTACTAAAGATTACCAAGCTCGATTGGAAGAAAAATTCCCAATGACCTGTGCTAAATGCGGTTCTCACGATGTAAGCCGTGCTTCTTCTGCAACTGAGGCAGAGGATAAATCCGATAACAAAGCTACTGCTCAGAATTCCGAAAAGAGTACTGAAGAGATTCTGAAAGGTATCTATTCAAACAAATTAAAATAATCTCTAAAATAAGAAGAATATGAATACACATCCTACTACTAAGCTGGTAAATCAGGATCAACCGATGACTCTGTTTGGTGAAAAAACTCCCAGAGCGGTGATCTATAAGAGCGAATCTCACAAGTTGCATCAGGCTTTCTGTGTAAAAGAAAACAAAGTTATTCATCAGGGTATGCCGGTAGCTTTGGATACCGATGGTAATATCGAACCTTATATCCCGGGTGGAGATGGCAGCCAGGTTTATCTGGGTATAGCTGTAACTGACAACATTAACCCTGCTTATCAGGCTCAAAGAAATTTCCCCGTAGAAGTAACTGTAGCTGTAGAAGCTTTCATGGTTGTAAACTGGGTAGCTAAAGAGGCTATGGAATGTGGTTATGTAAAACCCACAGATACCCTGTTGATTGACCGTTTCATCACTGCTGAAACTTCAGCCGATGAAACAAAATTCATTAGCATCGTACCGGCTGATGAAGCTAATGATATTATTCAAGTATTGGTACGCTAATCATTAACTGAACATTAAAAGAACAATGAATACAGAATTTGCACAATTGAAAATGGAAGACCTTAGAAAGGAACTTCCGGAAATGGTAAGAAGTTTGGAAGCATACCGTCAGGGTTCCAACAACACATTGCCTATTGAAGTTACTCTGGAAGAACTGGTACAGGGTAAATATGGTGTATCACAGGATGCCTTCTTTGAAAAGTTGGGTATTAATCCTAAGATTGATACAATGCAGAATATCTTCACTATGCCGCAACAGAATATCCGTTGGATTGTACCGGAAATCATCCGTGCTGCTATTACAACTGGTATGCGCCAGGCACCTTTCTACCCGAACATCATTGCTTCAGACCAATCCATTAATGGTTTGCAGGTAACTATGCCGATGGTAAACATGTCGGATGCTGCTCCCGCTAAGGTAAATGAAGCAGAAACAATTCCTTTGGGAGATGTAAGCTTCGGACAGAAATCAGTTTCTCTGTTCAAAATCGGTAAAGGATTTAAACTTACTGACGAAGTTAAGAACTACGTTTCAATCGATGTATTGGGAATCTATCTCCGTGACTTTGGTATTCAGTTGGGTTATGCTATGGATACTTTGGCAATGGATGTTTTGATGAACGGTAACAAAGCTGATGGTTCTGAATCTGCTCCGGTTATTGGTGTATATGAAACAACCAACGGTATTACTTATAAAGACTTGTTGCATATCTGGGTTCGTGCTGCTCGTATGGGCCGTAACTTTACTACTATGATTGGTGGTGAAGACCAGGCTATCGAGATGTTGAACTTGCCTGAATTTAAAGAACGTCACTCAGGAACTACAGAAGCTACACTGAATATCAAGTCTCCGGTTCCCAACAAGGCTGACTTCTATATTCACCCGGGAACTCCCGATCAGCAGTTGTTGATGGTAGATACCAGTGCTGCCTTGATTAAGCTTACTGCTAAACAGTTGATGCTTGAATCAGAAAGAATCGTATCTAATCAGACTGAAGCAGTATATGCTTCTCTGACTACTGGTTTCTCTAAGATGTACCAGGATGCTGTTCTTCTGTTGGCAGCTAACAAGAAATTCTCTGAAGCTGGATTCCCGAGCTTCATGAACATTGACCCATACCTATTGGTTAACTTAGAATAATATCCGGGATTTCTTCATTGTATTTTTGTCTAATTTCTCCCCGAACAGTTTCAATCCATCCTGTTCGGGGTTTTATATTATAACCTAAAAATAAAAGATTATGGCTACTACTTATATTGTAACAGTTGGAACTAATGCCTACAGTTTTAACGACCAGGTAACAGGTATTTCAATTGCAAAAGGCGAAGAGAGAGAACTTACTGCCCGTCAGTACAGAACAAAACGTATTCAGAGAGCTTTAGTTTCTGGCCACTTGGTTTTAGTTCCGGATAAGAACAAAACTGCCAAGTATACTGCTGAGGATATCGAAAAGCTTGACAAGAAGCTAGCTGCTCAGTTTGCAAAGGGTATGGAAATCAGTAAGATTGCCAAAGCTTATTCACTTGAAGAAGCTAAGCTGATTGCTAAGAAACATGAAATCGAAGCTGATCCGAAAGATACCGTAAAAGATATCCTTGAAGTTTTACTTGAAGATTTCGAAGAAAACAAAGAATAAACAAATCCGAATATAAATGAAAAAGAATCTAGACTTCACATATGTAACATCAGGTCTGGAAGTTTCATTTAGAGTATTAACCAAAGTCCCGGCCAAATCCATTTTTGACTGGGACTTTGGCGATGATAAGGGAGAGGTTTTCAATGGTGGAAGACATCAATCTTACTCTTATGAGAAGTCTGGATTTTATGATGTAACACTACATGTCACTAATTCTGAAGGATTAGATTTGACTTGTACTAGAACCGTAGTTGTATGTAATTATGGGCATACTACTCTTCAGGATACCATCTACAATTTAATAGATAGGTATATTCCCAAAGAATTGCATGAGAGTATGACCATAGAAGATAAAACTGCATACATCACTAAATGGCAATTATATATCTTCCCACTAGTAAATCATACTATACCACCAGATAAATATAATGATGAATTATGGTATGAGGGACTAGAAAACCAATTAATTATGGAATTGGCAGTATGGGATTATCTCAATATACAAATACAAAATATACTGTTGGTTGCAGGAAATAGTTTTAGAGAAATTATCTCCACTGAATCTCATGGACCAGACCAAGATGGTGATTCACCTGGAGAACATGCTAGAGGAGATAGGATAAAACAAATTACTACGGGTCCTACTGAGGTACAGTATTATGATAAGATATCCGAAAGTATATCTAGCTTATGGAGTACTTATTCAAAGATGATTCAACCTGGAGGGTATATGGATGAACTAAGAAAGAATCTATGTATGCTGGCATCTAGGTTAGAGATATACTTACCATTCTGTGATCAAATTGAACGGTTAGTAGTACCAAAAGTAGTAAATCATCGAAAACCAACTCCTTTGGGAGGACCTAATCCAACAGCTCCTCTCAATAAAGCAAGTAAACCTTCGTTAACCATAATAGATAAGAAATCATGACAAAAGAACCTTGGAGAATGGTTAAGAACCATTCTTGGAATAGGTATAAAAAGATTATCACTGATTTCTTAGACTGGGATGCTGGAAGACAAACAATTACTTGGGCTAAACACGTTAATCAATATCTAAATCATGCTGAGGATGATAGCCCAAGATATTATAATATTCCCATAGAAGCTTTATGCTACTACAATGCTTTTAGGAACTGGCCAATAAATAAAGCCACAGTTTCTGGAGAATTAGATGATGAGAACCTTTCTATACTTATTTCAAAGAATTACATAGAACAAATCGGATATCTCAATCAGGAAGGTTATTGGAACTTTAACTGGTCTGAGGATAGATTTGTTATCAATGGGATAGTATATAAACCTTCTGGAGATACTCAAGTATCTCAGGCTAAAGATGAAGCTTTGGTATTCTTGGTAATCCTCAAAAGGGATAGAGATACTAAAATCAAATTCGTAGAACAAAATCCATAAAGATATGAAAATGTTAATGTTACGTTTCACCAAGCTTAACAATGTGGGCGATTGGTGGGACAGTAATCTTATAATCTTGAATGGACCTTCTGGAGTTCACATAGAGATGCCTGGTACTGGTAATTCGGCTACTACCATGCAATCTATGACTGGTATGAAGTTCGTATCAAATTACCAAGATTACTTTGGAGAGGTATGGGATAAAGATATACCTCATATAGGCTTTGGCCAAGTTATTAAGTTCAGAGTTAGGAAATTACCTGATTATGCCGTAGTAGTTGGGGATATAGAGGATGGAGGAGATGTTGACCCAGATAATCCAGATGATATCCCAAATGCTTTTGCTGGTAAAGAAAAAGAATACTTCCGTGGTAATAACTCAGAACTGTTATTGGGAAAGAATAAAGTAACACCTTAAAATATATACATATGTACGTTAGTAAATACTACACTTGCGAAGAGATTGACCAACGGCTATTACAGGGTTATTATGATGACTCTTTGGCTCATGGTTTTGTTGGAACTCTTAAAGAGTTCTGGGCATTCTTCTTATCAATTGCAAACAAGGTAGATAAGAAAGAAGGTTGGGATTTGTCAGAAAATAACTTCTCTGATGAATTGCTAGAAAAACTGAATGGAATTGAGGAACATGCTAACTACGTTACTAAAGTTTCTCAACTAGAAAACGATTTGAAATATCAGACTCAAGAACAAGTTGAGAAATATATACATGACTTAGTAGATGGTGCTGATGATGCTTTGGATACATTAAAGGAATTGGCTGAAGCATTAAACAATGACCCAAACTTTGCTACCAATATCACTAACCGATTAACTGAATTACGTACTCAATTAGAAGCTGAGGTAACTAGAGCTAAGAACCGTGAAAACGAATTAGCTTCTCAGATTAAGATTGTGAACGATAACTTGGTTAACTCGGTTAATACGTTGAATGCAACTATCCTTAAAGTAGTACAAGATATTACTAGGATGATAGAAGCAATAAATGCTCGTATTCAAAAGGTAGAAGACCGGGTTGGTGATTTGGAAGTAGAAACTGACAATAACTTAACTGAAGCTAAAGAATATGCTAAGGAATTGGTAGATAAGGAAGCTGCTGAACGTAGAGCTGCTGATGAGAAACTGACCGAGGCTGTTCATCAAGTACAGTTAGACCATACTAGGGATATTGCCGACTTAAATAATAAGATTCTAACCGAGGCTTCAGAAAGAGCAAATGCAGATGTAGCATTAGAATCTAAACTGAACACCGAAATCAGTGATCGTAAAACTGCAGACCAAGAACTTGAATCCAAGATTAATGCTGAAGCTGCAGCTCGTACTGCTCAGGATGAAGTATTACACCAACAGATTGTAAAGGAAACTTCTGACCGTCAGAATGCAGATAAGGGTTTACAGCAGAACATTACTCAAGAAGCTCAGAACCGTCAGAATGCAGATACTGTACTTCAGAACAGTATTGATAACGAGAAAGAAACTCGAATTGCTCAAGATGAAATCCTTGACCATAAGATTGAGGATTTGAAAACTCAGGCCGGTACAGATAAAACCGAATTGCTTGAAAAACTAGAGCAAGAAAAACAAGAACGTATTGCTGCCGATAAAGACTTAGATAATCGTAAGGTAGATAAAAGAGAAGGTTATTCTCTTACTAAAAACGACTTTACCGATATTCTCAAGGCTAAGTTGGATGGCATTGAAGAACATGCTAATTATATCACAAAAGTATCTCAGCTTATCAATGATGCTGGTTATCAAACTGAAGCAGATCTTCAGGCAGCTATTGAAAAGATTATTGGGGAAGCTCCAGAGGTTCTTGATACTTTGAAGGAGATTGCAGATGCTTTGGGTAATGACCCAAACTTTGCAACTACAATTACCAAGAAATTGGCTGCTATTACCGAACAGTTGAATCAAGAAATTACTAATCGTACAGAAGCTGATGCCCAGGTACAGGCTAATGTAGATAAGGAAGTTTCTGACCGTAAGGAAGCTGATACTGCTCTTGAGGCTAAGTTGAAAGAATACGTTGATAACGAAGTAGATAAAATTACTGGTAACACTGATGGTATTCAAGCTAGTCTGAATAAGGAAATCCAAGATAGAAAAGATGCCGATGCTGCATTACAAGCTGCTATCACTAAGGAAGAAACGGATCGTAAGGCTGCTGATGCTGCATTAGATACTCGAGTAACTGCTAATGCTACCAAGATACAAGAATTGGCTTTATCTATTCAGGATGCGGTAAATACCGTTAAAAATGAACTTCAGGCTAAGATAGATGCTTTGCAAACAGAAGTAAATGCTAACAAGGCAAATATCCAACGTAATACTGACAGATTAAATGATCAGATTACTAAGGAAGCTGAAGATTATGCTGAATTAAAAGGCATGGTTAATGCAGAAGCTGAAGCAAGAGCCAATGCTGATACTAATCTTAAGTCTCAGGTAGATAAGGTAAATATCGACTTGAACACTGAGGTTTCAAAGAGAGAAGCTGGTGATACTGTTTTACAGCAGAATATCGATAAGGAGATCTCTGATAGAACTTCAGCAGATACTTTATTAGATAATAAGTTCACTGGCTTGATAAATACTGAATCTACTGCCCGGGCAAATGAAGATGAGAAAATCAATGCTCGAATCGACCAGGAGATTAAAGATCGTAAGGCAGGAGATGATGCTTTAAGTGCTCGGATTGATACTCTTAATGGTGGAGTAACCGGTTCTTTAGATGAGCTCAGGGAGAAAGTAACTAATAACACTACTGCTATTCAAACCGAAGTAGAAAGAGCTAAGGCTGCTGAACAAGCTCTTAAGGATTCTCTGACTACAGCTATGGAAAATCACAAAGATGATTTGGTAGCTATATCTAAAGATATCAATGATGAGGCTCAAAGTAGACTACAAGAAGATACCAAGCTTCAGAATAATATTGATACCGAAACCCTTAATCGTACTCAGGCAGACACTCTGTTAGAGAATAAGATTACTCAGGAAGTATCAGATAGAGTTCAGGCTGTTGAAAACTTGAATGACCGAAAGGTTGATAAAGTAGATGGCAAAGAGCTTTCTTCAAATGACTTTACCGACTTATTAAAAGCTAAGTTAGATAATATCCAGGAATTTGCTAACTACATTACTAAGGTATCTCAGTTGGAAAACGATTCTAACTATCAGAATGCCGAACAAGTAGAAGCTGCAATCCAAAAGGTTATTGGTTCTGCTCCTGGAGTATTAGATACACTAGAAGAGATTGCAAAAGCATTGGGAGATGATCCTAACTTTGCAACTACAATTACTAATAAGCTGACTGAACTTAAAGGTATTATAGATAAGGAAATCTCCGATAGAACTGCAGCTGATGAACAAGTTACTCAGAAGTTTACTGAATTAAGTACTACACTTAATGCTACAGTAAGTGAATTGAGAACTTTCGTAACAGAAACTCGTTCTGAATTATTAACAAAGGCTCAGGTTCAGGATGAATTAATTGCTAAGAATACTGCTAATATTCAACGTAACCTAGAATTAATTCAGGGATTACAAAGTAATCAGAATACTGGTTATCTTGAAATCAAGGAACTATTGAATACGGAAATTGAGGCTAGAAAGGCTGAGGATATTCGTATTGAAGCTAAAGTAGATAAGAATACTCAGGACCTTACTACAGAACGTAATGAGCGTATTGCTGCAGATAAAGTTCTTCAGGATAATATCGATGCAGAGGAAGCTGCAAGAATTGCTGCTGATAATGCTCTGGGTAAACGTATCGATAAAGAAATCGAGGATAGAAAAGCAGCTGATACCGCTCTTGAGAATAAATTTAATGGTATCACTAATGGTTTAGATGAACGTCTTCAGAAAGAAGAAGCAACTTCAAATGCTTTACCCTTAACTATGGTTACGGAAATTGATCCGAACTTGGTTATCAACGGTACTTCTGCTGAAGTAAACTTTAAGAGTTCTGTAAAAGAAGAGGGCAATCTCTATGGAGAACCTATGGCTCGTAAGTTTGCTATCCCTGCTTCTACTAATGCTAAAGCTGGTCTTCAAACCGCATCAGATAAAAAGAAATGGGATTCTATGCCTGGTAATATAATCACTGGAGCTAGTTATACTGCTAAAGCTGATGTAGTTACTACTAATGTAAATAGAAGTACATATAACTCCGATGAAGGTATACAGAAATCTAATGATTTCACTGTAGATATCCCCGCTTCTACTGCTGAGAAAGCCGGTGTACAAACTGCAGCAGATAAGAAGTTATTTAACTCTATTCCTCAGACTGTAGTAGTTGGAGAAGGAGCAACTTCAGATGCTAATAAAGTTACAGTATCAGTAAACAGAAAAACTGTAAACGAAGGAATATATAAAGATGATAATACTACTTTTGATTTACCAGTAGCTTCAATTACTAAAGCTGGTACTATGACTGCTGCTGATAAGGTTAAGTTGGATGAAACTTTACCCCAGCAGATTGCTAAGGAAATCCAAGACAGAAAAGATGCCATTGAAGCCTTGAAGAATTCTTCCGAAGCTTCCCTTGCTCAAGAAATCGAGGATAGAAAAGCAGCTGACCAGGTATTGGACACTAAATTTACTCAGGCTATCAAAGAAGAGGCAGATGCCCGTGCTGAATACGACCAGGTTCAGATGCAAAAGATTCAGGAAGAAGAAGAAGCCAGAGCTGCTGCAGATACCGCACTTGAAAATAAGTTACAAACCAACATCAATAACTTAGAAAAGAAACATGATGATTTTGTAGCAACTAAGGGTAAGGCTAATGGATTTGCATCTTTGGATGGTAATGGATTAGTACCCTCTAGTCAATTGCCTTCTTATGTTGATGATGTTATTGAGGTTTATGCTACTTATGATATCAGTGAAACTGGAAAGCTGAGCAATATTAAATTATATTCTGACCCAGATCATGCTAATCCTATTACTGGAGAATCAGGTAAGATATATTTGAATATTACTCCGGATGAACCTCCCTATCAATTCCGTTGGTCAGGTACTCAATTTGTAGATAGTAATACTTCTTCTCTGATTTTGGGAGAAGTTACTGGTACTGCTTATGATGGTGCTAAAGGTAGAAAAGCTACTGCTATAACCAACAGTATTCCAGATACTATTCTAGATACCCTAGAATTTGGTCAAGCGTATACCGATTATGTACAATTAAAATACCATTATTATCGTAAACAATTTGTAACTGATCAAGATGATCATTATACGGCACAACCTCATAAACAGGTAGATATCCCCGCTTCTACTGCTGAGAAAGCCGGTGTACAAACTGCAGCAGATAAGAAATTATTTGATTCTATTCCAAGTACTATTATAATTTCTGGTAAAGGAGTAGTTCAGAATACAGATAAAGTTTGGGTACAGATCAATAAATCTACTAAAGCTGAGGGAATATATGGTAAAGCTACTACACAAACATTAGAGATCCTAGCTGCTAATGCTAATCGAGCTGGAGTATTGACTCGGGAGATGTTCAATAAACTTAACTCGGGTCTGAATGGAGACATTACCAATGCCATGAATGAAGCTAAGGCTTATACTGATGCTGCTAAAACTGCTCTGAATAGATTGATTACCGATGAGGCTGCTGCTAGACAAGCTGCTGATAAGGTTATCCAAGATAATCTGAATGCTCATATAGGTAATACAAGTAATCCTCACAAGGTTACTAAAGTTCAGGTAGGATTGGGTAGTGTACAGAACTTGGCTCCTGCAGACATGCCAGTATCTACGGCTCAGGCTGCATCTATTGCAGATGCTAAGGCCGCAGGTACAAAAGCTCAAACCGATTTAAGTACCCATGCAAACAGAAAAGATAATCCTCACAATGTAACTAGAGCTCAATTAGGATTGGCTATTACAGACCAAGTAGTATTTGCTAAAACTACTGCAGCTTCTGGTTTCTGGAAGGAATCAGATGGTAGATTAAAATCTCAAGTAGAGAATTTGAACCATACTCTGGACCAAATCTGTAATATACCTACAGTTCACTTCAAGATGAATGGTAAATACCAAGTGGGAACTATTGCTCAGAGCTTAGAGGAAATTGAACCTCTGTTGGTATCAGAGAATACTATACCTGCTTCTCAAGTACCTAACCAATCTAGATTCGAAACTTTCGTCGGAGAAGATGGTCAGGAATATGTAAAAGTAAAAGTAGTAGAATATGAAATGCTCAGTGTCATGGCTCTCGAAGGAGTTAAGTTATTGAGAAAAGAATTCGAAGACTTTAAGAAACAATTAAACAATAAGTAATATGGCAGAAATAGCAACTTGGAGTGCTATTCTGAATAAGACCGGCCTTGGTAAGACCTCTAATGAGTGCCCTACCAAGGCTGAGTTGTTAGCACTCAATAATGGTAAGGACTCCAATGTTGACAAGGTTATTGTAATTAGTAATGCTGCTAGCTATGGTAACAATGAATGTGTCAAGTTAGAGGATATCAATGCCGAGCAATGGATTTATACATTCCAGTGGGATCCGAATGGTAATCCTTCTTTTAATGCTCCAGCTACTGGAGGTACATACCCCTTTGGTTCATATGCTTCTAATCGAGTTAAGCAAGTAAACGGTGTTAATACTACTATCTCTCAAAGTTTGGCGAATGATGTCACTAAAACTTCGGAAGGTTCTTGGTATACTACAGATTACGACGGTAATAAAGGTAGAATAGTACCCAACAATACATCTACTAATAGTAAATCAATCACTGTAACTTGGACTCAGAAGTATTCGGGTAAAACCCTACAGGCAACATTTACCCAGGCAGCAGGTAGAAAAGTTTATTCTTCATGGAGTTATAACTGTAGAGTAGATAAAACTTCTTTCAGTTACAGTGGAGGTCAATCTAATGTAACTGCTAAGAGTGCAAGTAGAACTTATACTTGGAATGGTCAAGGTAGTAGTTATACAGAATCAGAAACTGCTACCGTAAGAGTTTCTAGTCCGGCTTCTATTAGTGGTAATAGTATTTCTATCCCAAGTAATAGTGGTTCTGCTAGAAATTTTACGGTTACTTTCGATTTCCCAACTGCTACAGATCAGACTATCTCAATTTCTCAGGAAGGAGGTCAAGTAACCTATGTAGATCACCTATCTATAGACCCAACTACTAAAAATGTACCTGGAACTGGTTCAAGCTTTAGGTTGACAGTAAATGCTAATTATGATAAATATATAAATGGAACTTATGTAGAAAACATTAGAACTACTTATACTTCAGCTGAAGTAGTTGAGGGAACTTCATCTGATATTACCATCTCTGGTAAAACTTCTAGTGGATGTAGTATTAGTGTAGCACCAAACCCTAACTCATCACCTAGAACTTTTAAGATTAAGTTTACTTATGATACGGCAACTCCTGTATATTTAACAATTACACAGAATTCGGCTGAGGTAACTTATCCTAGTAGCGGTATAGTATTTGAACATAGTACTCAACAGAATAGTGGTTATAAAACTAGTACTTTATCCATTGGTACTGTTGAAGGTAAAGGAGGTAATATTTCTTTTTATATAAAAAGCTATAGGTCTAGATATGTTAACGGTTCTTTAAGTTCTACCGAAGCTATTAAACCTACTCTTATTTTGCCATCCGGAGTAACCGAAACTATTACTAATGTGAGTGGTTATTACTTTAAAGTAACTATTACCATACCTGAGCATTCAAAGCCTGCAAGCAGAACTCTTACAATCAGAGCTAATCAACCTAATGGCTTAGATAGAGAGTTAGTACAAACTGTACAACAGAGTGCTTCAACTTATGAGTTTGGTATTAGAGAAAACTCAGAGGATTCTTTGAGTACTTCTCTTACTTATTCTGGTTGGCCAAGTTCAGATTCATCATACAATAGACTTGTAAGAGTATATTCTAGGAAGAATGGTAACCAATTCCTTAATTGGGCTTTATCTTCTAATGTGGATTGGATTACTATATCTGGTTCAGGTGCTGGGGCTACATATAAGGTAGCCACTAATAACAGTGGTTCATCTAGAACAGGAATTATTACCTTTACTCAGGGAGAATCCAATAAAACTTGTACTCTGACAATAGTTCAAGAAGCAAAAATAAATAATTTCAGATTGGAATTAAGTTTAAATATTTCAAATGGTAATGATCAAGATACGTGGGGATTATTTGATACGGCTAATATGCCTCATACTTCTGACTCTATATATGATATGAGCTTAATACGTGAAGGTATTATAGTAGACTCAGTAAAAGGTAAAATAACTGTGAATTCTATTCAAAGTACTACTAAGGATAGAGGGGTTGGAGATAATGTTTATGTATGGGCCTATAGTTCTGTAAGAGGTTTATGGTTATCAATTGGTAACTTTAGGATTGAAGAGGGGAATAATACCCATCATTGGGATGTTTCTTGGCCCACCTAGACAATTTAATCCTAAACACAACACTAGTACATTTATTGATAGATAAATTTAATTATTAAATTTAAAACTAAATCATTATGGAAGTTAAATCTGGTGAAGGTACTGTAGTGGTTGCGGATCATAATCGTTATAGTGATGAATGTTGTAATAATCGAGGATGGGGCTCCGGTTGGGGTGCTGTCGGTGGAGCTTTAGTAGGTGGTGGTTTTGGTGCTGCTGCAGTTTCTGTGTGGGACAA
>OOBZ01001485.1_pt1 | contig 15462 bp, 7 predicted proteins | sample 1671601 | NCBI WGS metagenome assembly OOBZ01 (sample SAMN06348173, study PRJEB24527) | human gut metagenome | biome: human gut; feature: ankylosing spondylitis patient; material: feces | host: Homo sapiens | place: China | collected 2015-10
CAATCAGCAAAACCACACTATGCCAAAAGGATTATTATCATTCAGCAGCCACAACGATATCAACGAAATCAAAACGGAATGGACCGAGCTCGACAGGAAAGCGGAGGAGAACAGCGTCAGATACGTTGAATACACATATTATCAGACTTACGAATGGAACGAATTCCTGTTCCACCACACCACCAGGGGCTTCGGCAAGTTTGCCTCTGCGATGCGCTACCATCTGGTGAGACTCGACGGCAGACCGTTCGCCATCATACCCACACTGGTGACACGACTGTCGAAGAAGGTGAGGATTCCCTCATGCAGAGTGGCGGGAGTGCTCAACATCTGCTGCCCCTACACAGGGGAGTGGGACGGGGAGATGACGGCTGCCATCGCCGGATATATCGAGGCGGCACACAAGGGGATGAAGATCAGCTTTGCCGACGTGCCCATGGCGGCTCCCTTCGCCGGCGTGATGAAGAGAATTGGCGGAGAACTGAAGGAGCGCACGAGCTATCATGTGCCGCTCGACGGATTTGAAAGCCATGAGGATTATGTGGCATCGCTCAACAAGAACATATACAAGAACATCCGCAAGGCATACAACCACTTGAAAACCGACTCCAAGAGGATGGAACTGAAGGTGTATCGCCGGGGCGGAATGCCCGACGACGGATATATGCGCAGTCTGTGGAAACTCTATCTGAGACGCAAGATGGCTTGGCGCCACCGCAAGACGGGAGCTATGTCAGAAATCGGCATCAGCCTCAAGGCTATGTATGAAACCCGTTCGGGATGCGCCAACCGCAGTCTGAAGACGCTCGATGCGGCGGAGCTCTACGTGCTGCATATCGACGACCGGCCGGCGGCATTCATGATAGTGTATCGCCACCGCAACCATCTGCTCATGCCGAAGCTCGCCATCGACACTTCTTTCAGCCGCTATTCTCCCGACATCCTGCTCATACTCGAGGCTTCGAAGAGATGGATAGACGAGGGAGTGGCAGACTTCGACATGTGTCGCGGTGACGAGAGATACAAAAAGGAGATGGGCGGACAGAACGAACCGCTTTGCCGCATCGACAAGAGGCTGTAGGACAAGACCTCTCTTCTGAAAGACAAATCAAGTTCTTATAACCCATTGAGGATAAAAACAAAAAAAATCGCTCAAACATTATGCTTTGAACAATATTGTTTTCAAGACATAATGTTTGAGCGATTCTGCTTTCTGTGCTTTTTCACACCCAGATATTCTATTCTATCGTCAGCTTCTCGAAGAGCATCCTGTCGATGCCGTCGCCCGTGAGAGTCACCTTATAGCTGCCGGCATTGGTCTGCGAACCAGTGGTGATGCTCGTGTTGCGGCGCTTGGTCTTCTTCTCCGGAGTCTTCACGAAGGTGATGTCGTCTTCCTTGTATACCACACCGTTGAGGTCGGTTATCTTCACGTGGAGCGTACGCTCCTTCTCAGGATTGTAGTAGCGGAATCGCAGGGCATACACCTTTGCCACACCAACGTTGTATTCAAACGTCATCGTTCCCTTGTGCAGGATTCCCTCTGCGGTGATGGCACTGCTGGTCTTCGGCGGCAGCAGACTGTCGGGTGTGGCGGCATAGGTCTCTTTCTCGAAGTCTGCCCACATCGTCTTGCTCTCCTTCTTCGGCTTCTTCTCCACCGGCTTCACGTCGTGGTTTTCCGTCGCCACGGCGATGGCAGAGATGACAGCCTGTCCGGCATTCACCTTCGGGAAGTCGATACGTATCTCCTTGCCCTCGTTGTGAACATTCAGCACCCGCTTGTATGGTCTGCCGTAGCGCGCCTGTGCCCAGAGGTCGAGGTTGCGGATTCGTGTGGTGTCGTTCACCGCCACATCAAAGAGTCGCAAGCCCTCATAATCGGTAGTCGCCGACTCTCCCCTGCCCCACCAAGGCTCGATGAAATAGAGTTCCACGCGATAGTCGCCGGGCTGCGCCGGTATGGTGTACGACAGACGGTGTCTGCCGAATCGCGAACTGCGGAAGAGCGGCGATGCGAACATCAGCGGATTATACGTCTGGCTCGCCTGATAGGGGCTGGTCTCCTTCTTGAACCCGTCGCCCCACGACGATGACCAGCTGCTGTTGTCCTGCTGCCAGGTCAGTCCGTAGCTGTCCACATAGTCGTCGCCGCCGCAGTTTATGCGCGCTTTGTAGTTGTATCCGTTGGCAGGCTTTATGATATCCTCGTTCCATGCGTTATGCGAAGGCATGGCGAGGGAGTCGCAGCTCACCAGACGGTCTTTGCAGTATCCGCGTGCCACGAGGGCGTCGCCGCCCGCCTTCACTCCATAGAAGCGGAAGAGCGTGGTGTTGCCCTTGATGTCGCGCTCCTTGGTCTGGCTCCACTGTCCGCAGCTCAGCGTCACACGGTCGCAGTTGCTGTAAACCCTGACGCTGTCGAGAGTTGCCTTTGCCATGCTGTCGCCCTCCTCTTTCTTTCCGCCGATGCTGTCGGCATGTATCGCCGGCACGATATACACCAGCGGTTCCTTGTCGGCAGACACGTAGTGTGACTTATACATATAGAATGCGTCGCCCGGCTGCTCCCATGTGGATATCAGTCCCTTGTGGTTGAAGGGTCCCACCTTGTCTATCATCCTGAAGCCCTCTTCCGGCTGTCGGCGTCCGGGATTGTCGTGGCTCTGCAGGGTCCAGAGGAACTGTCCGCACACACTGTCCTTCACGCTCTCTGCCAGCTGCACCTTGCGCTCCAGTATGTCACACTGCTTCTCCTCAGTGTAGCGTTCTCCCGAGTGGTTGCCAAGTGTGCGCCATGCTCCGTATTCTCCGTTGAGAAGCTGGTCGTCGCGCGAGAGTTCCTTGGCATAGTCTTCGAGCTTTCCGCCATACGTGCCGCTCCAGTTCTGCACCACGTTCCAGTCTGTCCCCTCGCCTCCGTTGCAGGTGGTCACGAGGCGCTGCGTTCCGCATGTGGGGTCGAGCCGGCGGATGATGTCGGAGCATTCCTTGGCGAATTCCGCCGGTATGGTGCTCTCGTTCTGCAGTCCCCACAGGATTACCGACGGAGAGTTGCGGCGCTCCTTCACCCATTGTATGAGGTGGCGCTTGAAGCTCTCCTTGAACTGTGGCGTGTCATACCATATATGTGCCGAGAACTGCGGCCACCACAGTATGCCGTTCTCGTCGATTATCTTCTTGTAGAGCAGGTTGTGTGGCTGGTGTGCGTCGCGGAAGGCGTTGAAGCCCGTGGTCATCACCTCCTTCATCCTCGCCTCTATCTGCTCGTCGCTGAAGGCGTGGCTCTGTCCGAACAGGTGTTCATACTCACACACGCCGTTGATGAACTCCGGTTTGCCGTTGAGATAGAAGCGCTTGTCGCCGTCGCCTCTCGTCAGCGGCCATGATATGCTGCGGAATCCGAACGGCGTCAGCAGGTCGTCGGTAGCCTTTCCGCCTCGCTTTATCATAGTGTTGAGGTTGTAGAGATATGGTTTCTCCATCGTCCAGCGCCGCGGATTCTGTATCGCTGCCTGCTGGCGCACGGTCTTCACCTCTCCCGGCAGCAGCGTCACCTCGTCGGTCAGGCGCAGGGTCTGCTTGCCGCTCTTCTCCGAGAGCTTGTTTATCAACTTGAAGGTGGCTACATCCTCTCCGTAGTTCTTCACCTCGGTGTCGACGAAGATACTGTCGCATGCCTGGTTAGACCACACATGCACTCCGAACGGCTCTATGCGCACCTTGTCGGTAATCTCCATCACAACCGGACGGAAGATGCCGAAGGGCTGCGATCCCTCGCTGAATCCCCATTCCGAACTGCATCCACCGCACACCCACGGCATGTCGGTGATGCCTTTGGGATGCGACACGCGCACCTCAAGACTGTTCTCCTTTCCCCTCGCCACGCTCTGCGTGATGTCTATCGTCTCGGTGGTACGTCCGATGTCGTAGGTGCCGAGTTTCTTGCCGTTGAGCAGTATGTCGCAATATGTGCCCACTCCCTCGAATCTCAGGAAATACTCCTTGCCTTCCATATCGGGAGCTGTGAACGATTTGCGGAACACCGCCTTGCCGTGCAGGTTGCCGTGTTCCTTCTGCAGCGCTCCGTAATAGTCGTCGAGGTTGAAGGGTATGTCTTTGGTGAAAGTCTCACCACCGAAGGTTATCTGCCAACTGCCGTTCAGGCCCACAGTGGTGCGTTTGCCCACTGGGTCCGGCGCCGGGAATGAGATTTCGCTCTTTCCCATCGGACGGCTCGTAGCCACGGCGATGCCCCGCTGTCCGCTGTTGTTCACGGCGCAATAGAAATGATATACCACTCCGTCGTGTTCCACCACATAGCTCTTGTGGGCGAACATCTCGTCGTATGGTTTCGACGGCACGATGAGGTCGGCTCCCTGCCAGTCATACCAGTGTATCATGTCGCGGCTTGCGGCGAAAGTGTTGTAGGCGTTGTATTCGCGGGTGGGGTTGAAGGCAGAGAAATAGAACATCACATAGATGTTTCCCATCTTCACTATCTGCGCGTCGCCTGTTATGGTGCCGTCGGTATCGTGGGCAAAGATGGGGTTAGCCTTGTAGCGTGTCCATTTCTTCATGTCGTGTGAGAAAGCCACTCCGATGCGCTCGCCTTTGGGATGTGTGGCGTTTTTTCCTCCGGCATTGTAATACATCATGAAGGGATAGCCGAAGAGTTTCTTGTCCACACGATACACCGTGCTCTTATACTGTGTCATGTATTCCCACCACTGGGCGTTCTTGTCTTTGTACGACATCACCGGCTTGCCCGCCGTCTCCCAAGGGTGAGCCTTCGTCACGTCGAGCTTCGTCGAGGCCAGTCCGATGCTCAGCGGAGCGTTCACCGCCTCATAGCCGGTGCCCTCTCCTCCGATGTATGTCATCCAGTAGCGTCCCTTGTATCGCTCTATCTCATAGGAGCCGCCCCAGGTGTAGTCTACGAGCGCCGGGAATCCTCCGCGCTGGTTTCTGTCCCATTCGTCGCCGCTTCCGTATTCGAGCACTCTGCCGAGTGTCTGCCAGTGGAGCAGGTCGCTGCTGGTGGCAATCCATGTCTCGTAGCCTCTGCCGTCAGTGCCGCCTTTGCCGTTGTAGCACACGTAGGTCATAAACCACTTGCCGTCCTTGCGGAACACCGTCGGACAGTCTATCTTGTGGCCGTTGTCGGCCGGTGCCACCACCATTCCGTATTTGTATGGCGTCTTCACGGTCTCGTAGATGCGCTGCATCTCCTGCTGCGTCACTGCCGCCGCCTTGGCTGCCGTGCGGTGCTTGCCGCGGCGCTGGGCTGCTGCGCTGACTGTGAGCAGAAGACAGAGAGATATTATAAGATATATTCGTTTCATAATCCGTTTTGAATTCTATATTTGCCTGATTGCCGTTTGGGGTTACAATGGCCGTTTGTCGGGGTTACATGAACAGCCAGTCCACTTCCGTTCCTGCGCCGTTGAGTTTGGCGTCGCGTATCTTCAGCTCGCTGTCAGTGAATCCTGCCACCATTATTATTCCCTTGGGCAGGTTTATCACATGGTGACCGGCAGGGAAGCTGTAGGCGTGGATGTTGGCTATCGGCATTGTGGTCATTATCAGTGCGTTGCTTATCACTGGCTCTGCCTGTCCGTATTCGTTTCCGGTAGCGTCGGTTTCGAGTTTCGGCGGACGGGCGAATTTTGTCTGGTCGTCAACGAAGAATCCCACGAGGAGTTTCACTGGCTTCGTGGCGGTGAACTCCACCGAGATGCCCTTGATGCGTGCCGTGTCGCGGTTGAGCACCAGTGCCTTCATTCCCTGCAGTTCTGTTGCCAGCGTGTCCACAGCCTCATCGCGACCGGCAAAGAGGCGTGCGCCCTTCTTCAGCGTCACCACGGGGTAGTCGCTCAGGAGCGTCACTTCGCCCTTCTTGGCATTGCCCTTGCCCGTCAGCGCATCATTCAGCTTGGCTATATTCTCGCGGCGTGTGGCTGTCTTGTCGGTGGATGTGAGACTGGCGATGTTCTTCTTCAGGTTGTCGAGTTCCTGCTGATACACGGGCATCATCTCCTGCCATGTGCTGTATTTTCCGCCGTCGCCTCCCACAGGGATGCGGCGCTGCGAGGTGAGCATGCTGTTGGCGTTGTAGTATGTGTCGCGGGTCTTGTCCACGAGTGCCATATAGCAGCTGTCGCTCTGTTCGAGGAGCGGCACGGCTTTCTTGAGATAGCCGGCGTCTTTCGTCCATTTGTAGTTGAGCACCTGCTCGGCGGCAAGCACCTTGTAGCGGAACGAACGGGCGAAGTCGCTGTAGCAGTCGATGTCGTTGGCGAGTCTGAGGAATTCGTCCCTGTTCTTCGTCACGCTTGCCGCGAGTCCCTTCAGCGCCTCCTGTGCCTTTTCGCCGTGTGCCACACACTGGTCCACGATGTCGAGGGGCAGTTCTCCCACGTGTTTCTCGTGTTTCCATTCCTTCTCCACATATTCTATGAGTTTCTCGCCCGTAGGTCCGCAGCTCTCATAGAATCCCGGATAGATGGTGTATTTGTATGGGTTGACGAGCTGGCTCATCTTCATTCCGAGCAGCAGACACTGGCGGTTGCCCTCTGTGATGCCGAAGCGTCGCAGCAGCTTGGGTGCTATCTCTCCGCTCTGGTCATACGCCTCTATGATGCGGCCGGCGGTCAGCGTGTCGGTGCCGTAGTATTCTGCCAGGGTCTTCTTCCAGAATGTCTTGTCTTCTCCGCGGTGGCAGTTCCATGAGTATCGTCCCCATGCCTGATACCACATCCAGTCGCGGTCTATCTGCAGCTCCCTCTTTCCGTCGGGCAGCTTGTCGGCGGTGTAAGGCCAGTCCCAGTAGTTTGCCTGCGGATAGAGATGTAGTCCGTTGGCGTGGTGCACGTTGTGCATCGCCTGCACGGTTTTCTCTATGAACGTCGGTGAGCTCCACCGCCACGGCTCGAGGTTGGCGAGGATATGCACATTGCTGATATGCACGGGTGCTGCGGCGGCGAGCTGGCGGTGGGTCTCAGCCCATGGTCCTTGTGGCTGATAGGTAGTGAGCGACTCGCCGGTGTATTTGCTCATCGTATAGATGTTCTTGTATAGCGGCAGCGCCTCGTGTAGCACTCGCGGTCCGTCGGTGTCGTGTGATCTCAGGATGATTGGCGGTTCGTCGGTGCGTCCCGAAGCCTTCAGTCCGTCTTTGATGCCTGGAATGATGGTCTCGTTCATCCATTTAATGTCGTTGTCGACTCCCGACATCGCCTCTCCCAGACACACCAGGAAGCCCACATTGGGATAGTTCTCTATGAATGCCGCTATGCTCTTGCGTGTGTAGTCGGCGATGAGCGGTGTGATGGGGCGGTTGCGGTCTTGTGTCTTTATGCCGTAGTGGTCGGCGAAAGGTTTCGACACTATGATGTTGTAGAACATCTGTATCACGCGTATGCCTCGCTTGCCTGCCTCCTTGGTGAGGAAGGAGAACATCTCCTGGTTTTTCCGCATCGTGGCGTCGTCCACTTCGGGTGCGAAGGGATAGTCCTTGAGCTTCACGAGCGAGGCGAAGGGGTGGCCGTTCCACAGGAACACGGCGTTCATATTGTCGGCGGCGAGCATGTCGAGGAATTTCACCCACAGCTCCTTGTCGTAGAACCACGGGAAATTCTCTGGCGTATACGGGTATTCATATACTTTGTGGCCTGGCAGATATACCGTCTTCTGCAGTCCCACGCATGCTCCGCGGAGCTTCATCTCGGGTGCGTCAACGATGGTGTAGGGTATTTCGAGGGAGTTGTTCATCCTGAAATATTCCACGAGACGGTTGGCGCCGTAGATGGCTCCCGAGGCATCGTTGCCGATGATGCTGATTTTCTTTCCCTTGCGCTGCAGCGAGAATCCTTCTGCCGGTTTCCCCACGGTGTCGCCGGCAATACCGATGCTGATGCTATAGCCTTTGGGCATAGCCTTTATGTTGTTGGCGATGAGGGCAGCGGCATAGTCGGTCTGTGGCGACTGTACCGTTGTCTTCACCAATGTGTCGTTGTGTCCGCATGAGGCGAATGCCACAGCGGCAGCGAATGCTAATATCGTTTTGCTTGTCATATCTGTTTTAGTTGGGTGTGGCACGTGTGTCACGTTACCAGATTGTCCATTGTTCAAAAAAGTCGTTTTCTCCCGATTTCCGCAGAAGGCGGCTTTTCCTCCATAGCCGTCCTCAGAAACGGTCTATGCGGAGCTCCTTGCCCACGGGTATGTCGTATTTTCTGTCTCCCAATACGAGGACACCTTTTCCGCCATCGCTCTTCACGCTGACACTGGTGGCATCCATCTTCACTCTGACTTCTCCGAACGGTGTGGGCACACTGCCCTGCATCCGTTTCAGTCCGCCGAGCACGGGGCGCACCTCATATTCCGTATAACCGGGTTTGGTGGGACTTACGCCGAGAAAATATCTGCCTATGAGATATATCGGACTGGCTCCCCAGGCGTGGCAGAGGCTCTTGCCGTAGGGGCGGCCATACATGGCGAGATGTTCTGCCCCTTCATCGGCGGGATTGTATTTCTCCCAGAAGCTGGTGGCTCCCTCGCCTATCATTCCTCCCCAATAGCCGAGAATCTCGGGCAGCACACGCTCCTGATATCCCATCCGGCACATCGCCTCGAGTTCATAGAAGCGCATATATGGCGTGGTGATGGGTTCGATGTCGGAATTCAGCATCACGGAGTCCATTATCCGGCGCTTGTCATCGTCGTCCACCATATCATATATTATAGCGAACATATTAGGGAATGCCGTGATGTCACGGTTCATCCTGCCATCCTCTATGGCGTGCATGAAGGCGCTGCGGCTGTCGTCCCAGAAGGTGGGCTTGAGCTTTGCCTTGAGGTCGGCGGCGAGCTTTCCGTAGCGGTCGGCATCCTTGGCGTATTCAGCGGTGGTGATGCTGCCTTGCGGAGGATTCTGCAACGGGTTGTCGCGGAGCACCTCGGCACAGGTGTGCATGGTCTGGAATGCCTTGCAGAGCAGTATCTGTTCGAAACAGAGTGTGCCGCGCTTGTGCATAGGGAAGTCCACCCAGTCAACGAATATCCAGTCGTCTTCCTTTCCCTCTGCCATCCCCTCGGGATTGAGTCTGCCGATGACATACTGCATGAGGGTCTGCATCCTGGGGTATATCTCTCTGACGAAACGGATGTCGCCGGTGTACTGATAGAAATCGAGCACCGACTTGAACCAATAGAACGTGTAGTCCATGATGGTGTTGACATGTGCCGTAACGGGGTCTTTGCCTCTGAGCTGACGGATGGTGCGGCGCACGCAGTCGGTGTCGAAGCGCAGATAGTAGTTCATGAGATACGACTGAATGGCGTCGCCCGACCATGTCCAGCGGTCGCGCTTTATGCCATCCACGAAGAACTCGCGTGTGGTGAGGTCCATGGTGTATGCCGCCACCTGCCATATCTTGTTGAGCCGGCGGTCGTCGCATCTGAACGAACCGCTCTTCTTGTGGCTGAACGCCGAATATTCATAGTCCATCGCCACATCAGAGAATGTTATCATCCCCTTTGCCTCCACCATCACGTAGCGGAACGCCTTGCTGTCGTCGAGCACTATCTCCACCTCTTCGTCGGCAAACCTGTTGGCGCGGAGGTCCAGGCGGTCGAGGGTTTCGCAGCGCTCGGTGTCGAGGGCTTCCTCGCGGCTCTCGCCATAGTATATGTTCAATATTCCCTTGCCTGTCACGCCCTTGAGCCTGACGTAGCCGAAGGTTTCGATTCCGAAATCAAACAGCCATTTGTTCTTGCCCGTCTGCTCTTCGCCAACGGGCTGCATCTCCGTTCTCTCCAGACTGTATGACGAGGGCGGGGTGTCGATATTGTCGAAGGTCCACGACGCTGCGGGCACGTAGATTCCCGAACCGTGGGCAACGCCATTCTCGTCTATCCATATCTTGTCTTCATAGGTGGCGAGCCATGTGTTGCCGCTCTTTATCGTCCTGCCCTTCACGTAGAGGGCTGGCGGCACCGACTGGTTGTGAACCTTGAAGTTGAGACGGTGGTCGCCTGCCGGCACGGTGAACCTGCCGGGCATGCCGAACTGCAGCTTGCCGTCGAGCATGAAATTGAAATCTCCCTCTGCGGCTATCGTTATCGTCTCTGCCTTGTCGAGGCTCACGGCGGTGGAGAACTCCACTGTGACGTAATGGCTGTCTTGCTTCCAGAACGGCGGAAACATCGCTCCGCGCTCCGTGCGGCGGTTGTTAAACTTGTTGCCGAGCCACACCTCAAAGTCGCCGGGATACCATATCCATGTTGCCTTGTTGTCCATATCGTTGTATTATATTTCTTTTCCGTATCTTTCTTCCGTAATCTGCTCCAGCGACTTGCCGCGGGTCTTGGGGGTCCAGATGGCTCCGATGAGAAGCGACACCACGAGAAGCGCCATCATCAGATAGGCGGCAAGGGTGAATCCCTCGCCTTCCTCGCCATAGATATTCACAAACACCAGTCCCCAGGCTGCCGACAGTCCGCGCACCATGAAGAACATCACGCCCTGGGCGGCGGCACGATATTTGGCCGGGAACAGTTCGGATGCCCACAGCGCATAGAAGCCCTGCACGGAGATTCCGCCCTGGATGCCCCAGAGCAGGGTGAAGAAGAGCAGGCCCGACATGCTGCCGATGCCCACAGTGACTATCATCACCCAAGCCAGTACTGCAGCGCCCACGCCAACGATATAGAGCAGGCGCTGGTTCACCTTGTCTACGAGCATCGAGAACACGAAGGTCATGAAGATTATTATCACCCACTGTCCAGCTGAGAGCATGTTCGCCTCGCCGTTTGAAAGTCCGCCTGCCGTCTCGTAGATATGCTGCTGGAAGAAGCCCATCACCGAACTGACGAGGTTCCAGGTGAGATACATTCCGGCAAGGAAAAGCATCGTGCGCACGTTGACCTTGTTGGAGAACAGGGTGCCGAAGGAGGCGAAGACGCTCTTCTTGCCTGACGGCTCATCTGAAGTCTGCTGCGACTGCGTGGCCTTCCATTCTGCCGACTCGTCGAGCTGGCGCTGAAGCAGCCAGGCTATCAGTGCGACCACGAAGAGGGAGGCGAAGACAATGCGGGAGCTGAACACGTTGATGGCGTCCTGCGAGGCGGCATCACCCAGAATCTGAACTGCCGACTGGCTGACGAGGGGGAACATGAAGCCTGCCTCGGCATTGTTGGTAGGCGGAGCGAGAAACCATCCCAGGAGCAGGATGATGAGCGGTCCGATGCCCCACGCCATCTGCGAGATGCCGATGTTTCGGCCTCGGTTGCCTATCTCCGAACTCTCAGAGATATAGGTCCACGATGCCGGCACTCCCACACCTACGCTGACTCCCGTGACCAGGAATCCGGCGAGAAGCATGGGGAAGCTGGTGGTGAAGACCACGAGCAGCACGCCCACCATATAGATGAGCATATTGTATGTGTATATCGCCTTCCTGCCGTATTTGTCGGCAAGGAATCCACCGATGATGGCTCCTATCGCCGCACCGAGACAGTTGGCGCTGATGGCGTTGAGGATTCCGAGATGCGACTCGGTGAGCGAGAGATAGTTTTTCCAAAGCGACAATCCGCTTGCGCCTGCCACTATGGCTCCGGCATCGAGATAGTTGGTGAGAGACACGGCGATGGTGCTCTTCAGACTGCTTTTGTTGTTTCCCATAATGTGTATGTCTGTATTTCGTTTTCTTTTCGTTTGCTTTCTCTTTTGGGGTGATCTGCCTTACGGGGCGGGATGCTCCTGAGTCTGTTCTCCGCCCATCCTACCAGTCCTGCAAATCATCAAAAATAAAGACGCTGAAACTGCTTTTTTGTACTATCCCATCTCATGAGGTTTTCTCCCATTTTGGGGCAACGTGCTTGCCCACTTGGGGCAAGCACGTTACCCAACATGGGCAAGCACGTTGCCCCACCTGGGCACATTTTGTTGTCAGCTTCCTGCCCAATATTTTGACTTTTGAGGATGAGCAGTATGGGGTGAAAACAGGTGGAGTTGCATAATGAAGCTGACAGACTCCGATAATATCCGGCTGCTCCGGGATGTGGATATTGTTGAGGTGAATGGGATTGAGGAGTATGTAAAATTTTTACCTGTCACATAACAACATTAGCTGATTTTTATTGCCACAATGGTTCATTTTCCCAACCAGAAGGAAAACCAAGGGCAGCCTTATCTACTTCTGGAAATGTAGCAAAAAGTCTGTTCATCTTATCAAGCATATCGTTATTTGGAGATATGATGTCAAGAAAGTACTTGATGATGCACATATCAAAGTACACTTTCAAAGGATCTGTCGGCAAGGTAATCCAAGGACGTGACATTCTGATTGGCATGGTAGCACGAATAGAGAATACCCTATTCCATACACGTGCATGATGACAACATGAGTTTCTTGTTACAGTGATAATGGTAAGCCAAGATTCTTCCATACCTCTTGTTTTGAGAAGCTGCACTAACTCATGTGGGGTGGAATATGTTTTTATAAACGGAATCCTTGTTGCCATATACCCATAAAAACAAAAACGACCCGCACATTTGAGCATCGTTGAGAGGCTTGGCGGGTTCTCGTGCTGCAAAGATACGAATAATCATTTATAATACAAACTTTTTAGCAGAAAAACACGCAAAGACACTCTTATTCTAACAACTTATATGATATGGGACTTATCTATGCTGACAAGAAAATAGATAATCAAAGGAAACAAGCAGATAATCAGGTACCGTTTTGTGGATTTCATTATATAACATATTGAGCCACATATTTTGTATGCAAGAATAATAAACAAAACCCAAGCAAGCTCTAAGACTGATTTTTTATTTAAAAATGTATCATACTTTTGTAATGTATTGATAATTTCCATAAATTTGCAGGAACAACAAACTATTTGTCACAATTAAATTCATAAGGGCATTATGAAAATCAGAAAAAACATCATCATAAGTATTTTAGGACTTATGACTTCGGCCGGGGCACTCGGTGGAAACATCTGTATGCCTCAACGAACAGAGGTGAAAGACTTCTGCTCTGTCATCTCACTAAACGACAAGACGGGAGACAGCAGACCGTTTGTACATTTCGTCACGACACTGTGGCCAAAGCTTGATACAGCCAGCGGCCGTGAAGCACTGGTGAAAATCCATCAGCTTGCCATGAAAGAATCTTATGGCAACGGAAACACGCCTAATGACAATGGGGACGTGCTTGCCAAGCTGTTTGAGATGCTGGACAAGTTAGGGATTACCGGAGCTGACCTGACAAAAATGCTCGAATATATGAAGAAGGTGTATCCGCTCTATGTATTCCAGATAGAAAACCGTGTGCGTCCGAATGTGGACTATGACAACGGACTGACCGTTGACACCATCTACCAGGCACCGATTGACGAGGCCTATTACGGTCTGGCAAACGAGAAGAACAAATACGTTCCCGCCGGACTGTCTTTGCAGGAGATTGAGGAGCTGGAGAGCAATGGCGCTATCGGCAAGCGCAACGGCTCCTACGTATGGGGAATGGGTACATACAAAGACAAGCTCTACTGGTCTACCAACAACAACTATCTCTGCATGCAAGGCTATGGCAGTTTCGTGCAGCCGGGCGTGGGCGACAATGTGCCATACGAAAACAAGTGCTGGGCATGCGAATACGGACAGTCTACTTATGCCAAGGAAGCCTATGCCGACGGCGATGAGAACAGCAAGTATGCCGACATACGTCCGCCTCGCATATACAGCTATGACACGAAATCGGGCATCGTCACCGACATAACACCGTCGATAGATGAATATCCGATATTGAAAAACTGTCAGGGACTGCGCTCCTGCGGCATCCTTAACGGCGTAGTGTTCTTCGGCGGACCAGGCCTGTATGCCAGCGACTGGGACTCCAAGGCTTCGGCTGCCTTCGTGGCATACGATGCCGACAACGACCGCATTCTGGGAGCCAGCAGCCTGAGCGACGTTGACGGATGCAAGGTGGTGAACGTCAGACGATGGCGAGTAGTAAACAATGTTCTCTATGTCACCGTGGGCATAACGCATCCTACCACCGGCAAGAAGATCGGTGCACTGCTCCGCTGGTATGGCGACAAGAATGACCCGTGGAAATTCCATATCGTGGGACTCGTAGACAACGAGGCGGCAGAACTTGCCTGTTTCAACAACCGCATATATATAGGAACGTGGGCAACGGTGTCTGCCGTTCATGTCAGTCCGGAAATTCCTGAAGGAGGCTTCACTCCAGTCAGCATCGACAGCGAGATGTGGCCTAAAGTATGGACAAGTGATGTGGCGGAGCCGACAAAAACGCTCGGCCGTTCGATTACCTCCGTCGCCGGATTCCATGAGTGGCGCAACCATCTGTATTGGGGAGTGTTCTGTCCTAACTATTATGTGCTCTCTACGGCACAGTCAACATACGGATCCCTGACCTCGCCTGACGCCCTGGCTTTCATTCTCGGCAACTACCGCACACCGTCGTTCTGGCGCATCGACAAAGACAACAACTATGAGTTGCTCTATGGTGACACTACGAACCCGAAACCTGTATACGACAAGGAAGGAAAAATTGAAAACTGGGAACTGGAACCTAGCGGACTGGAAGCCAAGTGGGGACGAGGAGGCTTTGGAAACCTCTGGACCATATATATATGGGCAATCCAGGAATATGACGGCAATATGTATGTAGGTACGATGGACCTGTCTAACCTTGCCGATGCTGCAGGTTCGAACCTCGTGGGCGACGCAAGCTTTGCCACACTGTCGAAACTGCTCACTGGCCTTGACGCGAGTGACGAGGGCTTTGAACTTCTGCGCATGACCGACGAGGAAGAGGCTCCGAAATACATCACCGAGAACGGCTTCAACAATGCTCAGCAGTATGGCGTAAGAAATCTTGAGGTTCTTGACGGCAGACTGATGCTTGGTTCTGCATCCATGTCGAGCCTAAAGCCAAATGGCGGATGGCACGTGCTCAGTATTACTGACGACAAGAATTCTGCCTCTGTCAGCCAGAGCATGATAAAGAAGCCGGGCATAATAATGGAGCGCAACGCCGGATACATAAACCTTGCCACCGTGGGTGGCGAGAGGATTACCGCCATTGAGGTATACGATGCTGCCGGCCGCAGAATCAACTCTGCCCGTCCTGACAGTCATCTGGCTTCTATTCCATTGCAGAATGTCAAAGGTGTCAATATCATCAAGGTTACTTCTGAAAAAGGGGAATGGGAGATCAAAGCCGGTTTATAACCTCCTGACTGACAAAAGAGATCTTATAAAAAACGAAAGACTGCAAGCAGTCATAAAGTCCCCAAACTGCCTAATGAACGTTTGGCGATAAACAACGACCAGGTTACTGTAGGAAAAAAGCAATCCATATTATTATCCCAAATCGGTCATTAGGCCGTTTAATGTATAATTTTAATAACTGCTTGCAGTCT
>OOBZ01001494.1_pt1 | contig 15388 bp, 15 predicted proteins | sample 1671601 | NCBI WGS metagenome assembly OOBZ01 (sample SAMN06348173, study PRJEB24527) | human gut metagenome | biome: human gut; feature: ankylosing spondylitis patient; material: feces | host: Homo sapiens | place: China | collected 2015-10
TTGAAATGATGCAGCAGCTTGAACAAGGGAAAGCCTCCGCTGTGTTCGTCAAAGACCTTTCCCGTCTGGGCCGAAACTATATTGAGGTCGGACGGCTGACAGAAGAATTTTTCCCGGACCATGACATCCGACTTGTTGCCGTTTCGGACAACATCGACACGGCCGAGGGAGAAAACGAACTGGCACCCATCCGAAACCTGTTCAATGAGTGGTATGCCCGCGACATCAGCAAGAAACGCCGTATCAGTAATAAAATCAAAGGCAACTCCGGCGAACCGATGGGACTTCCTCCCTATGGGTATATCAAGGACCCGAACAATCCCAAGCATTGGGTCATTGATGAAGAAGCTGCACAAGTTGTCCGGCGCATTTTTGATATGACGTTGGAGGGCTTTGGCACGGAACAGATTGCCACCCAGTTTGAAAAGGAAGGCATCCTGACGCCGCAGGCCTACTGGATTCAGAAAGGCATCGGCCGTCCCGGAAGGAGCAAGATACGGCCCGCTACCAAGTGGAATGGCTCCACGATTACCCATCTTCTGTACCAGCAGGAGTATTGTGGTGATGTTCTGAACTTCAAAACCTACTCCAAGTCCTACAAGAACAAAAAGCGGATTCATAACGACCCGGAAAATTGGGTAGTGTTCCAAGATGTTCACGAGCCCATTATTGAACGTGCCGTATTTGAACAGGTACAGCAGAAACGCGGAAAAATGCGCAAACGCCGTACCAGCAACGGAGAACACAATATGTTCTCCGGCCTACTTGTCTGCGCAGACTGCGGCTGCAATCTGCATTTCCACTTCAATCAGGGCAACCCGGAAATCAAGTATTTCAACTGCTCCAACTACAAGGGCAACCGTGGTACCTGCCAATCCACCCACTACATCAGGGTAGACTTTCTGGAAGAAGTGGTGTTGGGCGAGATTCGGCGGCTGACCAAGTTTGCCAGCCTCTACGAGGACGACTTTCTGAAAGCTGTTATCGGGCACTCCCAGCAGGCGGACGAAGCCGACCGCAAGCTGAAAGAGAAAGAGTTGAAAGCACTCCTTGCCCGTGATGAAGAACTGGATGGCCTCTTTGAGCGCATCTATGAGGACAATGTTTCCGGCAAGATCTCTGATGAACGCTTTTCCAGAATGTCCCGGAGATATGAGGACGAGCAAAAGGAGCTGACCGAGAAAATCAAACAGCTCCGCTCCGAAATCGAAAAGCAGAGCAGCCGCACCATGACAACGGATATGTTTATCAGTCTGGTTCGCAAGTACACCAGAGCAAAAAAGCTGACACCCCGGATGCTGAATGAACTGGTGGAAAAAATCGAAGTGTTCAATGCAGAAAAGGTCAACGGTGTATGGGAGCAGCGGCTCCGCATTCACTACAACTGCGTGGGCACCATCGAGATTCCAAGCGCACTTCCTTTACCGACACCTGATGTGTCGGTGAATACAAGAAAAGGCGTAGTTGTGAACTACGCCCCCTGTGATGTCGCTATTTAGCAAATAAAAAATGACGAATGTTCTTTGACAGCTAAATGCTGTAAGAACATTCGTCATGGTGCGATGGAAGGGACTCGAACCCCCGGCCTACTGATTCGTAGCGCACGCCGGGCGATTCCCTCAATTTTTGGAAGTTACGTTTTATCGTTATTTTATTGCGAAACATCGCAGGTTTTGAACTTCGAGTTTCTGCACCCTTTGTCCGATTTTGCAACGATTTGCACCCTTTGCACGTTTTGAAACCGTGCAAAAACCGTGCAGAAACCGTGCACTTACTCCCAGACAAACTAAAATCCACTTCATCCGACAACGACTTGACGGCATTGGTTCGAGTGACCGCACACCATAAATCAAGTCTTGGAGGATACGACTATGATGAAATTACTTTCCTGCCGCTACAATACGGACACCAACCGGGTAGAAGCCCGGTTCGTGGATGGCACCACTCTTGCCATCGACTGCATCGCCGCCGAGGATGAGTACGGCAACACCCCGACACAGCGGGCAGAGCTAGACTGGCTGCTCTATAACAAGCCCTTGGAGCACGCACAGATGGTGCTGAGAGGGGAGATGGAGCATTACCTGTCGCTGGGATGTGACCATGGCAGGCTGGAGGACTGAGCCGCAGAAAACGCGCGGCAAAATGCTAATCGCGCGGCGCGCGTTTATATCCTTTCCTTGTACCAGTCCATCGCCTGCTTCATCGCAGCTTCGGGGGCAAAGACATAGCGGCGGTCCAGCACTTCCAGACCCAGCGCACCGGTATAATGGATTGCCTTGAGCTTTTCCAGTGCCCTGTCCAGATCCAAAACACCATCGCCGGGCACCAGATGCCCGCCGGGGTTGCCGTCCACAAAATGGACGTGTCCCAGATTCTCCGGGCCGATCACATCAAGGAAGGTGGAGAAGGTATCCACCGCCGTCGTGGCGATGACATCTGTATCCGCCAAGCCCATAAGGCGCGGGCTGTTGACCGTGCGCAGCAGACGGCGCAGCTGGCTTGCTTCATTGCAGATGTGGGTGGTGTACTTGGTAAAAGGCTCTACCGCCAGCGTCACGCCCTCCTGCTCTGCCTTGCGGGCAATGCGTCCCATTGCCTCTGCACACCAGCCAAACGCGTCCTCTGCATCTACATCCAGATAAGCAAAGCCGGTAGATACCACCATGTGGTCGCAGTCCAGTTGTACGGCCGCTTCGATGTGCTGGTTGAAAAAGTCCACGGTGCGGTCCCGATAGACCTTATCCGGATGAGAAACGCTGATGGCATACACGCACTGCTCCGGCGTAAAGCAGCGCAGAGCAAGATGATGTGCCTTGATCTTGCGGTTCAGCTCAGCCAGACGGGCAGCGTCGAAATCCTCCAGATGGAGGTGGGGGCCGGATGCCCACAGTTCGATAGACTGATAGCCCAGCCGCTCGGCAGATTCCAGAAAATAATCCAACGTATAGCGCTTGTAATGATAATTTGCTGCACACAACTGTGAAAGTTCCATCGTTATTGCTCCTTTTCCTGTAAATAAGGCTCAAACTGCTGCACGATCCGGGTCGCGAGGGCCTTGCCCCGTGCCATGCACTGCGGGATGCTCTCCCCAAGGCTCACGCCGTAGGTGAATGCCGCAATATAAGAATCGCCTGCTCCCACCGTATTTACCACCGGCACGTTTTCCGCCGCCTGATGATAGAATCTCTGTCCATCGTAGGCAAGGCTTCCATGCTCGCCCAGCATGGCGATCACACAGCCTGCGCCCTTCGCTTTCGTGCGGCGCATAAATTCCCGGATATAGTCATCATCCTTGTCGTAGGAGAAAAAGGCGTAATCCAGATAGGGGAGAAGCGCGTCGTTGGAGGGCTGCTCCAGTCGTTTCGAAAAGTCGTAGACCCAGATCTGCCCCGGCTGGCGCAGCGCAGCGATATAGCGCTCTGCCTTTGCCCAGCGCTCTGCATACACGATGTCAAAGCCCTTGACAAATTCCATATCCTCCGCGGAAAGCTCGATCTCCTCCATGGCGTTGCCGTGAAATTCCAGATGCTTTTTGTCCCCGTCTACGAGGTCCATCTTTGCCATACCGGTGGGGCGGTCGATCCTTTTGAGCACCCGCAGCGGAATATCGCGCTGCTTCAGCCGCTCCACCAGCGCATCCGCAAAGACATCGTTGCCCAGCACGGTCATTTCGGTCACATCGCCGCCCTGCGCCTTGTAGTTGAGGGCGAAGTCGATGCTGTTGCCTGTCAGATAGTACCGGTCCATCCGGTAGTAGACATCAATGCAGTTGTCTGCCATTGCGATTGCTTTTTTCATTCCGCAGCCCCCTTACTCGCCCATGACGTAGATCATATATTTGCGGTTTTTGATGCCATCGTACTCGCAGAAATAAATATCCGCTGCGCTGCCCAGCTTGATCTTGCCCTCTGCGATCGGAAAAACGCAGTGGTTCCCCGTGAGCAGGCTCTTGAGATGGCCGGGTGCATTGCCGCCGATGGTGCCGTAAGTGGGCAGATAGTGGTTATGATGGTAAGGATAGTTTTCCGGCGCGATCCGGTCCAGCGTCTCCATAATATCCTTTTCCACGCAGGGCAGGCTCTCGTTCACCATGATGCCGGTGGTCGTGTGCTCCGTGATGACATAGACGACGCCGTTCTTTACTCCGGTCTGTGCCACAAATTCACGCACCGGGTCGGTGATGCGGATCAGCTCAAACTCCTTCTCTGCGCAGATGCTTACTTCCTTCAGCTCAAATCTCATTTGTTCTGGCCCTCCCATCCAAAAAAGCGCATTGCATTTTTCCAGTAGATCTTTTCCCTCGTCTCGGGCAGCATCTCCACGCTGTCCATTCCCCGCTTGCTGCGCACCGGGCGAATACGGGGCGAGTCCGAACCGAACATGACCTTATCGGCCAGATTATGATCCAGCCAGTATTCGCCCATGTCCTGCTTGAACACTTTGGGAAACAGCTGGTAGGGACCATCAAAGTTCATCAGTGCAGTGTTTGCGTAGAGATTGGGATACTTGAGCAGCAGAGCCGCCGTCTCCTGCACCCACGGCCAGCCGAAATGAGCAAGGCAGAGGTTGATCTCCGGCCAGCGCAGCGCCACCTCCTCGAATTCCATCGGGCGGGCATACTTTGCCAGCGCGTTATTTTCCAGACAGAATCCGGCGTGGAAGATGATCGGCTTGTGGTATTTGCGGCACAGATCATACAGCGGCACAAGGCGCTCGTCCATGGGGTACATTTTGAGCCGTGCGGTGTTCACTGCAAGTCCGGCCAGCCCAAGCTCAGCAAAGGCACGTTCCAGCTCCTGCACAGCATCGGGGCGGCGGGGGTCCACCGCTGCCATACCGATATAGAACTGTGCATCCAGCGCCACCAGCTTTGCGATCTCATCGTTGGAGATCTCCACCATCCCCGACTCCACAGAGCAATCCTCCGGCAGCAGCACCACCCGTCTAATGTCTGCAAGCGCATACTGCTTGCGCAGCAGCGCCATGTCGGAAGGCTTCATCAGATGATAATTCATGGCATCACAGCGACGGCGAAAGCGCTCCTGATCCTCACAGATCGGTGCAAACAGTGCCGGATGGATATGAGTATCAATGACCATAGGACAGTCTCCTCCTTATTTTTGCATCTTGTGCATCCTGTCCCGATTTTCCAGATAGAGATCCCGGAAAATCGGGTAATGCTCCTGATAAAATTCATGATTTTTCCGGTCCGGCTGCAAGATCCTGCCCTGCGGTAAAGCGGCACGCAGGGCGGCAAAACTTTCCAGCGCGCCGACGCCCAATGCCGCCAGCATGGCGTCTCCGTAGCTGGAGCACTGGAACGGCTCCGGAATGGTCAGCGGCATTCCCGCCATGTCGCAGATGATCTGCATCCATGCAGCGTTTTTCGTGCCGCCGCCCGCTGTGATGATCCGCCGGGGCGGCACCCCCAGCTCCTCAAGCAGCAGCAGGTGCTGATAGGTGGAATAGCCTACCGCTTCCAGCGCAGCGCGGTTGATCTGCGCCCGCCCATGCGTCCCCTTCAGTCCGAAGAGCATTCCGGTGGCCTCTGCGTCCTGCAGGGGGCTTCGCTCACCGTAGATATACGGCAGCAGCATCAGTCCGTCGCTGCCCGGCGGCACAGCAGCCGCCTCCCGCGCCATGACTGCGTAGGCGTTTTCGCCGCCCTGCTTTTCGGCGTCCAGCTCTTTGCTGTACAGTAGGTCACGCACCCAGCGAGTCAATGTGCCCGCCGCATTGGTGCCGTCGCCCAGACAATAGGTGCCCGGCACGGTAAACGCCTTCCCACCCTTGAGGGCGCCGTTGCCCTGCGGCGAAACATAGCTGCCCACGAAGTGATCCGTACAATAGTAATAGAACATCGAGGAGCCATACTGAAAAAAGGCCGTGCCCGGCTCCACCAGACCCACGCTGATGGCCTCTGCCGTGGAGTCACCGGTACCGGTAATGACCGGCGTTCCCGTGGCAAGGCCGGTCTGTGCCGCAGCCTCCGGTGTGACCGTGCCCACGATGTCTGTGGACCATGCACACGCCGCAATCTGGTCCGGGCGGCAGTACAGCCCGCACTCTGCCTCGTTCACACTGCCGTCCGCTTGGTACAGCGGTCGGAACGAGCCTTTGGCAAGGGCCTGATCGATGACATATTTCCCGGTCAGGCGCGCCGTCAAAAAGGAGCTGCCCGTGAGGAAATAGGCCGTCTTTGCGTAGATCTCCGGCTCATGCCGCCGCAGCCAGAGGATCTTTGTGGCCGTGTCGCCGGAGCAGATGGGATGGCCGAACAGCTCCTGCACCCGCGCCTGTCCGTAATGCTCTGTCAGCCACGCCGCTTCCTCTGATGCGCGGGCGTCGATGCCGTAGAGGATGGCCGGGCGCAGCGGGCGGCACTGTTCGTCCACCGGCAGGCAGTCGGTGCCCAATGCACTGGTGCCCACGCAGGCGATCTGCTCCGGCCGGATTCCGCTCTGTTTTATCAGGGTCCGGCACAATTTGCACAGGTCGCCCCACCAGACCGCCTCGGCCTCCTGCTCGAACCACCCGGGCTGCGGGTTGTTCATCCCATGGGGCACCGAGGCATCCGCCGCCACTCGGAAGCTTTCGTCGATCAGGATGCCGCGGGACTCAAAGGTACCGATGTCGATGCCCAGAAAATAGCGTTTCATCCTGCTCTCCTTTCTCACAGTCGGGCGCGGATGTCGTACACGATCTCCATAAAGCTGCGCACTCGCTCTTCGTCCACACGCCCGTTGAACACGCCGTCCTTCTTGAACGCAGTGCCCATGCAGACGGCATCGCAGTATTTCAGCTTCTCTCTCACATTCTCGTGGCGGCAGCCGGTATTGCAGAACACCGGCACATTGCGGGACTTTGCCACCTCGTAGACCTTGTTCAGGATGGAATCATCCGGCTCGCTGCCGGCAGAAGCGCCGGACACGCACAAGCCGTCTGCAAAGCCACCGAACATGATAGACTTTGCCACCACCTGAATATCCCGCTGCACCAGATAGCTGTCTGCCTCAGGGTTCACCTTGAACAGCAGCTTCATATCCGGGATCTCCAGCGCCTTGCGGTGGCGGACTGCCTCACCGCTGTTGGAGGTATAAAGGCCATATTCTCCCATGTATGCACCTGAGAAGCAGCTCCGGGCAAATCTTGCGCCGGTGGCAGCAGCAAGGTCGATGGTCGCGATCGGATTCTTGACCACATTGACGCCATAAGGCACCCGGATCAGCGGGCGCAGAGCGCCGATGATATAGGCCATCGCCGAGATCACTGCCACATCCGCCACCGGCTGGTAGGGCAGACTAAATTCATTGGCAAACAGAATTCCGTCCACGCCGCCGTTCTGCAGCGCCACGAGATCCTGCCGGGCGTGCTCCAGCACGGTGTCCATGCTGCCGCAGTAGCCCGGGTCGCCGGGCAGGGCATCCAGATGCAAAAGCGCGATGATGGGTTTTTCAACCCCAAACATTTCCTGAGTCCACACGGTATTGCTCTCCTTTATATCCTTCCGTTTCAATCCAGTTCGTGCGTGTTGGCGCGCATCCACGCCACGGTGTCGTCAATGGCCTTGTCCGGGTCGATGTAGTAGCGCCGGTCGCAGATCTCAAAGGAGCAGCAGCCGTCATAGCCCTGCGCTTTGATCTGCTCGTAGTAGTCTTTCATGGGGAAATCTCCATCTCCGGGCACCGTATGTCCCCGGTCGTTGAAATGGACATACTGCATCCGGCTGCCCAGATTTGCAAAGTAATCTGCCACCGTCTCGCCGGCATACGTCATCTGATCCATATCCACCATGCCCACGACGGCCGGAGAGTCGATCTCATCCAGCATTTTTGCAATATCCCTGCTGGTGATGAGGACATTCGTGGTCGTGTTTTTCAGCTCTTCCAGCAGCAGGGTGACGTGCTTGCGTTCTGCGTAGGCGGCGAGCTGTGCCATAGATTCCCGGCAGTTGTTCCACGCCTCCTCCCGGGGGGCATCAAAGTACCCGAAGCCGGTGCTGATCTGCACCCGGGGACAGCCCAGAAACTCTGCCGTGTCGATGGCACGCTGATAGTACCGCAGGCTGGATTCCCGGGTGATCCGGTCCTGTGTGCAGAAGTTGACGGGATAGACACAGTTTTCCGGGGTCATTGCCGCGACCGACAGATGGCGGCGGCGCAGCTCCCCATCCAGCTCCAGCAGATGGGAGAGGGGATGGTCAAACAGGTTCAGCTGCGGTGCCGAGCAGTACAGGTCGATGCTGTCGAAGGGAGAGCGCTCCACTTTATCCAGAAACTTTGTGAGCGGGTAGCGCAGATAGTGGTAATTCATCGGTGCAAATTTCATACGAAGATCTCCTTTACAATGACTGACGGAGTTTGTCAGGAAACAACTATGCCCGGCCGCCTGTCCACATCAGTGTGCGGCTCAGAGGGACCGGGCGTAGCTGCTTTCCGGAGAAAGATGTATATGTCGAATGGGGGGGATCGCGTCAGAATACGAGCATGCCCAGAGCGAAGGCAACCACGATCGTCACCACAGACATGACCAGACCGGGCAGCATATAGCTGTGATTCAGCACATATTTGCCGATCTTGGTGGTTCCAGCAGAGTCAAAGCCGATGGCGGCGACACACTGGCCGGAGGCAGGGATCACATAGTTGGCATTGCATGCCACCCAGCCTGCGATGATGATGTAGACGGGCAGATTCAGGGCCATGCCGATGGGGACCATGATCATGGTCGTGGAAGCCTGACTGGTGGTGATCGCTGCGACGATGAACACGGCAATGATGTAGACCCAAGGATACTGGTTTGCGATCGCGCCCATGGTATCAGAGATGTAGGAAGCCTGATCGCCGATGAAGGTGTTGACCATCCAGCACAGACCGTAGGCAAGCACCACGGCGAACATACCGGTCTTGAAAACGGGCTGATCCAGCATGGTGCTGCTGTTGAACTTGCAGACCAGAACGATGAGAGCTGCACCCAGCATCATGAAGATCTCAATGATGGTGGTCATGCCCAGCTGGGAGCCATCTGCAAAGGTGGGACGCAGAGCGGAAACTGCACCGAAGGTAACGATCGCCAGCATTGCGACCAGGAAGATCACCACGGCAATCTTTGCCTTGCCGGTAATGGGCTTTTCTTCTGCCTTATTCTGCTTGTAATCCTTGACAAGGCCCTGCTTGACGCGCTCCAGATACTCCGGGTCTTCGCTCAGCTCCTTGCCGCGGTGCAGCACAGAGATGCCTGCCGCCACAGAGCCAAGCAGCGTTGCGGGCACACAGACCAGCAACAGATTGAACAGGTTGATGTTGCCGTAGGAGACCATCAGACCGAGGATGCCTGCCGTAGCCGCAGAGATGGGGCAGGCGGTGATGGCATTCTGGGATGCGACGACGGTAGCCGAGATGGGGCGCTCCGGCCGGATGCCCGTATCCATGGCGATCTCATTGATGACCGGCAGCAGGCTGTAAACGATGTGGCCGGTGCCGCACATAAAGGTGAAGATGTAAGCGATGACCGGAGCAAGGACGGTGATGTGCTCCGGGTGTTTCCGCAGGATCTTCTCGGCAAGCCGGACCATGTAGTCCAGACCGCCCGCAGCCTGCATTGCAGATGCCGCCAGAATAACCGCGATCATGATGCGGATGACGGTGATGGGAGGGTCAGAAGGGGAAACGTGCAGGAAGAACGTCAGGATAAACATGCCGATACCGCCGGCAAGTGCCATGAAAGGTCCGCCCTTGCGGGTTCCGATGAAGATCATCACCAGAACGATGAGTAGCTCGATCCAAAACATGAAATATACCTCCTTCAGGCATAACTTCGGGTGAATGTTCAATTCTGATCGAATGCTGCGCGCCTGCATCAGATCACGCCGCAATACATCACCGAACACTGGGAGGGCTTCCCGTCATCGTCAATGTATTGTTTTGTATCATGGTGCAATAATACAATGCAAACACCGCCTTGTCAACAGAATTCAAGCATTTTCGTCAAAACATACTATCAACGTGTCCTTGTTTTGTGAATCACTACCAAATTATTGTATCCTTCTGTCCTCATTTGCTCCCGTTTTGTCTCTTACTTCTATAATACAAAAAGAGAGCGCCCTTGAAATTCTGCTTCAGGGACGCTCTCTTTTTATTTTTATACCTAGGTGCGCCTTTTTGTTGTACTCATCTTTGACAGCTCAGACCATGAGCTTAAACTTATCCGCGATGCAGAGCTGACGGCTCAGATAGCAGTGTTCCCCGCTCTGATCGTGCACCACGCTCTTGATGGACAGCAGCGGGTAGCCCTTTACCACATCCAGATACTTGGCCTCCTGATGGTTCGCAAACACGATCTCAAGGACTTTATCTGAGTGTGTGAATACAATGCCTGTTTCCTTTCGGATCGTCTCATACAGAGAGGCATTGGTCAGATCTGCATTGAACAGAAAGAAAAAGCTCTCCGGAAATTTGCAGGTTTCCAACAGCATCGGTCTGCCGTCCGCAAGGCGCAGGCGCTCCACAACCAGCATCTGTTCGTCCTTTTTCAGCCCAAGCTGCCCCCGTTCTTCCTCCGTGGGCTGTTCCAGTGCAATCTTGATCGTCTTTGCGCCGGGCTGGTATCCCATCATATGGCACATATTGGTGTAGCTCAGCACGCCATCCAGCTTTCGCTGGATCTTCTTTTCCGCAACAAATGTGCCCTTGCCGGGCTTGCGCACCAGAAATTCTCCCTGAGACAGCTCATCCAGTGCTTTACGCACCGTGACGCGGCTGACCGAATAGCGCTCACAGAGTTCATTTTCCGTTGGCAGACGGCTGCCCGGGGGATACTCGCCCGCATCAATAGCCGCACGCAGTGTTGCGGCGAGCTGTTGAAACAGCGGCGTTGAAATTGTATTATCCAAACTCATGGTATATTCTCCCGTTCTTATTTTTATCACGAAATACGGTTTATTTTCAATTTGCTCTTTTGCGTGCCCCGCAAATATGTCACAATACAAACTTATTATATATAAGTTTTATCCTTGCGTAAAGAGGAAAAACAAATTTTTTCTCCCTTGCGTCTGTGCATGGCCGTTTTCCAGCGCCCCCTATTTATATAGGAAGCCCGCCACATTTCGTTTCGTTCCTTGTAAGAAATGCACAATTTTTTTGTCCTATTTTCGGTATTGACATTTGTATTGCTTTGTATTATCATCATGGCAAGGAAAGTTCCTCCGGAAACCACCGGAAGGAATCGAGACAGCTTAATATGAAATGCAGGAGGGTAATACAATGCATTACAAGTACACTGACATCAAGGCCATCGTCGCTGAAATTCTGGAGAACAAGAAGGACGAGGGCGGCGTCAAGAACATCTATTTCGTGGGCTGCGGCGGCTCTCTGGGTGCTCTGTACCCTGCAAAGACCTTTATGGAGCGCGAGAGCCTGACGCTGAAGTCCGGCTGGGTGAGCAGCAACGAGTTCGTCCACAGCACGCCCCGCGATTTCGGCAAGAACTCCATCATCTGCCTTGCCTGCCACAAGGGCAACACTCCCGAGACCATTGCCGCTGCAAAGCTGGGCAAGGAGATGGGCGCCGCTGTCATCATCCTGACTTGGCTGGAAGAGTCTGAGATCATCGAGTTCGGCGATTACATCATCCATTACTCCTTCGACGCCAGCCCGGATCACCTCGCTGGTGACATCGACTACGCCGGTGAAAAGACCATGTGCGCCCTGCAGGTCGCCGTGGAGCTGCTGAATCAGACCGAGGGCTACAGCAACTACGATAAGTTCCAGCAGGGTGCCGGCATGATCACCACCGTGATTCGCAAGGCCCGCGCTCATGTGGCCCAGCGCGCTCTGGACTTTGCCGAGGAGTACAAGAACGACTCCGTCATCTACACCATGGGCAGCGGCGCAGGCTACGGTGCCGCTTACATGGAGAGCATCTGCATCTTCATGGAGATGCAGTGGATTCACTCTGGCACCATCCACACCGGTGAGTTCTTCCATGGCCCCTTCGAGGTCACCGACGCCAACACCCCCTTCGTCATTCAGGTGTCCGAGGGTTCTACTCGTGAACTGGACGAACGCTGCCTCAAGTTCCTGCACACCTATGCAAAGCGCATCGAGGTGCTGGACGCCAAGGAGCTGGGCCTGTCGGTCATCGATCCCGCTGTCGTGGACTACTTCAACCACTCTCTGTTCAACAATGTCTATCCCATCTACAACCACGCCCTCGCTGAGACCCGCCAGCATCCGCTGACCACCCGCCGCTATATGTGGAAGGTCGCATACTGATACAGACGGAAAGGATCTGATACGATGAGCGCAGTGAAGATCATCGCCATCGGCGATAATGTGTGTGACAAATACCTTTCCCGTGGGAAGATGTACCCCGGCGGCCAGTGCGTTAACACCTGCGCCTATGCCGCAGCAAACGGTGTGCCTTCCGCTTATCTGGGCAAGTTTGGCAGCGATGAGGTCGCCGCCTACAACCAGAAGATCCTGCACGAGCTGGGCATCGACATCAGCCACTGCCGCCATTTTGAGGGCGAAAACGGCTTTGCCATGGTCACGCTCAAGGGCAACGACCGCGTCTTTCTTGGCTCTAACAAGGGCGGCGTCGCCAAAGAGCACAGCTTCGACTTCACGCAGGAAGATCTGGAGTACATCAAAGGCTTCAACCTGATCTACACCAACCTCAACAGCTATATCGAAGAGGACCTTCCCTTCCTGCACACGGCCGGCGTGCCCATCGCCTATGACTTTTCCACCCGATGGACCGACGCCTATCTGGAAAAAGTCTGCCCCTATGTCACCGTGGCCATCCTGTCCTGCGCACACCTGAGTACCGAGGACCGCGCCCGCGAGATGCAGAAGGCCGCCGACCACGGCGTTTCCATCGTGCTGGGCACCATCGGTGAGGACGGCTCCTATGTGCTGTACAACGGCAAGACCTACTACGCCTCCGCCGTGCACGCAGATGACGTCATTGATACCATGGGCGCCGGCGACTCCTACTTTGCTGCTTTCCTCTGCTCGCTGCTGAAGTCTTCCAAGAGCGGCGCTCTGCTGGAAGGCACCGAAGAAGAAAACGCCGCGCATCTGCAGGAAGCCATGCAGATCGGCGCAGCATTTGCTGCAAAAATGTGCGCCAAGGAAGGCGCATTCGGCTACGGAACCCCCATCGTGGGACGCACCGAACTGTAAAATAAACAGGAGGCATTTTCATGAAACCTGATCAGTATGAAAACAACGCGGAAGGCATCCTCTGCGTTTATAAGAATCCCAAATGGCTGGTTTGCATCAAGAACTGGAAGCCTGACAACGACATTGCCGGCATCGCTCATCTGGAGATCCATCACTCCACCGACGAGCAGTTCATCCTTGCCGCTGGTAAGGCAATCCTCATCACCGCCGAGCGCGAGGGCGGCAGTTTCAAGAATATCGAGCTGACCCCCATGCAGCAGGGCAAGGTATACAATGTTCCCGCCGAGTGCTGGTTCTACTCCATCACGCAGAAAAACACCAAGGTGATCTATGTGCAGGACTCCAACTGCTCCATGGAAAACAGCGACTTTGCCGACCTGACCGCTGCTCAGATCACCGACATTCAGGAGCGTGCACGCAAGATCCTCGCAGAGTGAAAAGGAGCTTTTTATGCCGATCCGATGCGTCCTCTTTGACTTTGACGGTGTGATCGCCGATACCGAGGGACGGAACGCTGACTATCTTGCCGCCGCTCTTGCACACTTCGGGGTCCGACTGACAGAAGCAGATCGGAGCGCACTGGTCGGCATCAATGATTCCTCTCTGCTTGAGGCACTGCTGAAGCGGGCAGAAATGCCGGTCACTCTGGAGCAGCTGCAGACCGAACGCGCACGCCGCGGCAACTACTACGAAAACGGTGCCGACCTGCATCCGCAGCCCGGTCTGCGGGAGTTTCTCTCTGCGCTTCGCGCACAGGGCATTCGCACCGGCGTAGTCTCCTCCACCCGGTCACAGCTCATTCTGACAGCACTCGACCGCCTGCATCTGGTCTCACAGTTCGATGTGGTGATCTGTGGCGACATGGTCACTCGGCGTAAGCCCGATCCGGAACCTTATCTGCGGGCAGCGCAGCTTCTGGGGCTTGCCCCCGGCGATTGTCTGGTCATCGAGGACTCTCCCGCAGGCATCCGTGCCGGAAAGGCCGCCGGCTGTACCGTGCTGGGCTATACTGGCAGCTCAATCCGTCAGGACGTCTCTGCGGCAGATCTCACCCTTTCTGATTTTCATCTTTACCGACAAATTTCACCTTTTCAGAATCTTTCTCCGTTCTGATTTTATGACAAAACAGACCAAACCTGTACAAATAGGTTTGGTCTGTTTTGCATTTAAGTTATTCTGCCCCGTATTGGAAACCCGCCACCGTAGGAACGGTTCTACTTATTTCTTTTCGGAAGGTTCCATGGCGTTCCCCGATCGTTCCGACCTTTCTGCCCGCACGATGCTCACCAGCGAAGGCTCCGTTTCCCGCAGCACCCATGTAGTCGCAGACCCACAGACCCAACGTCTGCGTACGCTAACGCCCATCGAATGCGAACGGCTCAACAGCTTCCCGGATGATTGGACAGCCGGGATGCCGGAACGACTGCGCTATTTCACCATGGGGAATGCGCTCGTCGTTTCGCTGGTCAAGGCCATGGGCAAGCGGATCAGCGCACTGGCCGAGGACGAGCGGCGCAGTTGATGGGCGTTTCTCTTGGGTTTCCAAAGGGGTGCGGGTCGCCAGTGGCGACCTCAAAATGCAGCGCATTTTGAAGCACCTGACCGAGCCGACAGGCGAGAGGCAGCATCCCTTTGGCACACGACTTTGCCTGCAAAGTCTAGTGTGTTACACCTTGGTTCCGGCTGATGCGGAAAAGGGGCTGCGAGAGGCTCCGGCAAGCACCTGTTCTGTGGCAGAAGGATGAGCGGATGGGCATGGTCTTTGACGATTTCCGCCTGCCCAGCGCAGGCTTGCAGAGGAACCAATGGTGTACGTTCTCCCGTCCTGCCGTAGCAGCGTTTTTCTCTATCAGGCGCAGGGCAAATGATCAGCGTCTGTGCTTTCCCCGCATCCCTGCCTTTGTGCGTCCACTGCGCCATCGCTCAGATGCAAGTCCGAAAGGACTGCATCTGGGCGTTTTTTGTTTTCCGTCACACCCAGCAGGTAGTCGGTGGTCACGCCATAGAACTCAGCCAGCGTTGTCACCGCATAAATGCTGAGGTCGGTCACATCGTCGCTCTCATATTTCGACAGTGCCGATTTGGACAGACCCGTCTGCTCTGCCAGCGTTTCCAGCTTCAGATTCCGCTCCACACGCAGGTCTTTGAGCCGTTCTCCCAGTGTCAGCTTGATGTTCATGGTCGCACCTCCGATGTTTTTTGCACAG
>OOBZ01001500.1_pt1 | contig 15372 bp, 19 predicted proteins | sample 1671601 | NCBI WGS metagenome assembly OOBZ01 (sample SAMN06348173, study PRJEB24527) | human gut metagenome | biome: human gut; feature: ankylosing spondylitis patient; material: feces | host: Homo sapiens | place: China | collected 2015-10
TGACTGGAGTTCAGACGTGTGCTCTTCCGATCTGTTATTATCGGTGTTCAAAGTGTTGGAATAAAGGCGGCTGCTCAAATAAAAAAAGCACATACGAAAGCGTGATTGAAAAATTCCTTCTTGAAAATTTGGAAGAGCAGGCGAAGTTGCAGCTTGCGGAAAAGCCAAGGGAAATGAAATCTACCAAAAGCCTTGAAGAACGCTTGAAGCGTCTCAACGACATCTATCTCATGGGAAACATGGAAAAATCGGAATACGATGCGAAGACGAAAGAAATAAAAGAAAAAATCGTCAAAATACAAATGGAAAATAAAAAACATGGAGAGTGTTCCGGTGCAAAACTCTCCATGAACTTCAAAAAAGTATACGAAACTTTAAGCAAGGACGGAAAAAAAGTATTTTGGAGAAATACTTTAGATAAAATTTTTGTGAGCGAAAATATTTCCTTTACCTTTAGAGGGTAATATACTTATATATCATAGCCGAACTATTATGACATAAAAGTATATTATAACAGAAAAACCACCGGCAAGCGGTGGCTTTCTGTGAAAGTGTGTGTGTTCGTGCGAAAGATAGGATTTTTACACTATTATTATACCTCTGATATTTTTATGCGTCAAGAAAATACTTCGCTACTTTGTATTTCTTTCCATCAACGTCATTGATGAAGTTGTCTGCCATGCTGTAATAGAATTCTGCGTCCTCTGACATACCCACCATCGCCGCCGTGTCGTGATAATCGTTGTAGCACATATTCATCACTAAATACCATGAAACGCAATCAAAATCGCTTCTTTTTGCGCTTACAAATGAAACGATTGTTTCCATCGACCATTTTTCACCATACGGACGCATATTTCTGACGATCTCTTTTGCCTTTTCATCGCAAATATGGTATGCCACTGCTCCGATTTCGTCCATGATGCTTTCATAACATGCAGGATCATATCTTTTCAAGCGTTCCATTCCGTTATTGATTGCATGGTGGACTCTATCCCATTTCGGATCGTTTTTGCGAGAAACAAGGCTAATCAATTCCATGTATTCCATTACTGAATCCTTTCTACCGTCACGATTGCGTTATTGACTGTGGCTGACGCAGACAGTCTAAACGACAATGCAACCTCCGTTCCGATGTTGTTTCTTACGGCTCGCACAATATCCGTAACATTGAGCGTGATAAGGTCTGTTGCCGCTGCCGATGTTGCTCCTGCTACTGCATCAGGAATAGCAACGCCGTTGTTATACATCTGCAAAGTGACGTTTCCGGCAGCTACACCAGTAATATTAAACATCGCGTCAATATCATACGCGCCGCATTTGTTTAAGTTGATGCGGTTATTCGTCATTGCTGTGTTGCAATTCGTATTGAAGATGAGATTCAGCGGAATATCCGTTCCGGCTGTTACTGCTGTCGCAGTTGTGATGTTTGCTTTTAACATTTTCATTCCTTTCCAAGACAACGGCGGGGAAACCCCGCCGATTCTTTAACCTGTCGTTATACTAAAGTCGTCCCAGTCATTCCATTGCACCCATAGGAGATCGGTGCCATGTAATAACCATACGGATTCGTTTTCGGAATGCCGCATAATGCACTTTGAAGCTGAAGCTGATTGATTTGATTCTGCATATCTGCTATTCTGTTTCCGGTGATAGCATCCAAGATTTTCTGTGTCTGTTCTGTCGTGTTTGCATTGATTGCCGCAGTATTGATTGCTCCGTTGTAGTTTACACCGTCAATCGCTCTCTGCGTCTCGCAGCAGCACTGCGCAAGCTGACTTTGTGTCGTGCCGAAGTTGCGAAGCGTTTCATAGCCAAGATTGGAAAGTCCGTTCTGAAGACCCATGTAATCAGACTGCAAGCTGTCACTCAATCTTCCGACTGCGTTGTCAAGGTTGTTGAAGTTCATAGCATTGCAAAGCCCTGCTTCTGTGACCGGAGAACCTTTTGCCCCACCGAAACCAAACCCGCCGCCACCGATGAGCAGAAGAATCAGTAAAGCGAAGACCCATAATCCGGAACCGCCGCCACCGAGTACGCCTGTATCCTTGCCGGTAACTGCGCTGATGTCAGCTAATGAATAATTTTCCATGATAATACTCCTTTTGTTTTATTTATAAAATTGCAATTTTATCGAAGCATGCCAAGAATCACATCGGGGTTTACGCCCATTTCATTGCATTTCTGATAAAAAACCTCTTGTGGGTTTTTACCGTTTACCATATCCATAACCTCTTTGATTCTTGGGTCGTTCATTTGACTAAGCGCGGACATCGGGTCTTTTGCTGTCTGCATGATTTGTTTTATTTGACCGATTGCCGGTGCGATCTGTGTCATTTGTAAAATAGGATTCATTACTCTACCCCCTTATCTGTGAGCGACTTTTTTATTGTTTCGGATAATTCCATAATCTGCGCTTTTAACTCGTCTAATTCCGCATGATTCACAATATCAGCTTTCGGCTCTTGCACTTCCATAAAATCAAAAGCCTTTACCGTAGAGAATCCGGAAGCATCGGACGTTTTCAAATAGAATCTAGGTCTTGTAGAATCCATCAGTATGACTTGTTGGTTTGGGAAAATTCTATAAGCGTTTGCGCTTTCTATTCCATTGACATATTGAATGCCCTGTGTGTTGAACATGATTTTCTCCTTTTTTCTTTTATTCTGACACACATAATCCCATGAGACAATTTACGAATAAGGTACAAAAAAGGCATAAAAAAAGAAGGGGTCGAAATCGACCCCTTTACAATACTTTCCCTATTTTCCTGTTTACACGTTGAGAATATTTCCTTGCTGTGTCTGCTGATATGTTGAGTGCTTCGGCGATTGCTTCTAAGGGAATCCCTCTTGACCGCATCTCAAATACTTCAATCTCTAAATTGACAAAATTGCAATTTTCACGAAAGAAGTCGAGTTCCGGCTTTGTGAAGCCACATACCCGCATGTTTTCTCCTATTCTTTTATCTCTTTCTTTACCTGTTCGTAGACAGCTTCAATAATTTTGTCTAATTCGTCGGCAGATACATTGATTTTCAGTTCTTTCAGCTTATTGGAAACAAACTGCAAAACCTCTGCTTTTTTCTTCTCGCCGGATTCAGACTGCATCCACTGTTTCGCCCATCTGACTGAAACTTCCGTCCAGTACATGATTGTTTCCTGCTTTTCCTTGCTCATTTCAGCCTTTGCAGCCTTCCATTTTGCTGTCACAAGCGGGACTAAAACGCCTGTGATAATCAGTGTGCATAAGCTAATAATTACTTCTGTCCAGTTTACCATGTTATTCATCCTTTCCTTTTACCTTAATACCGGCTAATAACGCCAATTCAATCGTCCACGCGCCAAACCATGCAACGGTCAGCGCATCAGGCACCGTCTTATCCTTGTATGACAGCACCAAAACAACGATGGTATACCAAACGATATTGACCATCGCCGCAATAACAAACTTTGTTCTCTTTTTCATAATCAATCCTCATAAATGATTGGAAGCTTTAATGCTTCCTCACACCATTTCTTAACCTTTGAATTACCTTTCATGCCAATATAGGCCTCATATTGTTCTTGAAATGCTTCGTAATCGTCCTCCGGTATCCCACCGTGCTTGATGTATGATTTTGCGTCGTCTAATAGCTGTTTTCTCCCGATTGCAAGAATCATTCTCTCGCCCGGTCTCTTCTTTTTTCTTCTGTCGTTCACAAAATCGCGAATTGTGGGTCCAACCCAAGACGAGCTGATAACCGCTAGAATCAATGTTAATACGTAGTTCTCCTGCATAAGTTCTCCTTAAATTGCAAATGCTTTGTTAATTTGTTTTCCGCTTCTTGAATCCCAGTTGTAGAACGTCTTAGAGTATTTTACGGATGACCCCATGTGCATACCCCATGTATAAAGTCCTGCTTCTCCTACAATATCGTGCGCTTCGCAGATCTCTTTCCACTTCTTAGCGTACCGAATGAATTCCTTTTCAGAAAGCCCGGGCATGCCCCAATCTGTGGCAACACCCCTTAGATGGCTTGATTTTGCGTTGCCGCCTACTTTTTTATTGTAGGCGGCAGTTCGATACCAAGCATTGATTTTCATCGGTCTTTTGAGCCATTTTCGGAATTCTTCAAGGCACTGTGCGTGAAGAATTGCTTCTGCTGTCAGTTTGACGGTTCCGGTCTGATTTTTAGCATATTCTTTGAACGTGAAATGCTCTGTCAGTTTGGAACCGGATAAAATAACTTTTGCCATGTCTTTTTCTCCTTCCTAAAACGGGTTCTTTGTCTTCGGACTTGCCTTTAATGCCTCGAACAATGCCCATTTTTGTTCCCTTGAAATATCTGCGCTTGATAAAAATCCTTTAAGTTCGTCGTTGGAATATCTGCCGTTTCCGTTTGCATCGATCAGACCGGCAGCATGATCTAACATTTCAGGTGTAATTCCTGCACGCTTGATTGCTTTCGCTCTTTTCACTGCACTGTCAGATAAAAGTGTACCGATTATTTGAGTTGATTGCCCGCTGTCTAAAAGCGCATAAGCCTTTCCGATATTCTTTGTGTAACCGGATTCTCTGATTGTCCTCGCTGCGTTTATCACATCTTCCTTTGTTGCCCCTGCTTCTCGAAGCTTTGTTGCTTTCTCTACGGCTGTTTTCGAGGTCATTGCTATAACTGCATCTTTGTTCATGCCGCTTTCTGCAAGCGCGTAGGCTTTTCCCGCACTGGAATCCGCTCCGCTTTCAGACAATATCTGATTTGCTTCTTTCACTTGGCTAACACTCATCGTGCCGCTGTCAACAAGTGCCTTTTGTGTCTTGTTCAATTCTCCGTAGTCGTAAGCGTTTTTGGTTGTCTCTCCCATAGAAATAACAATAGAACGCTTTGCGGCATCTGATGCCGCTTCGTAAACGTCTCTGACAGCCTCTTTTTTTTCATCTGTTGTCATGTTTTGATATTCGGAAGACGATGTTAAACTTGAAAGCCCTTTGTAAACTTCTTGCCCTCTGACCTTCTTGTACTCTGTAAACTGCTCCGGAGTCATGCGAATATCCCTACCATCATATCTTACAGTGTAGCGTGAGCTGTAATCGGTAGGAACAACGTCTTTCCCCTCGCTTCCAAGTTCTTGACGAAGATTTTCGAGTTCTAACGCGGTTCTGTCCGTCTCTTTCTTTTGCACATACGCCGGAGACAAGAAATTTTCAAGTCCTGCCTTTAGATAGTCCGTTGGAGACTGTTTGCTATCCGTTCTTCCAAACATATCGACAAAACTTTGATTTGTGTTTGTTAAACCCGGGATTTTGTTTTCAAGCTTATCAATATACTTTTCTGTGTCTCTTTGCAGTTTATTTTCTGCTGTCGAAAGCGCGATTTTTCTCTCCGGTACAAGCGTTCTTGCAGTTTGCCCTACAAGCGTAGGTATAAACTGACTTACAAGGTTTTGTGCAGCATTTCCCATGAATTTTACAATATCTTTGCTGTCTCCATTCGCGAAGTCAAACAGATTTTGCACACCGGAAAGCATAGACATCTCCAAAACAGGTTGATAAATCTGTGAAAGACTTTCGATTACGTCCCATATGTTTCCGCCCTCTTTCAACCAAGCGTTTCCGATTTCTACTCCGACAAAGAACGGCATACAGATTGGAGCCGCCCAGTCCATTGTGATGGAATAATCACCAATATTCAGAGCATAATCCTGCTTCCCTAAAAGCTGTTTCCATTTATATTCGCTGTTGTATTCGCCAAGTGAACCGTTTGCAAGTCCCTTGTTTCCCATGTACATACCAAGTGCCATAACGCCGGTTCCGGTAAGCCCTTCTGCTACTTGCGTTATCGCTTTTTGAAGTGCTACTGCGTCTTTTGCTCTCGCAATCTGAAAGATGCCCTTTGCAAGTCCAAGCAGCGAATGAGAAACGCCTCGTCTCAAAATGTTTATCGGTGTCTTTGTGAATGGTAAAGCGGAATCCATGACAACCTTTCCGGCTGTCTTTGCTACTTTCATCGTTGCATCATCGGTTGCCTTTACATTTAGGTTTTTTCTGAACCTCGCAAGCGCATCTGCAAGCCTACTAGGGTCTCTGTAAGTTGCGCGAAGTGCTTCATTGTAAGCATGTTCCGATGCCTGCTGAACGAATTCTTCTGTTAAGTCACCGACCTTTTTACCATTTGCCTTGCAATACTGCGCAAAAGCACTGTCGAAGTTTATCTTCATAAACATTTGGTCTTCTGCTTCCAGTGCTGCGCTGTTCAGTTTTTTTGCTCCCTCTAAAAACCGATTATTGAAAACTTTTGCTTCTAATGGTCGAAGTTCTTCATTATACTTTCCATTCCCACTATCAAGCGTCTTTCTCAATTTGTCGAATTGATCTCCGGCAAACTTTTTCAACGCTCTGTCATCAGAAGAATTGGTTAAGATTGCAGCTGTTTTTTTTGCTCCAACTTTTTCAAGTTTTCGGCTGAACGCCTTTTGCAATCCACTCTGAACGATATTATCCATTCTGACTACAGGAACATATAAAGCGTTGCCGACAATGTTTCTGATGTGTGTCCTTGGATTTCCGAGCATGGCAAGGTATCTCCAAGCTGTGAGTTTTTCGGAGAACGTCGCAGGCACTTGATTCCAAAGTTCAATGTTTATCTGCTTTCTAAGTTCCGTCAACTCTTCTTCCGATGCGTTGCGAAGCCTGTTGAGCATTTCATCACTAATATTTACGTTTACACCTGTGTTTTTCTTGATCTTATCGACGGAACGAACAACATTCTTGACTCTGCCCTCCGGAGATAGTGAATTAAAAAGTCTCATTGCCTGTAAGGCTCTTCCGGCTTCACTTTCCATTTGGCATACGTCAGATAAAACAGTTTGTGCAGCTTCGTAATTGCCTTTATTGATGTGTTCTCTCGCAAGCTGATAGCCCATAGCAATATCATCGCTTCGGACTTCTTTCCCTTCTTTTAAGATGTTTTCAAAAGATTTTGTTTCAAAATCAAGCCCATTTGTTTTGATTTTGTCAGCTGCAAGGTCAAGCTTCTCTTTATTCGTTGTCTTTCTCGTCCAGTAAGAGCCTTCCTCGATGTTTGCCTTAATTACTTCTCTTGTCTTCTTGTCAACGATAGGAGAATTGTATACGGTGTTTGCCCCTTGCGTGACTTTTCCCATGTCTGTCCTAAGCGGAACCTTTCCACCATCGTATGTGCCATATTTCTTTTTTGCGTCCTTAAACGCTTGGTTCGGTCTAGCCACATCTGCGCCAAGGTCTTTTAGGTTTTGCTGTGCTTTGCTACCCATGACGGCATTTTCAGCCGGTATGCCGACATCTCCTTGTACAATTCTCCTGTTTGGCTCTCTAATTGGAAGTTCCATTTTCGGCTCGATTTTGACGTTTTCAGCCTGTTTTGCGGCGGTTTTAGGTAATTCTACCTTTGGTGTAACTTCGTCCTTTACAGCCTGTTTTACAGCCTTTGGAAGTTCTTTCTTGACCGCTTTCTTTGAGCCTTTTAAGGCTTTTACCACCGGAATTGCTTCCATGACACCGCCAGTAACCGCATTGATTCCGGCATTGACCGCCATGTCCTTGGCAAGTTCTTTGCCTTTTTTGCCCTCGCCCCTTGCCAAGCCTAAATCCATCGCAGTACCAACGGTGGCATCTGCGATTGCGTTCTTGGTAGCACTCTTTAAGACCTGTTTTGTAGCTTCCTCTCCGATTTTCTTTCCGACCTTACTAGCAACGGCTTTTTCGGTTGCTTTTTTGCCTGCTTTTGTAGCCAAAACTTTTCCTGCAGCCTTTGTAGTCGCTTTTCCTGCCGCCCCATAGCCTACTGCGTAGCCTGCCATTTCACCTGCGATATTACCCGCTTTTCTTGCCTTTTCAGCGTTCTTTGTAGGTGCTTTGATGGTCTTGCTTCCTTTTTCCATCTTATCGCTAAGTTTCTTGCCTTTTGCAATGCTATACGCCATGCCTGCGAGGGAATTGTTCACAACTCCCTCTCCAAAACCTGTATAAAACTGCCCTATTTTGTCATTGGAAAATCCGCCTTTCCTCTGATATTCGGCTTTCTTTTCCCTGTTAATTTGGTCTTGTACCTTTTGGCGTTCTGCGGTAGGCAAAAAGTCAGATTTGATGTCGCGCCAAAGCCAGTCAGCTTGCTGTTTAATCTTATCCTTTAAGGATTTCTTTTTCGGAGATGTTGAAGCTGCCTTTCTCTTTGCAACTTTTCTTGCCCTATCCATATCGGATTGTGTCGGAAGCTTTGACGTTCTTCTCTCTGCTCTTACTCTGTCCAAGTCGGCTTGCGTAGGAAGCTTTGACGTTCTTCTTGCCATATTACATTCCCCTTAAACTCTTGTACTTTTTCACTGAAACATATTTGTTCTTAGTATCGCTTTTGCTTCCGTTGCTTCCTGTCGTTCCCCAAACGGACGAATAATCTAAACTGGACTTTGTCGAATTCTTTGTTGTACTCTTTTTCGTAGACGAATTCTTTTTCTTGTTCTCAACAACCTTGTATCCTTGTGCCTTTGCCGCAGCCGCAGTCGCTTGAGAATTGGTGTAGTGCAATCTGCCATTAGTGTCAGTATAAACCCAGGTCGGATTCTTGCTTTGAATGTTTGCGGATACTCTGCTGTTCCAATCGTTGATTTTTTTCTGTTGCTCTCGCTGTAAGTATGCCTCTAGCATTGATGCTTGACTCTCTGCAAGCTGTTTTTTCTGATTAGCCAAGTCCTCCGCTTGCATTTGCCCGTATTGGTTATTGATTGCGGCTTGACTTTGCTGTAATTGTGCCATGAGCGAGGATAAATCGCCTTGGTACTCGTTTCCGAGTTTTGCAAGGGATTCTTGCAGTGCCGAATTGTTGCTCGCCAAGCCCGAAGCATATGCGTTCAGAATGCTGTTTAAGGCTGTCTCGCTTGCACCGCCTGTGATTCCGCTAGACGATAACTGCTCCGCAAGTTTGTTTTTGTTCTGCTTGTAAACAATGTACTGCTGTCTTGCGGCATCTTCGGCAGCTTGGTTTGCTTGATTTACGCCTTGATTGTATACGTTTCCAAGCTGTCCTGCATTGGTGTTGTAAAGGTCTTGCGCTCCGCCTAAAGCCATGTTCCATTGGTTTTGGATGTTCGGGTCAGCAGTGAGTTTATCAGAGCCGATCGGATCCATTCCGCCTTTTGTCAGTGCGTTATAATACGCAGTGCCATAAGCTGTAGGATTGTTCGAGACTGACTTAATCACATTTTGCATAAATCCTATCCCGCCTTTTGCTCTGCTCGATTTTGTTCCGCTCGAACCTCCGCTCGAATTAGTTCCATACAGTTTATCGGTGGTTTCTTTACCAAAAGAATTTCCGGATGAGTTCGAACCGCCTGTTGCGGATTTAAAAGCGGACAGCGCAGACGATGTGCCGCTCCCCCATACTCCGTCCACGTTTCCTTTGTAATATCCTTTGTCTTTTAACCCCTGTTGCATTTTCTTTACTTCAGATGTTGACGTGGAGCCTTTTCTATAAATTGTAGCCATAGTTCCTCCTATCCTACGATTTCGGCGTATTCCTCTGCGGTTATCCAACCTTTATCAATCGCATTTCTAAGCTGTGTTTGCGTGATTCTTCCTTCGTCATACAGCCTTTTTAATCTCTCATACATTATTTTCACCTCCAAGCATTGATACAACGATGTCGTCGATTGCTTCACTGTTTTGATTATGCTTTCGGGCGAAGTTTTCGTCCATTCGCCGAACAAGGTCATTGATTTGCTCTTGCATCACCTTGATTGCTTTTACTGTTTCTGCGTCCATGTTTTTTTCCTTTCCCGACCGGAGTCGATTATTTGATTTTAGATACAGCCGAACGGAGCCAACCCAGAAGCATTGATCGCATCGTCATAGCTCGCGTAGCCGCTGCCGTTCACAGCGCAGTAATGAGAAATGTAGTTCGGACGAGCAGAACACTCCCACCAATAACCGTTGGCCGCACCTGTATCCCCTCGCTTTTTGATCCTGTTCGCTGACGTTTTGTACCAGTTCCACTGCGCATACAGTGCGGCTTCGTCTGGTAATGAATAGATGTTACTTCCTAAGATTGCTTTCTCCGGTGCAAGTCCGAAGTAGTCGGTGGTTTCGAGTAGCCCGACGCTCTTCCGATCTCGATTGTTTCTCCCCCGCCTTTTCCCTGTTTCCACTTGAACTGCTTAAAGATTCCTCTAAGCGAGGATGGGATTGCCGGTCTGAACACATCGTTGCACCACGTTCTTCTCTTGCACCCCGACCATCCGTTTGCATTTGTGTTTGTCGAATTCATAGATCCTGCTTCTTTTAGGCTGTTTTTTAGTCCTACAATGAAATCCGGCTTTGTTTTGCCTCCGGAAGTAGTTGTTGCCAAAGTAAAGCCTATGCAAGTTGAGTCCATCAGTACAAGCGTTGCACTCTGCGCAACATGAGATTCACCAACTCCCGTTGCCGCCATTGCGGAGAGGTTGACGGTTCTTTCCTGTCCGACTTCCCAATAGTCTTTGAGGTTTATCTGCCCCGCATCAGCAGCGGCTACCATGTACGCAATCTCCGCGTCAGTTCCGGTTGCCCAAGTGACGATTTTGATTGACACCGTTACTGTTGTGCTTGCAGTCTTTGTGACGCCGTTTTCGCTGTAACTTACCGTCACTGTGATGGTTCCGGTTGTGCTTAGCGTGCTTCCGTTTGCCGGGCTTGTCGTGTAGCTTGTCACTACAGCGGAATTTCCGGAATTGAAGGTCGCTTTCACGACCATACCGGAGAGGTTTAACGTATCACCTGTGGTATAGTTTCTTTTGCTTGGCTGCGTGGTGATTGCGATAGAGGACAGCACTCTTGTAACCGTGATAGTTTGGCTTGTCTGATAGGTGATGTTCATCTTGTCCCATATCCATGTTACATTGATTTTCGTTGTGTTCTCATATACTGTCGTTCCCGCAGACGGAGAAAACGTACACTGGCTTGTTATATCCTGCGAGGAACCGTCCGAAAAGCTTGCTTTCACGACCATGCCAGAGAGATTTATCTTTTCTCCCGCTTTGTATGATATCTTACTCGGTGCGGTTGTTACTTCAATTCCTGTCGGAATTTTCCCAATTCCGCCGCCGCGTCTTACGATAAAACAGTCTCCCATTATCTCACCACCTTTATGTTCAAGCTAACGCTTGTTTCTGTTGCTTCTTTTGCGTAGAATGTAATCTGATTCGCGCCTGCCTGTGCCTTGAAAACTTTACCCCACGCTTCTTCCTGTGCTTCGAAGTCTGCCGTTGTGGTTATAAGGTCAATAATCGGTGTGTCTGTCGCAAGGATTTCCTGTACGGTGACCACTTGTTTAACGTATCCTGTCTCCGTAGTCCACGATGTGCCTAGGGTGGCAATTTTGTTTAGAGTTACGGCTTTTTTGGCAAGTTCTGTGGTTGTGTTGGACGGAACATTTGCAACCTTGTTTTTGTCGGTTGTGGTGTAGTCTTCTGTCGATAACTGTTTACCTGATACTTTGTCAACCTTTGTTTCAAGCCCCTCTGTCAATTCTGTTTTTGTCGCAAAATCACCGCCTGCCGCCGCTTTCGCCTGCTCCATGTAATACTTGGCATTGTCAGCATCTTCTCCGACTCTCGTTCCTGTGCCGCCTTTTGCGTAGGACTGCGAAAGGATTGCCGAAGTGTCCGCAGCATTCGCTCTCTGATCCGCTATGATAGCTGCGTTTCCTGCGCTTGTTGCGCTTTCCGAAGCAGATGCTTTAGAAGCCGCCGCAGATTCAGAATATCCCTTTGCAGACTGATTAAATGTGCTTGCGTTGTTTGCGCTTGTTTCTGCCGCAGATGCGCTTCCTGCCGCCGAATTTGCGCTTCCTGCCGCAGCCGAAACATATCCCTCTAAAGTTGATACTGCCGTAAGCGATAAGTGGTCTAGTGTAATAGAATTCGGCTTGACAATCGCAGTGACGGAATACTTTGGTGACTCTGTGAAGTCAATCGTATCTGAATCACTAAAGCTATAAACATTCAGAAGTGAGGTAACTTCTGTTTGCGTATAGGTCCCGTCTTGATTCGTGATTCTTAAATACGTCTTTCCGTCAATCTCCATCAACTCGAAACTTGCCGGAATTTTTTCAAGGTCTGTGTCAATCTCTGTGACAACTCCGCCCTTTGTTGTGATTTTGAATTTTCCGTCTCCCTTTGTGTAGGAAATGGTTTTTATAAGGTCGGTCGTTTCTTCTGAAATTTTAGTGTTTGTTTCTTCTTTGGTGTATCGTGAGGAAATATCAGTCGAAATACTGTCAAGCCCTAAAGCAATCAATAAATCAACAAGTTCATTGTGCTTATCCATGTTCAGCTGTGGAAACTTGTCAAAAGCATCTTTGTTCTGCTCGACGGTTCCGTTCAGCCTTCTGCCTTGATTTGACTTGACATAAGCTGCATTTCTCTCACTGTTTAGCGTTTTTACGTCAGATAGTGCCATGCTCTACCCCCTATTCTTTGAAAAATTACCTACTGTGTAGGTCTTTGTTATCTTCAAAAGTCCGAACGGTTCATAAATTGTGTTGTTTTCAACGACAATTTGCAGTCGTTTGTACTTCTTTACTTTCTTATTGAAAAAATCGTCTTGCGCGGTTTCATTACTGCTGAATGTGAACCTATCAAAATCGACTGGATCCCAAGAGAAAATATCGGCAAAGAATATTCCAAGAGGATATTCTCTTTCTCCGTCTGCTATCAACGTCACTTCCGCCGATGTTCTGTCATACGGAAGCAAGGTTAAAAGCGAACCTTTTTTATTCAGCGTCTTAAAATACTGCGGCGCTCCGTCATCGTCAAGAGGGGTTGACCATCTGCATGGTATCGCAACGCCGCCAGTCAGTATTTTGTCGCCAATCTCTGTTACATAAACCGTTCCGTCATCGCAGTATGCGGTTTTATCTGTAATGTCAGTATTGAATTTGCACAAAACGCCCTCTGCCGTTCCAAACCATAACTCGTTTTCGTACTCGAAGAAACACGTTGCCGGAATGTTCTCCCAATAGTAGCACTCATACGAATAGTTTGTCGTGTTGTTCACGTCGTTAGACTTCTGCCTACCGTCAAGAACATAACAATGACCGTTCACCGCAAGAAGATAATACCGCTTCCACACAACGCTACAAGCGTTTTCCAGGTTAGGTTCGTTAATCAGCTTCTTGTCAATGTAGTATGAGCGGTTTCTAAGTACGTTATCTGTCGTTGCAAAAACATTTGTGATTGCAAATACTCCGTTTCGTGTCAAAAACAGAGGGTCGTCGCCTAGCGTAGCGAATGTCTTTGTCGCAATTCCGCCCGCTCCGCCCATTGTAGGCTTGACTGCGAAATACGTCTCTCCTGCAAGCGTTTGACCGTAGGAAAGATAAACCGTTGTTTCTGTGTTGGTATCTCCCTTTATGACCGCCAAATAAGAAGAATAGGCGTGTAAACCGACAATATCATTACCATCTTGACCGGCTACAAAATAATTGTTGTCAGGCCAGTATGTAGGGTCGTTGATTCCTGTGTAGTAAACACGATTCTTTTTCACTCCACCTACAGCAAAGATTCTGTCTGTTGTGGAATATCCGTATGCCTTTGTGATAGAGGTTTTCAGAAGGTCAACTCTTGATTCTTTGTATTGCCCTTTATAAATTATCGTCTCAACTCCGCCGATGGTCTCTTTGTGGTCTTCGGTAGCGTCGAAATTCTCGAATGTGATTTTTACATTGTCCTGTCCGGTCACAACAGGCTTATGTGCAGCCTTGAACGTGATTTTAGGGGCGCATACGACGAAATCAACCGTATTGCCTAAAATATCTCTGCCCTTTAATGTCTTGGTTTCTCCTATGGTGTAATCGGTATCCTTTGTTTTGGTTTCAAACTCTCCGTCAGAGTTCATAACTTCGACTTTGATGGAACCGGCTACAATGTATTTATAGAAGTCACTCTCTGTTAGTTTTTGCGGAACAAGAGAATATTCCTTGTCTGTGTCGTTCCCTAAAAATGAGAATGTCCTTTTTGTAGTTAAAAGGTTTACTCCCTCTAAGGATACTCCGCCGGTGCCATCGGGGTTTCTCGAAATAGATACTTCCGGAATCTTTGCTGTTCCTGCGGTCAATACGTCCTCTGCCGCCAAGTCCTTAAACTTATACAGCTTACCATTACAGAACGAATACACCGCATCATCAAACAAAAACAAGTCAGCGCATTCCAATCTTTCATAAGAAACAAGCGTTACAATGGTATCAACGCCGTTTTTTTCGTAAACTGCGTATATTCCCTTTGCCGCTATTACATACTTGACTGCTCCAACGCTCTCTTTGTGCAGGAGAATCTTTTCAATCTTCCCCGCGTTCGGAATTGTGGTGACTTTTCTCCAACCTCGTCTTTTTATAGGGTTTCCCCCATTGTCGGAAATTAAATTGAGCATGTCGGGGCTTCTTCGGATTTTTACCTCTGTTCTGTCTCTCGAAAAGTCTGCTCCACGCAATCCCTCGTAGTAGGTATGCCTATATGATGGTTGTGCAGGTATTTTTAGCTTCATAATCTCAACCCCTGTCCGATAACAGTTTTTCTTGTGGAATAACATGCCTGTTTGATCTGATTCATCAAATCGTCGTACTCGTTGTAGTAATACGTCGCTTTCGTCAGATCGTCATCAAGCCATACATAATGCCCTGCCAAGAGTTTGATTAAAGGCTGCACGATAAGTGGCAGCTGGATCTCAAAATCTTCGGGCGTGTCCTCTGTAATGTCAGTAATGACCGGCATCGTCCATTTTTTTTCGTCTGTTGATAATTCAGATTCGAAATATGCCTTTAGCGGCATGACCACCGTTGTATTGATTACATGAATTGCATGGTTCGCGGCGTTTCTTGTAATGGAGGCGTATTCAGTCATCGCTGAATTATCCTCAAAGCCAAGGTCTCGTATTTGATTTTTAAGTTCTCCCCATGTCATAGCTTTCTCCTAAAAAAATAAGGGGGCATTTCTGCCCCCATCAAGTTACGGTAACTCAATAACGGACATAGAAGCCTTTGTAGAGGACGGAACGATAAGGATATAGTCCTTATCAGTACCGGATACGTTTTTGTATCTTCCGTCGTCCAGTCTGATTGCGGCAGTCTTTCCGGCTGCAACCGAGAATGCGTCAAGGTCTTTTACGCCCTGAATGCCGTTTCCTTGCTTTACGGTAACAGTAACCGCGGCAGAAGTATCCGTATTCTGCACTAAAACGACTCTTTTCCAGTCACCATTTACTGCCGGAACCTGAAAACCATCGGTCGTGCCGGCTGTAAAGGTTAAAGTTCCCCATTCGTTAAGGGTTAATTTGTCAGATGTGATTTTTACTTTTGCCATTTTCTATACCTCCTATACCCATTTG
>OOBZ01001519.1_pt1 | contig 15275 bp, 10 predicted proteins | sample 1671601 | NCBI WGS metagenome assembly OOBZ01 (sample SAMN06348173, study PRJEB24527) | human gut metagenome | biome: human gut; feature: ankylosing spondylitis patient; material: feces | host: Homo sapiens | place: China | collected 2015-10
AGCCCCTTCTCCTTGGCGGCAGCCACGCTGCCGCCGCAGGCCATCATCTCGTCAAAGTTGATGGTCTCGGCGCGGATAAAGCCGCGCTCGATATCCGAGTGGATCTTACCGGCGGCCTGCGGCGCTTTCGTGCCCTTTTTGATCGTCCACGCGCGGCACTCATCTTTGCCGTAGGTCAGGAAGGAGATCAGTCCCAGCAGCTCATACGAACACTGGATCAGGCGGTCAAGGCCGGACTTCTCAATCCCCAGATCGGCCAGAAACATTGCCCGCTCCTCCGGATCATCCAGCTCGGCGATATCCTGCTCAAGCTTGGCGCAGATGGGCAGCACCTGCGCGCCCTCCTGCTCTGCCAGCTCACGGACGCCCTGAAAATATGTATTGTGCGTATAGTCGGCAAAGCCCGCCTCGTCCATGTTGGCGGCATAGATGATGGGCTTCAGGCTCAGCAGATCCGCCGTCTCAACGATGGCGCGCTCCTCATCGTCGCACGCAAAGGTGCGCGCGGACTTGCCGGCATCCAGATGCGCGGCGAGCGCCTTGAACACCTCGGCCTCGCGCAGGAACTTCTTGTCGCCCTTGGCGGCCTTGGTCGCCTTCTCGATGCGGCGGTTGACCATCTCCAGATCGGCCATGATGAGCTCCAGATCGATCGTGCCGATGTCGCCCAGCGGGTCGACCGGCTCGTTCTGGCTGGCGTCGGCCACCACGTGCATGATGTTCTCATCATCAAAACAGCGCACCACGTGGACGATGGCATCGGTGCGGCGGATATTTTCGAGGAACTTATTGCCCAGACCCGCGCCCTTGCTGGCGCCCTTGACCAGACCTGCAATGTCGACAAACTCGATCACTGCGGGGGTCTTCTTGTCCGGCTTATACATCTCCGCCAGCTTATCCAGCCGCGCATCCGGCACGGCCACCACGCCCACATTGGGCTCGATGGTGCAAAACGGATAGTTCGCGCTCTCGGCCCCGGCGTTGGTGATGGCATTGAACAAAGTGGACTTGCCGACGTTCGGCAAGCCGACGATACCTAATTTCATAGTTTTCTCTATCTCCTTAAAATGTCTTGATTTTCAAGGGTTTCCGGAATCCGACGCGTTTGGTTTACGCCATTTTTACGCCATTTTCGCATGGACTTATATGCTAGGAAACCCTGCCTGATTCAAATTGCCGCACAGCCTGATCCAAGGATTCAGATGTGACATGGACGTATCTGTCCATCGTTGTTTTTATACTTGCGTGACCAAGCAGCTTTTGCAGCACCTTGGGCTGTACACCGCATTCAATCGCTCTTGTGGCGTAGGTATGGCGTAAAGCGTGCATACAGAATTTTTCAATTCCCGCTTCGTCACATAGCTTATAAAGGTGGGTATCATAGGAACTGTTCTTTGCCGGTTCCCCGGTACGCCAGTTGATAAAGACAAGATCGCGCATGACCAGCCGGGAGATTGCCCCCGTTCGCCGGTCGATATATTCCAGTGTTTGCGAGAGCAGCGGAGATTCCTTTTGCCAAGGGCGCTTGTCCTTGATTTCTTTCAGAATTTCATAGGCCCGATCCGTCAGCGGGATGGTGCGATAGCTGTGCTGCGTTTTGGGAGGACCGGCGCGCCACACCTTCTGTTTATGCCGAAACTCCAGCGTCTTATTTACCGTAAGAGTTCTTGCTTTCCAGTCGATGGCGTCCCAAGTCAGCCCGATCTTTAGTATCAGCGCATATTGATAATAGTTGCGCGCCTCGGGAATCGTCTGGAAATATTTCTCATGTCGTTTTCCTGCTTTGTCTACAAAACGTGCGTGATATAATCCGTCCTTTCTTTGGTAGATACCCTTACCGCATTCTTTGCCTTTTAGATTCTTACCCATAGATTGTATCCTTTCTGCGCTTGCGAAAAAGGACGCACTACTACACATAAATTATAGCATATAACGTCCTTTTTCTCAAGCTGTTGCGTGAAAAAACTCTCCTCTTATTTACAAATCTTCCGAAGCCACTTATATCACCAGTTTTTCACTGATGAACTGTTCAAACTCCTTTCGCTTGACCAGTTTCTTTGTGCCGACGAAAAGCACGAACGGGCAGTTGGGCGTTCTCAGCATACTGTCGATCTTGTTGATGCCGATGTTGTGTACCCCGTTGCACCTGTTGATAGCGGTGCATGGCGATATGCCGCCCAAGACGGCCTGCTCCAATCGATAAAGCGCTCTTCATGAGATGGATTTACAAGCTGGGTTTTATTAAAAAAGAAAACGGCGCTTTGCGCTTAATAAACAATCCTCAAACCGCTATTGACATGCTATAAATTTTTTTATACAATTTTTGGAAAACGTTTTTGCTGAAAGATTCGCTCTTGCTTTCCTTGCACTGCCTTGAAAGGAAGGCACCTGCCTATTCCGGTATACGGAGGTCTTATATGAAAAAGAAAACGGCCATCGCGGTGATCGCGCGGCGCGAAAATTATATTCGCTTCATGACGGAGAAGCTCTCTCTTTTTCTGGGTGATGCGGCTGATTTTCACGGTTATATCATTCCGGATCTGCCGGATACGACCATTCTTCCGGAAGATTGTGTCGTACTTTCCTCTTACTCGATTTTTCAGCAAGTGAGGCCCAAACTCAAAAAGTCTGCCAGGGTCATTATGCTCAAACGTAGCCTGTACCGTGAGAGTTTGAATGATATCCGCGCTCTTCAGGACGGAACTAGTGCGCTGCTGGTCAACATCGATTATAAGTACTGCATGGAAATGATCACCTCGCTGTATCGAGAGGGAAATATTAATCTGCAGTTGGAGCCTTACTACCCCGGATGTGAGTACGATCCCAATATCCGTGTTGCGATTACGCCCGGTGAGACCCAGCTTGTTCCCCCAGGAATACAGACGGTTATAGACATCGGAGAGCGCGCCATAAACATGGACTCCGTATATGAGTTGGCAGAGGCAATAGGCGTCGCAGATCCCGTAACCTCAGATGCCGCGAAGGCAGAGGTGGAAAAGGTCTTGACCATGGACTCCGCCATTATCCATCGCCTAAATGAGCGAAAGCGTCTGCTCTCGCAGATCAGCGCCGTGATCGACGCGCTTAAGATAGGAGTCGTCATAACAGATGTGACAGGTCAGATACAGGCAATCAACCGAACAGCCTGCGACATTCTGGAGGATAGCGCCGAACGATTGGAAAAATTCAATATCACTGAAATTATTCCGGAGCTGCGCCTTCGCATCGCAAAACGTCTGGAGGAACAAACGCAGGACGAGCTGGTAACGATCCATGGCAGAAAGGTCATGACTATGGTGTCAGACGTTATGGAAAAGAACGGGATCGAAAGCCGGGTCATTACTCTGGAATATTTTAATCAGGGCGAGGAGCGGCAGTACCGCTTTCGCAAAAAAGCAGTCGGCATGGGCCACCGCGCGGCATATACCTTTGATCAGATCAAGGGCGAGAGTGAAGCGATGCGCCGCACGATCGAAATCGCAAAACGAATCGCACGATCGGACGGAAGTGTCTGCATCACCGGTGAGAGCGGAACCGGAAAGGAGCTGTTTGCACAGTCCATCCACAACGCATCGCGCAGAAGTGCTTACTCCTTTGTGGCGATCAACTGTTCTGCCGTGCCGGAAAACCTACTGGAAAGCGAAATGTACGGATATGAGGAAGGCGCTTTTACCGGTGCGGCAAAGGGCGGAAAATCCGGCCTGTTTGAATTGGCTCACCGGGGAACGCTTTTTCTTGATGAAGTTGGGGAACTGCCAATGCAGATGCAGGCGAAGCTTTTGCGCGCAATCGAAGAGAAAAAGATCTTAAAGATTGGCGGCAAGGACATGATCGATGTTGACGTTCGTATCATCAGCGCCACAAATCGGGATCTGCTCGCAATGGTACACGATGGGCGTTTCCGCGAAGACCTGTATTATCGCCTGTGCGTTCTGCCCATACAGATTCCACCGCTTCGGAGTCGGGGTAAGGATATTCTGCTGCTGTTCGAGGAACTGCAACGGGAAATGCACGCGACATTTACGTTGTCCCGCGAGGCGGAGAATATGTTTTTAAGATACGGCTGGCACGGAAATGTGCGCGAGCTAAAAAATGTTGTGGAATATCTCGATAGCTTGGAGGTGCCCGTGGTCGCGCCGGAGGATCTGCCGATGTCTTTCCACGCAGAGCCACTCAACCTTCCCAGCATAGGTGGCGTCGTTATCGGGCAAGAGGAGCGGGAAATGGATGCGCTGTCTTATTTCATGCTGGAGGAGCTTATGCGATGCAGACGGGACAACAGACACGGCGGCAGAGGGCAGCTGTTGAGCGCAGCCCATGCGGCAGGCTTTTTCGCCACGGAGAGCGAGGTGAGAAACAGTCTGCATGCACTGAGCGAACAAGGCTATATTTACTCACGCCGCGGGCGGGGCGGCAGCGATATTACCGAGCTCGGAATGGAGCTACTGCGATGCAAAAACCTGTGATTCGATGTCGTGTCCTGACGAAAATGGATCATATGGTCTTTTTGGCTGTCCTGTACACCCTGTTTTCTATAGCGCATACTGCTTGGAAACACAAGTGAACAAAAAATGGCGGCCTCTTCCTCTGTAAATATGTACAAAATTTCTTTTTGAAAGCTGTATCTATTAAATAGAAAAAATATTTTAGAAGAAATATCATGTTTTGGAACGGTAATTGCTGTAATAAAAGCAGATGATGACTTTCGTCATAATTAAATCGGAGGTAAGAAAAATGAGTTACATTTCCAAAACGATGATTGACCTGGACGAACAGATGCTCAAAGGCGAAGAAATGACCAATATCAAGGCGATTCCGGGCGAGCGTTGGTTCCCTCTGGAAACGACCATTGATCAGGACTTTGTTGAGTATTGGGGCGGCGACTGGGGATGCTCCTCTGAATACACGAAGCTTCGTGCCGTTGTGATGCATCGCCCCGGTCCCGAAGTCGATAATTTCGATTTCAATGAGGTGCGTTTCCGCGCACCGGTCGATCCCGAGCTTTTCCGCAAACAGCATGACACATTGGCCGATTATTATCGCAACCACGGTATCAAGGTCTATTATACGCCGGGTGGCCGCGCAGATCGTCCCAACTCTGTTTTCTGCCGTGACAAACTCTTCATGACGCCGGAGGGCGCGATCATTACCCGTCTGGCCATGAAGGAGCGCCGCGGTGAAGAGCGCTATGTTGCACAGGCCTGCGCCGATGCGGGCGTTCCTATCGTTCGTACCATCGCTGGCGACGGTATCTTTGAAGGCGCAAACGCGATGTGGGTCGATCGTCATTGCGCGATCCTCTCCCTTTCCTCCCGCGCGAACCGCAGCGGCTATAATCAGATGGTCGATGAGCTGACTCGTCAGGGTGTTACGGACATCATCCCCATGCAGATTCCCTATGGTCATGCGCACATCGACGGTCTGCTGAACATCGCCAGCGAAGATACCGTTGTTATCCACTCCTGCCAGGTTCCTTATGAGGTCGTGGATCGCCTGAAGAAGAAGGGCTTCCGCATCATTGAGACCCCGTCCTACACCGAGACCAAGTACGGCCATGCCACCAACTTCGTCGCGATCGATAATGGCCACATCGTTACCAGTTGCCTTGCTCCGCAGACCTGCGAGCTGCTGGAAAAGGCCGGCATCACGGTTGACAGACTTGATCTCTCCGAGCTCAACAAGGGCCGCGGTTCCGTCCACTGCATGACTGCGTTCCTGAAGCGCGACAGCAACTGATTGCGTTCTGAAGCAACGGCTTCTTTGGATTCTCACCATCGGATGGGTGGATGCACCCTTAAGCGCACTTTCATGAAAACATTCAGAATACGACATGAGAGGAGACGAAATATGAAGAAAATTTTATCAGTAATTTTGGCGCTGACCATGGCGGCTACGCTTTTGGCCGGCTGCGGTGAAAAACAGGGTTCTAGCAACGATGCCGAGCAGAATAACGACGACAAGGTGTTAGTGCTGCGTACTCCCACCGCGCTCCAATCCACGGACTGGACACAGACCACCCATCTGGTCGACATGCAGGTGACCTACGGCAACGTCTTTGAGGGCCTCTACGGTATTGACGAAGGTGCTGGCGGTTATTATCCAGCACTTGCAGAGGATGTTCAGATCAGCGACGATCAGCTTGTCTACACGATCAAGCTTAGAGATGCGAAGTTCCAAAACGGTGATCCGCTCAAGGCGTCTGACGTGGTATTCAGCTACGACCGTGCCATGGCGAACCCGCGCTTCAACTTTTTGACAAACATGATCGATTCCTACCGCGCTGTGGACGATCAGATTTTTGAGATCACCTTGAAGTACCCTTACTCCGCCATCCTTCACACCTTCTTCAGTATCAAGGTCACGAGTGAGCGCGAGGTTACCGAGGCGGGAGATGCATTTGGCACAACAGTGCATAAGGCAGCCACAGGGCCTTACTACTTCAGCTCGTATGATGTGGCCGGCGGTTACCGGCTGGAAGCCTTCGACGATTACTGGGGCGGCGCACCGGATGTCAAGCATGTGGAGTATAGGCTGATCACCGAGGATTCCGCGGCTGTCATCGCCTTTGAAAACGGCGAGATCGGTTATCTGCATGATGCCCCCGTTGCTGAATGGGAGTCTCTGGCAGCCAAGGCCGGCGACAATTGCGTTATGCTCAAGGGCAACAATATCCGTACATTCTTTATCAACTGGGAATCCAAAAATAATAACGGAATTCTGGCTGACGAAAATGTCCGAAAGGCCATTCTGCACGCGATCAACAAGGATAACATCAATGCAGCGGCCGTGTCCGGCTACGGCGCTGTGTCTCCCTGCGAATGGATCCCGTCTGAGTATTGCGAGACTTCTCCTAAGGCATCCGACGGAAAGTTCGAACTCTACGAGTTCGATACGGCGAAATCACACCAGTATTTGCTTGACGCCGGCTTCACCGAGGAGGAGATTGCTGCCGGTATCCCTGTCGGAACGATTGTGACCTACGGTTCTCAGACTTCTGAAAAGGTCAAGGCCGCTCAGGTCATCCAGTCTAACTTGAGAGATGTTGGCCTCATCGCTGAGGTTTCGTTCGGCGACATCAGCGTGATCGTTCCCGAGCTGCACCGCTTTAATTACGATATGCTCGTTTACGGCGACAGCGGCAACTACGATTACAACAACATCCGTCAAATGGTGGCATCCGAATCCAACGGTGACGACAACAATGGCGGCGGCGTGTCCGTGGTGCGTTTCAACGGCGACGGAAAGGGCTCAAGCCCCTTCGAGTGGCAAAAGATCGACCAGCTGATCGAAGACGGTGTCAGTACGACAGATGTCGCTGAGCGGTATGACATCTACACCGAACTGTGGAGCACTGTCATGGATACGGCGGTCATGGATCCGTTCCTGCATCTGCCTGTTGGTATTGCTTACCGTGCCGATCTGGATATCGGAACTCCCTGCCCGTCTTATTACCGCCTGTTCAACTTCTCGTGGAAATAAAACACAGACCAGGCAAAGAGTGATCGCGTTATGCTTCATGCGCCCCGCGCCATAAGGCGCGGGGCGGTGAATGGACTTGGAGGCTTTCAATGCATAAGTACATCATTAAACGAGTTTTATTTTTGATCCCAACGATTTTGGGAGTTATACTTATTATTTATGCGATCATGAGCATCACCCCGGGAACGCCTGGACAGGCTGTGCTGGGAAGTTCCGCCTCTCAGCAGGACATTGATGCCTACAACGAAATGATCGGATACAATAAACCGTTTTTACAAAAATATGCCATATACATCGGCAATATGCTCAAGGGTGACTTTGGGACGTCATATTTTACCAAGCAGTCGGTTTTCGATGAGATCCTCCCTCGCTATATGCTGACGATCCGGCTGGCACTGATGGGCGTCGTACTTGCGACATTGATCGGTGTGCCGATCGGTGTTTATGCCGCTGTGCGGCAGTATTCTCTCTGGGATACGATCCCTTCTGTGGTATCTTTCCTACTGGCAGCTGTCCCGACCTTTGTGTTGGGAACGCTCCTGCTCTACGAATTTTCTCTGAAGCTGAACATTCTGCCCTCTTATTACGACGTCAATGGAGGGATAAAAAGCTATATTATGCCGGCTCTGGCTATGTCTATTCCGCCGGCGGCACAAAATATTCGTTTTACCAAGTCAGCCATGCTGGAATCGATCCGTCAGGATTACGTCCGGACTGCTCGGGCCAAGGGCGCTTCGGAAGGTACGGTCATTTGGAAGCATGCTCTGAAAAACGCTTTGCTTCCGGTGGTAACGCAAATCGGTCTCAGCCTCGGTACATTTATTTGTGGCGCTGTGGTGGTTGAGAAGATGTTCTCTCTGCCTGGAATCGGAAGCCTGATCATTGATCGAATCAACTACAAGGATGAGCCGGTCATTATTGCCGGTACGATCCTGATCTCCATTGTTTTTACCGTAATTATGCTGTTGGTCGATGTCATCTATGCATTTATTGATCCGCGCATTCGTGCAAAGTATGCAGGCACAAAGGGGAAATGACATGACAGACGAAAAGAAAAAAGTTGTGCAGGAGGACTTCTCTCCTATTACGTTTAAAAGGCAAAGTCAGGCCGCGGAGATATGGAGACGGTACAGGAAAAGCAAGGGTGCCGTGATAGGCCTGGTACTGCTGATCATCATTGCGCTGCTGTTAGTTTTCGCCGAGCAGATCGCGCCATACGAAAGGGCGATCTATCAGGATGCCAATGCCATTCTGGCAAAGCCGTCAGCTGAACACATTTTCGGCTGCGACGGCTTCGGGCGGGACGTTTTTGCCCGTGTCCTTCACGGCGGCCGCGTTTCCCTTTCCATTGCTGTGCTGGCAACGATCACTTCCTGCGCCCTCGGCAGCGCTTTGGGTGCTATCGCGGGCTATTTCGGCGGCGTAGTAGATAGTGTGATTATGCGAACTCTGGACATTTTCATGTCCGTACCCGACATTTTGTTTACCATGGCAGTCGTGGTTGCTTTGGGATCCAACTTCACAAATCTGCTGATTGCCTTGACCTTGGCTTACTTTACAAACTATGTGCGTTTAGTACGCTCTCAGGTTTTGAATTTGTCAGAGCTTGAGTATGTAGAGGCGGCACGCGCCGGCGGCTCCGGAAATGTACGGATTATTCTTTCTCACATCATCCCGAACGCCGTGGGTGTTATTATCGTCAATGTTACGTTGAATATTGCTAAAATAATCATTTATGAATCAACGCTGAGTTTCTTAGGCCTCGGTATGCCGCCCCCGCAGCCTGAATGGGGACTGATGCTCTCAGAGGCCAGAGAATTTATGAGAAAAGCGCCTTTCCTGCTGTTTTATCCGGCACTTGCCATCGTCCTCTGCGCCTGCTCCGTGAACCTGGTAGGTGATGGATTGCGCGACGCTTTGGATCCGCATTTGAAGTCCTGACCGCAGGAACCGAGAGCAAAGGAATGTGAAGAGATGAACGAAAAAAATGGAAACCTGATAGAAATCAAAAATCTTAAGGTGGAATACAGGACTGACATGGAGACCGTCAGCGCAGTCAACAATATTGATATTGCGATCGGCCATGGTAAAACGCTGGGGCTTGTGGGCGAAACCGGCGCTGGAAAAACAACAACGGCACTGTCGATACTGCGTCTGCTTCCCGAACGCACCGGATTCATTGAAGATGGAGAGATCCTGTTCGATGGAGAAGATATCTTAAAGGCCGACGAATGCACGATGCAGCACATTCGTGGCAATCGGATTTCAATGGTTTTCCAAGATCCGATGACATCTCTGAATCCGGTCTTGACCGTGGGAGATCAGATCGCGGAAGCGATCCGGTTGCATAATGAGCATCTCACAAAGGAAGAGGTCGAGCAAAAGGTCGAAGAAACGTTAATGATGGTCGGTATTCTTCCGCAGCGTAAGATAGAGTATCCGCATCAGTTTTCCGGCGGAATGAAGCAGAGAGTTGTCATTGCCATAGCACTTTGCTGCGAGCCGGAGCTGCTGATCGCGGACGAACCGACCACCGCACTGGACGTGACGATCCAAGCGCAGGTTCTGTCTATGATGCGCGAGCTTCGCGATCGGCTTGGAACATCAATGCTGCTCATTACCCACGATCTGGGTATTGTCGCTCAAACGTGCGACGATGTCGCAGTCATGTACGCCGGAGAAATCATCGAATCCGGTACGGCGGAGGATATTTTCCTCGGAGAGCGACACCATCCCTATACAGCCGGGTTGTTTGACTCCATTCCGGATTTGGAGAAGAAGGCGGCAAGACTTAAGCCGATTCCCGGCCTTATGCCGGATCCGACGAATCTGCCGAAGGGGTGCCCGTTCTCCCCGCGCTGCAGTCATTGCATGGAGATATGCACCGAGCAGCGTCCTGCGACTACGACCAATGGAACGCATAAGCTGCGCTGCCATCTGTTCACCGACTCGGAAGGAGGCTGCAAGAATGACTGAGCAAAGCGGGCCGCTGTTGAAAACAGTTGATTTAAAAAAATACTTCAAGCTGAAAAACGGTGCTATGCTTCATGCTGTGGACGGCATCAATATTGAACTATACCCTGGAGAGACTTTAGGCGTTGTTGGAGAATCCGGGTGCGGAAAATCCACTTTGGGTCGGACGATCCTAAAGCTCATTGAGCCGACTGGCGGTATTCCTCTATTGACCCGCGTAAGTCTGTTATCGAGGTCATTGCCGAGTATATGTTCATTCATAGAATATATCGAAGCAAGCAGGAGACCTTTAATCACGCTGCACAGCTTATGGATCGTGTTGGTCTTGCAAGACGCTATGCAAATTCCTATCCGCACGAGCTGGACGGCGGCCGACGGCAGCGTATCGGAATCGCCCGTGCGCTGTCACTAAACCCGAAGTTCATCGTCTGTGATGAGCCGGTATCGGCGTTGGACGTTTCCATTCAAGCGCAGATCCTGAACCTGTTAATGGATCTGCAGGAGCAGATGGATCTCGCCTATATGTTCGTTACGCATGACCTTTCTGTGGTAAAACATATTTCGGATAAGATCATGGTCATGTATTTGGGGCAATGCGTGGAGTTGTGCGACTCGGACGAACTCTTTAAGCACCCGATGCATCCTTACACGGATGCACTGCTGGCAGCGATCCCCAGACCGGATATCTCTATGCGGAATAAGCCACTGAAGCTTATTAAGGGTGAGGTCTCCAGCCCGATCAATGTCAAACCGGGATGCCGCTTTGCCTCTCGCTGCGAGCATTGCACGGGAGAGTGCATGGCTGCCGATCCTCTGTTTCGGGAGGTCAGCCCCGGACACTATGTTGCCTGTGTTCACGCAGAGAAGCTGCACAAACAATAGTAAATATTTCGTTATACGATTGGCATCTATCTGCACCGCAGATAGATGCCAATCGTGCTGTTACGGAGCTCCCATGACCCCGCTTTTTAGAAGGGATTGAGCGTTTCCCCAAACGGCAGGGCAGCACTAAGGGTGAAAGAAAGAGGTTCCGCCGAAGGCGGAACCTCTTTCAGACATTGTATGAGCAATTTCTTCAGGAATTCACGATTCTACTATCAAATGATATGGAGTAGCATCGAGTTACCTGAGCTGATAAATTGGAAAATATCCGGTATTGGGAGCGGTTGAAATTGATGAGGTCGCAGCAGATTTACTTTACGAAATAACGGTAGAGGAAGGTCACCATCTGCGCGCGAGTGCAGAGCTCGTTGGGCGAGAAGGTCGTTCCGTTTCCGGTGCCGTTTGTAATGCCGGCTTCGACCGCCCAGAGAACAGCATTCACATAATAAGCATGCTCATTCACATCGGTGAATGCCATCCGGCTGCCCTTCGGTGCTCCGTTTGCAAGGCGGCAGAGGAACACCACCATCTGCGCACGGGTGCAGGGTTCATCGGGCGAGAAAGTGCTTCCGTTCCCTGTGCCGTTGGTGATGCCGTTTTCAACGGCCCACGCGACCGCTTTGGCATAGTAGGCATTTGCAGAGACATCCGTAAAGCTGCTGAGCGTTTTCGGCTCGGGAGTCTTGGCGGCACGCCACAGGAACATTGCCATCTGCGCACGGGTGCAGGGTTCGTTGGGCGAGAAGGTCGTTCCGTCACCCGTACCGTTGGTGATGCCGCTCTCGACTGCCCACTTGATGGCCTCAAAATAGGCGGAACGCTTTGGAACATCAGAGAACAGCTTTTCCGTGGCGGCATCAGCTGAGCCATCGGTACCGGGCTTGACCACCGGCGCTGTATTGGAGGTGTGCGACGGAGCGGCTTTCACGGTGAGCTCATAGCTGGCCTGTGCCTCGGGGTAAATTTCGGTTGCCGATGCGGTTGCGGTGATGGTCGTTTTGCCCGCCTTACGGATCGTCACAAGGCCGGTTTCCGCATCGACCTCGGCAACCGCCGGGTCGCTGCTTGTATAGGTGACCTTGCTGCCATTCGCATTGCCCGTTGCCGCCATGGTGAAGGCAGCACTGTTGGTGTATTTTGTGACGGCGTTGGACGCAAAACCAAAGTTATACTCAACAAAGGCAAAATCGCTAAAACTGCTGACGACGAACAGCGCATAGCTGCGACCGGCTGCTTCATCGAAGAAAATGCTCGGGCGGATCTGTTCAATGCTTCCGTCCGAATGCTTGTGCAGGATCACGAGGAAGCTGGGGTTGATGCGCTCGGGGACCGGCATACGGATCACGATCGGAACGATGAGCTGCTGCCCCTCACTACCTTCATCGTTGCCCACCGCACCGCTGAGCTTCATGGAGAACTGAACAGCGTTGTGCTGCTGAGCGTCAATGACGATGCCCTCTTTCGGCTTGGCAAGCTCGAGTGTGACGGACGGCTTTCCATCAGTCTCGTTGCCCGTGGGGGCAACATTGAGTGTCGCGCCGGTCATGGTGATATCGTCGGCAATATCCCGGATCTCCTGTGGGGCAGAAGCGTCCGCTTCGATCTTCTTTTCAACCTTTTCGGACACAGCCTCTTCAAGCTGCTCTATTTTTTCGAGCGTGCCGCTCGACGGACCACCGGAGTTTGCAAGGTCGGCGGCCATAGCCGTATGAAGATCCGCAGTGTCATTTTTCAGGACTTCCTGAACGTTTTTGATGGTATCAAGGGCGTCGGACGATCCGGTATCTTTGATGATGCTGTCGAGCTTGTCATTTACAGAAACCGTGACTTTATTAAGGTCAAAGGGTTCACTGTAATCAGAACTTTTGCTGATGCGGTATTTGGTAATGTCATACGGGATCGCACGAACGCGGAAATAAAGCTCTTGGGCGTTTCCGTTCTGAAACAGAACCGAATCGTCTATCTCCGAAACGATCATCCCGCTCTGCTCGTCGGCAACATGGAGAGGGATATCACCGTGTGCGGCGGTTAGCCCCATATGCCCCTGCTTTTCAACGTACCAGAGAACCTGATAGTATCCGGCAGCCTCGTCATCCAGAGGTTTCCATGTAGAGGCATAGTGGTCGTTCTGCTTTACCCAGGCGAAGAATGCGGGATCCGGGGCGGCCAGGCGCTGCGACGGACGTGTGTATGTCCATGCTTCGGAAAATTCGCTCCATTCGCTGCTGCGGTAATTTGTGCCGTCACCATTGAAACGGACGCGGAATTTATAGGTGCCGCTTGGGAGATCACTGTAAATAAAAGTCGGCACGGTGAGATGCTCAATGTGTTTCATGGATCCAAACTGTGTGTGCTCCGTTATGAGCGGGACGGCATAGGAATTTGCGGCAGAATAGATCTCTACTGAGAAGTCATTTTGCAGCAGTGCGCCTGTCTTGAAGCTCATCGCGCCCATGCGCTCAACGAACGGCTGCTCGCCGGTGGAGGTTTCGACGTGAAAATAAAACTTGTGCCACTCAAGCGCTGACGGCGTGTCAAGCGCGGGGAGGTCGGTGCGATTGATCGTGAAGCTTTTTCCGGAGCCATCGGAAAAGAAGATCTCATATTTACCGCCCTGCGGGAGGATACCGGCTTTGGGAGCAAACCTTGCCCAGCTGCCATCTTTCGAGAGAGAGATCTCGAAATCGCCGCTTCTGTCACGAGGATCGTTGCTGTGCAGGATCTTCGTGACTTTTCCGATGGGGCCGCCGTTCTTGATAACGTAAAAAGCGTCGTTTGCACTGCCCATGCTGACTTCGCTGCCCAGATAAGTCTCGGCGCTGGCCTTCTCACTGCTGTAAAGACCAATGTAGGGCGCTTGGATGCTGACGTGCATTTTTGCAGAGATGTCGCCGTTGGTGTAGATGATCGTATCTTCACCTTCAAAAACAAGGCCTGTGATCAGTATTGCGCCGTTGCCTTCGAGGATGCTGACAGATCCGTTTTGGGAGCTTAGTTGATCAGCCGATACGGGAACGTAGTTTTCTTCCGTTCCATAGTAGAAAGCATAGGGGGCGGAGTCGTGGTAGGAAAGAGGAAACATTGAACCTCTGAGCGGAGCATCCTCCGGAACATAGAATCCGTCCCACATGTTATCCCGCCCTACCTGACGGTACATCAGCGACGGGATATCGCTTTTGAGGAAGAGAGATGCTTCATCGGACCAGGAATTGCCGCTTCGCTTGTCCTGAAGCTCTGCAAAGAGAAAGCACTCATGGCTGGGAACGCTTTCGCCATCCTTTAAGGTAAACGCAAGATATTCATCACCGGCGTTACCCTCTGTTATATCGAACAGCTTTTCATCGCTGGCGTTCTCCCATCTGTTGATGCCGACGATCCGATAGCGATCAGGGCGATCCACACACAGGTAGACCGTGCGATCTTCCTCAGTCATGGTAAAACTGTTGCCGCTGTAAATGAGAGCACTTTTGCTTGCCGCCGGTTCGGTATAAAACCCAACAGTCGGAAGTACTGTCTCGGCGGAAATCGTAAAGGTGCTACCATCACGCTCATAGGAGATATTAGCGTATTCGTCCTGCTCTCCAAAGCGCGTGGCCTGAATGCAGACGACACCGGGAATGTCGCAGCCAAAGGTCTCCGCGTTCGTGACATCCAGATACGCGGGAAATGACAATGTATCGGCGGAAACAAGCTCGGCCTTTCCTTCTTTGACAGCACTTCCGCTGCCATAGAAGAAGGCACCGAAATGATTGGAGTCCATACGAAACTGAAGAGTGTTCGTCGCGTGGGCAGGATCAAGCTCCCACTTACCTTGACGATTTGATGCGTGGCAGTAATAGAGGCTGGGGAGGTCATTTGCAATGAATATGCTGAAGGCCCATCTGTCTTTGCGAGAAGGGTCAGGAGTGGATACCGTGATTTGCAAGAAGTAATTGCCACTG
>OOBZ01001573.1_pt1 | contig 14960 bp, 16 predicted proteins | sample 1671601 | NCBI WGS metagenome assembly OOBZ01 (sample SAMN06348173, study PRJEB24527) | human gut metagenome | biome: human gut; feature: ankylosing spondylitis patient; material: feces | host: Homo sapiens | place: China | collected 2015-10
TGCCTTCTTTTTGGCTTTCCGCTCCGCGGCCGCAATTTCTTTTTTCTTGGCTTTACCTTGAGCAATCAGTTCGTCCGCAGTGATCGCCCCGGTCAAACATTGCGTCCTCAGTTCTTTCAACCAATCAGGAATAGCAGTGGCTTGTTTGCTGATGACCTTTAGAACAGCCGCATTAACAGCTTCTTTTTTCTCTAGTTCGGCAACTTGTTTCTGATAGAGAGCGAACAATTTTTCAATGATTTGAGCTTCTGACAAATCCGGCTCAAAACCGTAAGCCTCCAGAACAGCCTGGTCGTTTTTGGCATGAGCTGCTGATAGATCTTCAGGCATCAAGGTCTTATCGTAAAGTGTTGCGAGCGATGCTCCTTTTTCCGCTGCGCGAGCTTGCAAAATTTCATCGACAGCTTTTTCGATTTTCTTTTTAGTCTTGTCGCTTACGTTCTCTGGCCAAGGGAAGTTGTTATAGACAAGGTTGATCGAGTATCGATAACGCATCTCAAGTCGACCACACACAGCTCGCATCCACGCCATGTGCACGGAAGACGTCAGAACGCCAAAGTGGTATTTACTTGCGTTGGGAATCAGTCGAACCAAATTGCTGCATAAATCTGTCGGTTGCATGAACCCCATTGGAACGTATTTCCTCTTTTCCGAGGAAACTTCGGGAATAAGAATCGAAGTCCCGGAGGGCATGTTTTCCGTCTGGAATCGACGAGGTTTATTTGCGAGCTTGCGCGTAGCTTCTCGTTTGCTCGCTGCACGGTATTTGCGGACTGCCTCAACACGTTCGCGACAATGCGGCATCTGAGCCAATTCAACAATCGGACATTCACCAAGCCACAAACAATATCGTGGACTCTGATCTATAAATTCTTGAGAGCCATACCATTTTCGGAAGTATGTTGCAGATTTTGGTTCCAGCTTAATGAAAGCTTCCTTTTCTTCCTCAGTGAAAAGGTAATTGCCGTCGTCAATAGGCTGATTGCCCATCCCGGCTTCCGGTACCTCGCAGAGCGGCTTATTCCTGTTGTAGATAAAAATATCCGGCGCATCAAGAAGATAAGCATTGATATGCTGAACCTCCTTGGCACTCTTCCCGTCAAACAACTTTGCCTTGCCGGAGTTTTCCTCCTTACTGAACCCGACAATCACGCAATGCACATGGGCTTTAGCAGTAGCTTCACTGTCCCAAACAAAGGTTCGCCATGCAAAATTGATGTGAGCGCCATCTCCGATAATCGGAGACCACAGGTTTGCAACTTGCATCCCCTGACAAATTGAATTTGTAGCGACAAAAGCTGTCCGCACTTTGGAATTCTTGCTCATGCAGTCGGACGCTTTTTTAAACCAACATCCCACGTAGTCAATGTCTCCGGCATTCTTCCAGTCCGAACCGAAGACCTCGAAAAGATCTTGCTTTTGCGACTCCGACATATAGCGGGCACCAACAAATGGCGGATTTCCCATGATGTAGTTGAGTTCATCAATGGGAACAACCTCCTCCCATTGCATCTTTAAGGCGTTGCCTTCAACGATGCTCGTCAAACTCTGCAGCGGGAAGAAATCAAGATTGCGATTGATGATGTCTTCGGTTTCCTTGAGCATCTGACTCTCAGCGATCCAAAGGGCTGTTTGCGCGACGCTCACGGCAAAATCGTTGATTTCGATACCGTAAAACTGACTGATGGAAACTTTGACAGGATCGAGCTCATCAAAACCGAGCAAAGCCTGTCCGCCCAAGATCGCGCGAATCACGTCGTTTTCCAGACGACGCAACGAGATGTATGTTTCCGTCAGGAAGTTTCCGGAACCGCAAGCCGGATCCAAAAACTTAAGTTCAGCCAGCTTGTTTTGGAACGCCTTGAGTTTGCGGGTGCGATGTGCCGTGCTCTTCTCCTGGCTGATGTCGGCGAACTCTTTCTGGAGATCGTCAAAAAAGAGGGGATCGATCACCTTGTGAATGTTGTCTACCGACGTGTAGTGCATTCCTCCTTTGCGGCGCGTCTCCGGGTTCAAAGTGCTTTCAAAGACCGCACCGAAAATCGTCGGGCTGATCTTGCTCCAATCGAAGCCTGCACTGGCTTTACTGAGCAGAAGATCAACGATCTCCTGATTGAACTGCGGGATGCTGATGTTTTCCTCAGCAAACAAGCCGCCGTTAACGTATGGAAAGGCATTCAGTTGGTCGGATTCTTCCGGATCTCTATCTTCCTCTCTTGTGTTAAGTGTTCTGAACAGAGCGGTGAGACCGGTTTTAACAAGATGCACCGGGAGGCTTTCCAGATAATCATGGAATTGCGTATGACTATTGAAAAGCCCGGCATCTTCGGCATACAAACAAAAGACCAAGCGGACACAGAGAATGTTCAAGCTTCTCAGTACACGAGGATCGTCTGGCTTCTTGTACTGCTTGAGAAGTGCATCATAGATTTCGCCGACGAGTTTGCCGGCAGCGACCGACACCTGCATTTCTTCAGGCGTCATCGATCTGCCGGAATCCACCAAGAACCTGAGTCGGTAGCACTCTTTTTCAAGATCTTCGAGTCTTATAACCTGTGGTGGTTCGGACGGCCGTTCCATGTCGTGCACATGGAACTCACGGAAATTGCACACCACAATCCAGCGCGGGTGCTCCGACACTGGTAACCCCAAAACGTACCGATGTGCCTGTTCAAAAGGAGTCAAACTAGAGCCATCCGACTGCTTTACCTTGTCGGTCAACTCAACATGAGCCCCTTTCTGCTCGATGAGCACCTTGGTCGAAGGAATACGAGCATCAATGAATTTCGTGCTACCCAGCTTGACCTGATCCTCAAACTCAATGAAGTCTTCCGGTTTTGCCACACCAAAGACGTCTCGTAGCAACGCAGTCCAGAACATCTGAGTCTGACCTTTTTCGTAGCCAGACTCTGTTATCCAACGTTCGACAAATTTTTTGGCCGCTCGCTTTTGGTCGCTTTCTTTCATTTGAGATCCTTTTCGTCTTTGGCTCGCTTGAGATACCGGTAGCACGTTGCCAAACCGATGCCCAGATCCTTGGCAATTCTCGTTGCGGGGATCCCCATCTTATGGCGCGTGATGATTGTTTGGACAAGGCTTTCCTCGATCGGTTTACGCCCTTTGTATACGCCGCGCTGTTTGGCTAAAGCAATGCCTTCCCGTTGACGTTCCAGAATGACCTGACGCTCAAACTCGGCAACTGACCCCATGATCTGAAGAGTGAGTCTCGCTACTGGAGAAGCATCGCCTGGCTTGAACTCAAACCCCTCTTTCAAAAAACGAATGGACACGCCATTTGATACGAGCATGTCCACGAGCTGAAGTAAGTCTTTGAGGTTACGAGAAAGACGATCCATGCTGCACACAAGAACTTCGTCGCCTTCTCGGACGTAGTTGAGAAGCGCATCAAGCTGCGGCCGGCATTTATCCTTTCCGGAAGCTTCGTCACAAAAGAGCTTCCCAACCAGCGGCCGCAATCGCTCTAACTGCCGATCCTGATGCTGATCGGCAGTGCTCACACGCACGTAGCCAACGATCATTGAAATCACCCTTGAGAAATATTTCGCTCATTATTACCTAAACAATCCTTTTGATCAATGGAAATGTGCAGGAACCGGATTCTCACTAGGGTGTACCCAAAAAAGACCTCATACTCTTGCTCTTTCAGCAAGTCGCACAAGAGAAGTTGGAAAAATTTCCATACTATAATATGGAAATATCAGCACAATTCCATAATATCGTATGGTGCTTTATGATTCCACGCGACCTGACATCCAGAATTTTGGCCTCAACTCCACCAAAAGCCGTCATCATCTACGGGCCACGACAGGCAGGAAAAACAACTCTCATTAAAAATCTTCCCGATCTGGGTGTTGTCAACTTTCTGAACGGTGACCGCCCCCGTGACGTCAATCGATTACAAGGGTTGCAATCGGCCGGCGACATCGAAATCATGTTGTCGAGTTCTGACACCATCATCATCGATGAGGCGCAAAACGTCCCAAACATCGGCCGAATCGTCAAAATGTTGGTGGATGCCAACCAAAAAACGAAGATTTTCCTGACCGGATCCTCTGCTTTGGAACTTGCCCAAGGTGTGCGCGAATCTGCTGTCGGTCGAATCGTCAATCGAAACTTGTGGCCACTGTCTCTTCATGAGCTAGCCGCTGAATACGGTTGGGGCTACGTTCAAACTAATCTGGATCGCTTTTTGGTGTATGGAACATACCCGGCAACCGTAACCAATCCTGATTTAGCGATTGAACAGCTCATTGACTTGAGCGGAGATCTTCTTTTCCGCGATGTTCTTGCCCTACAAGAGGTTCGCAGCCCCAGCAGTCTCAAACATTTGGTCGAACTGCTTGCTTATCGAATCGGACAAGAGATCTCCTACGAAAGCCTTGGCAGAGAACTCAAGATGCACAGCCAAACTGTCGAACGTTACATCGACATTTTGGAAAAATGCTTCATCATCAAACGCTGCAACTCTTTTGCCAAAAATCTTGATAACGAGATTAAAAAAGGCAAGAAAATTTATTTCTGCGACGTCGGCCTTCGTAATGCCATCATCGATGACTTCAGTCCCTTTGGAACCCGAGAAGATGCCGGACACCTTTGGGAAAATTTCTTCTTCATGGAACGGCTCAAGAAGCATGACTTAGAGCGAACCTTTGTCCGCCAATATTTCTGGCGAATCCGAGGCAAAAAGATTCGTCAAAGTACGGGACAAGAAAGTGAATACAGTCGAGAAATCGATCTGGTCGAGGTTCGCGATCAGAATATGCAGGCTTTCGAGTGCAAGCTCAATCCCCGACAAAAAGACAACGGAGGTACTGAATTCCGATCGGCATATCCCAACTGTCCGATTCGCGTTGTGACTCCGGAAACTCTGGATCCTGCACTCTTCTAAAAAATCCTCCGAAACCCGGACAACCCAATTTTGGTTCGTCAGGTTTCGAAGCACTTTGCTAGAGTTTTCTCAACATTCACTGTTTCTGATTCCTTCCTATGGCTGAATTTCTTTCCTCAGAGGAACTTACTGCTCTTCATCGGTTAGCTGCCGAGTGGAGAAAAGCCCACTCGAACGATCCTTCTTTGAGCCAATCCGGCTACGTCACCATATTCGACGGCGAAGTGACCGGCTGGAAAAAAGAACTCTCTCACCCGGAAACAGAACAACCCGGCGCATACGCTGTCGGCGTTTTTAATGACGTGTTCCTTGCATCTGGCTACGACGCCTTTAACGGTGCGGATGACTGGAAAGAGGTTCTGGCCTCAGCTGAAAAACGAGGAGGACGAGGACGCTAGGCTGATGACATCCAAAGACCCGTTTACGCTTCCTTTGCCATTGGAAGAACCTGCCCCGCAAAGAGTCAAAGGTTCAATCTCCTTTGACCATTCAAAAAAAGGCGTCAATCGGCTCGGTCAACCGAAATTCCACAATGCTTTCCGAGCCACGGTGACTTACAACGGGAAAAAATACCGAAAGCGTTCGATCGACAAAACGGACTGCGAAAGATTTTTGCGGCATCTGGCAGACCTGTACGCCAAAGGACAGCTCTGAGCTATGGTTTACCAAACAGGGTTTCTTGATCTGTCTTTTATCTGTAATAACTATCTATCGCAATTATCTGCCCCGGTCGTCAACAGCATCCGAATGAGCGTGTTAGGCAAAAGTATCGAGCAATTCGATTACATTCTTGCAACTCAGGACGATCCTTTGATTGATAAATATTTGTTGGCCGAAAACTTTCTCCTGATGCACGAGCGTCTTGGTCTTCTGGTCGAAGGGAAGCCGCACATTCTGGATGCCAAAAGAAAGCTACGTGGTCATTAAGAGTGGATCTTGGAATCCATCCCTTTTAGTTTGTAAGAATAAAATATTGTTTTAGTTTTCCAGATTGAAAGTGATGACTGCCACACGCAACCATTTGGCAAAACTTCTGAACGAAACAACTCCGGGGATCCCTATTTCCGCAACCGAGCTTCGGGATCGTTTTTCCATTTCTCCCCAACTGGCCAAGCACTACGTCGATCAAGGCTTGCTTCGTCGTTTGGGCGCGGGGGTCTTTTACCTTTCCAACGACCCAATTTCCATCTACGGAGCTTTGAATTTCTTGCAGTACCGAGGGGTCGGACTGCACGTCGCCGGCAAAACTGCACTTGCCTGGCAAGGCATCAGTCACAACGTCTATCTTCGCGAAACAACGGTGATCTGGGGAAAAAGCAAAGCAGGTCTGCCTAAGTGGGTTCGTGACAATTATTTGACCCGCTATTCCTCAGCGGACATCTTCGCTTTTGAAAACGAACAACTTGACCGATTGACGCGCCAGCCGAGCCCCTTCCGCCCGTTTGGAGTTTATTGCTCGTGCCCTGAACGAGCGATTTTGGAACTGCTCTCGGAAGTAGGGGTAAAAGAAACCTGGGAAGAAGCTCACAATATTTTCGAGCTGGTGGGCACCGTAAGAGAACCCGTTATGGGCGCGCTTTTGCAGGCCTGTACCAGCCTCAAAGCAAAGCGTCTTTTCGTATCCTGGGCTGACGATACAGGACTACTGGATGTGTCCGACCTTCTCGCTTCCTTCGACATATCTGTTGGAAACGCTAATCAATGGAAGATCACCCTTTCCCCCGGAAGGAAAACCTCTATAAAAAAGGTGCAGCCTCTAGCTCATGGTTCGGATGAAAAATCTCGACGCAATCACCCGGCACTGATCCGATCATTCCCTGCTGGACTCAAACCCAAAAAGGTCAGTCAGTAGGCTCTCGGAAGATCCTTGTATTTCTCATCCAACTTAACCACCATTACCTCCCTCTTCCTGTGCGAACCACTGCCCCTGTAGCCAAAACTATTTTGCGTCCCGGTATCAGTGCCGCAGTCCTGCTTTCGCCCCAGCCGAGTTCTGAAAGCGGACAAACACCGGTTGTTCCTTGCTTGTCCGTTTCAAACAAGACGAAGCGTCTTCCCTGAAATTCCTGAATGCCTCGGAATGTGACATCATCCGTTACTTTGCTGACAAACGCTCGGTAATAGCGACCGGCTCCTTCGGCGTTCAGTTCTCGAACGAGGGCATTGCATCGGACGTTTTCCGGATCTGCTAATAATCCGTTTCCAACGCCATAATGGTTCGGAGACAATCGCCGCAAGCCACCACCGGCATGATCTGTTCTTCGTCCGGGGCGTCCGAGTTGAACGTCACCATTTTGTCCATTCCGCCCCCTGATCTGCAAATGCACATCAGTCGCATAGCACCCTGTGAAATCCGCATCTTGACCCAACAGGCGTTCGGACACACGCGGCAAAGCAAATCCTTGTTGATTTGATCCACTTCGTATCCAGGCAACTGGCTGAGCACGGGATCGAGCGGGTAACGCTGCATAATGTCTTGGAACTGAAGCCCGGCAGTCTGCGACAAAGGCCGCTCTGACCTTTCGTGCGAATTGGTCTTCTCTTCGTCCTTGTGCTCCGGCAAAAAGGAGTCCTCCGACAGAGGCGAGTCCTCCGCAATCGCTTTGAGTGCTTCTTCGAGTTTCTGATCCTCGTCCATTGCTGTAAACCTCACTGACTTCTGTTCTTAACTGTTCGAGACTGCGGTTCATTTCCGCATCGTCAAACGAAATTTCCATTCCGTACCTGGCTGCGGCCACAACAACGGCCGCTTTGAATTCTTCGCTGCCGTTCACAGTTACGGTGCCGCTGTATCTTGCACAAGCTTCCTGCAGCGTCTGACGGATCAGATCGCTGTCAAACGCATCCGACACCTGCAATTGATTGCCTCGGTCTCGGACTGCTTTTTGACCGTCCGAATAAATGACGGTTCCTCTCTTTGTGATGACGTCTTGCGGCAAATCTGCAAACGATTTCCGGCCGGGTACCAACACCTTCTCACCCGCCGAAATGTTGTTTCCACCAGACTCAACTCTCGTCCCCGATCGATTGCGCAACAACGTCAGACTCTCTTCATCGCCTGCCTTGGCCTTTTCTCTCAGAAAATCAACCCAGCTTTGATTTCCGAACTTTCCAAAAAGTTCGTCCTTTTTCTGCTGATATTCTTCCCGCAGGTGCTCTCGTCTCTGTCTGGTCGTTTCCGTAACAGTTGCATTGGCAAACTTACGTGCCGTCCTGTCGGTGATCATCACCCGATTGGCAGTTTTGGCTATCACAGCATCGTTACGAATGCTTTCGTACTGCTCTGCCCGCCATTCCTTCAATTGCTGAAGCCTTTCAAACAGCGTTGCCTTACGGACATCTTTAACACCGAGATATTCTTGATAGAGGCGTTCTCGATCGTCTCGTACCAACGGTCTGAGTCGGTACTCTTTCGTCGTTTTGACCGAAACTGGCGTGGAGAAGCCGGAAAATGCTCCGAATTTCTTTTCCAATGCGACCTTAGAAAATTCTCTCCCTACACTGGATGCTTTGACGTGCAAGCCAGCTGCATCAACGAACACCAGCCCGTTGCCGCGCAACTTGATGCTCACGCCGGCCGCACTTAGCATCGCATGAAACTGTTCCCAATTTTCAATGGTTGAAAGCTTGCCTTTCAGTTCGTCTCTCAGATAACCGATAAACGACTGCTGACCTTGATGCGCTTCCAGATCCGCTGCTCGGGAAGCACCGGCAGTTTGTTTTATCCCGTGATTAGCCTTGGTAAATCCGAATTGGGTTTCCAGTTGGGTAGCAACATTGGCCAGTACCTTGTATGCCTGCCAATGCTCGACCATTTTTCTGGATTCCGGATTGATCTTGTTGAGAACAATATGAAAATGAGGACTGTCGGTATCGTTGTGTTGCACAACCAAGCATTGATGTCCGGCGTAACCAAGCTCCTGAATGATTTTCCTAGCCGAGGCTTCAATGGTCTTTTCGTTTAGTAGTGCCCGATCCTTTGCATGAAACCCAACAATAAGATGCAAAGTCTTGTCGCCCTTGACGTTCACCTTCGTTTTTTGAAGCGCTTCCATCTCTAAAAGCGCCTTCTCCGGATCTCGGTTCTGACAATTCAGCACCAAAACCTGCCCCAATCTCTCTTGTTTGTCTTGAGTGCCGAGCACATATTTACCGACTCTTCCGACAGAACTCTTGGCGGTGACCCGCATTTGTGAAACTTTGATAATCATCTTTAAGTCTCACTGTTTCTGAACATCGGCGGCAAAGGACGTTTAGGTAGTGGAGGCACTTTGTCCGAATCACACACCTTCAGACGAACATGCCAAAAAATCCATCTCTTCTGCGTAAACCATCCTGCCTTGGCTCCTTGTAACACGCTTTTCAACGTCTCTGCATCAACCAAGCTTTCAAGCACCTCCCTATCTTGATCCGTTCCCAAGTTCATCACCTGAGCCATCACCCTTTTGGGGTTCTCCATTGCCTGTTCAGGAGTCATCCACCAGATGTATGTTCTGGCCAAATCTCGCAAATCCATACCCTATCTCCTGCCCATAGTTTTCAATTTCATTGTGCCAAAGCTTGTCGTGCGAAGTTCTTCGGATTTCGTTCGATCTACATCTAACGCTCACGCTCTTTCAAAAGCATGACTTTTTCGCAAAGTTGCTGCAACCTGCGGTTCGTTGTATCCACTCTGGCCAATAATTTTCTGAGCGTTTCTTCATTGATCCGTATCTGTCGTCCTTCTCGTGTTCTCAATACGGGAGCTTCACCTGACAGCCACCACTTCAGCAACCCGCCCAAGCGTCCCATATCAGCCGATACCTTCAGCAGTTCTCCTACCTTCTCATAGTCGAGTACGGAAGCCGGTTGATACATCAATCCCAGTCGACGCAAATACTCCGACACAGAAAGCCCGGTTTCTTTGGCAAGCGCCTGAATCTGCTTCCTCTCCTCTTCGGTGCAATAAACCCGCACCGCCGCCTGGTCACGACGTCGAACTTTCGTTGGTTTTTCCTGTTTCGTGTCTGTTTCATTCGGCATGTATGTCTCCCTTGACGACAAGAGCCTTTTTCCCGTTGAGCACCCACTCTGGGTGCGAATAAGGCAAGATGTCGAGTGGCCTATTTGTAGGCCTACGAGACCTATCTTGCCCTATGTTTCTCTCACTATTTTTCAATAATATCCAAGATTTTTTCCTTAAAAAGGAAAGATTTTTTCAGTTCATAACATAGGGAGGAGATGGGAGCTCCGCTCCCGTCTGTGCTCATACCTCATAAGTAAAAGCCTTGCTACGCAGGCGTTACAGCCCGATTCTCATTCTCTGCAACACCGTCATCCATATCTTGTTTTGTAAAGTACCTGTCTTGTTTTATCTTGCTTGATCTTGCAAATTTGATACTTTTCTTCGACTTCTGTCTCGTATAATTCTCTGAATGTCTTTTAACAATCTTCAAAGTGTATGTGTGCTCAAAGCATCGAAAATTTCGTTCTCAGTGAAGAACTGCGCCCCAATTTACGAGTTCGCATCTCGCTGCTTTGGCCTGAGATTTGCAAGTATCGAAAAGACGGCTACTCGCTTCGGATCATTTGGAAATATCTGATTTCGGAAAACAAGATTCCGAAAGTTTCCTATCCCTGGTTCGCAGCACTGGTCAAGAAAATCTCCGAGAACTCACCAACTCCGTCTGCTCCGGAAGCTTCCGTCGCGCCTAAAGCTGTTCAAGAGAAAAAAGAAAACGAAAAAGACTCCTACGAACCACGTCGCAGCAATTACGTGGAGCCAAAACCTTTCAGAATCTCACCTATTCCTAAGGATCCGAGAGAACTTTTCTCCAAGAAACTGGCGCAACTTGCAAAAGAAGAACAGCTGCAAAAAGAATAGATACTAGTAATTTACTATCAGTTTACTAGTATTTTACCAGTATTTTGCTAGTAAATTACTAGTAATTACTGTTTGACGTACCTTCCTCAGCGCAAAGTTTGCGCACGGCTTTGGTAAACGACATGCCTAAGAGGTGCATTGCAAGATCAATCGCACCGCCTCCGCCAACTTTTTCTCGTTTATCAAACCACTTCTCATTGGTCAGAATCAGTTCCCGGACGCCTTCTTCCCCGGTAATGAAAACGGAAACGGTTCGTTGATCTTTGCGCGGCTGAAACGCTGTATCTTGAGATACATAGAACCCCAAACGATCCAACGCATCCAACAATGGAATCTCTCGCGCTTGGGCTATTTGTTCAGGTGTTAATCGTTTCATTCCTGCTGTTATACTTGTATTACATGTAATACAAGTATAACCCACAGGAGTAATCATGCTGACAGTGAGATTGCCGGAGTCCGTCGAAAAGAGATTGGACTATCTGGCTTCCACCACCGGAAGAACCAAGAGCTTCTACGTCCGCGAAGCTATCCTTCGGCATTTGGAAGAAATGGAAGACGTCTATCTGTCCGAACGAACGCTTAAGCGCGTACGTAATGATCAGGAAAAGGTTAACCCGCCTAACGAAGTAGCGAAGCTCCTTACCGTGAAACATTAAGTACACCGAAACAGCGATAAAGCAATGGAACAACGACGGGAAACACCCGTCGGGGAAGGGTACCCCTCCCCCGAACCCCCTCCCACTACTCGCAAAAGACTTTTGCAGGAGAAAAATCGAGAGGCCGACAAGTCGGCCTAAATATGAAAGGCTACGCCATTAGTAAACGGGACAGACTTTGCACCTTTCCTTTTCGGCCAAATACCCTTTGACGGTGCGCAACGAGAGTCCCATCTCCTCGGCAATATCTTTAATCTTTTTACCTTCCGCCCGCAACGCTTGTGCACGCTCCTTGCGGGCTTGTGCCTGTCCCAGATATTCCGCACGCGGTCTCACGCCCTGAGCCCGACGCAGCTTCATGTGGCTGTCGGCATCACGACGTCGACGTTCGTCGGGCGTCACGATTGACGTCAGCAGCTGCATCTCTTCGGTCGTGATCTCGAAAAGATCGATCAGCGTCTGCGAACGCGGAGTGTACAGAGGCACGTAGTGGCGTCCATTGAAGTCGCGTCGTTGTCCGGCCCTGGTCTGACACATCTTTTCGTAAATCGTGCGCAACTCGGCGGCTCGGTACGCCCAGGTCGGATCGATTTCTTGAGCAACAATGGCCGCTTCTCGGTAGAAATTTGTCGGATCCACCTGTCCGGAAAGCGCCAGAAAGCTCATGCTGTACATGAGAAAGTTCATGCGCATCCCTTCCCGGATACCTCCGCGCATCGCACACAGCGTTCTCAGGTCTTCCAGACGAGCCCATGCCAACGCCTTCGCATCGTATCCGTTCGTCGGACGAACTTTTGTCTGCACCAATGGCTCGACATCAGCGGCAGGATTTTTCTCCGGGCGGGATTTAGGGAGGATGTACTCACAAATCTCTTCGAAGGAGTACAGCATCGGCTTGCCGTCATCTCCGGGCGTGACCCCGGCCACTCGGCAAACCGTTCCAGAACGCGAGTTAACGGTTCGGACAACGCGCAGAACTCGCGCGGCGTCTCTGGCGCAGCTGTCCACGCCGTACGGAGCCAAGCGCTTCACCAGAGTGTGTTCAACTGCGTTCCAGCGCGGTAATGCTCTGCGGGGAATCGGGTTACTGTAGAGCCACTTTGGTTGGATGCCGCGCCCGGAGTGCACCACGATCGACGGCCGCGGGATGTCTTCCGCATCGCAGAGACTCATGAAGGCGTCTGCGACCTGCTCAGGCGTCTTGCCTCGCGCCCAATCCCCGTTCGTCTTGTAGTAATCGACGTCAAGAAAATTCAGACTCAGACTTTTGACGTTGACGACTCGACGCAGCGGCGTCCAGAACTGCGTCTGGCTAATCCAGGAATCCCTTTTGGGATCAAGAATGCGAAGAACCGTTTCCAACTGGGAAACAGGATGAAGACTTTGGCACTTCTTCCCCGACGTCTGCGACGTGAGGAGCGCGAAGTACCCTCCCATCGGAGGGAGATAGAGTGCAGCTTCTTCTGCGGGATCAAATAGGGACAGCTGGTGTGCCCTTTGTGTACTGGTATAATTCAAGTTGGACATCATGAAGGGCTGATTCGTGATGTTGTTCGTCTGACGAGTGTGGTAGCTTTGTCAGACAAAAAAATTCAGGAGCCGTCGACGCCAATCGACGGCTCCTTTCATTTTAGCTAAGTTTTCCGAAAAATCTATCCACCTTTTTCCCCGGAAATCAACCCTTTACATTGTATAGGGCTTCATCATTTACTAGTATTTTGCTAGTAACTTACTATTAAAATACTAGTAAAATCACAGTAAATTCACAGTAATTTACTAGTAAGCGCCTTCTGTTGTCAGAATTTCCCCTCTGCTTTGTCCAAGGCTTGTCCGATGAAAGTTCGGATCAAAGCCGATCGACTTTGCCCTAATGAGTTGCAAAGTTCATCGAACTGCTCAAGCATTTCCGGATCAAGCTGGACTGTGATCATCACCTTACGACCGCGCAACTTCCATCTTGAAGCCACATCTTTTTCCATCCCGGTCGGAGCCTTGTTCAGAAACTTCTGAAACTCTTTCGAGTTGAGATCAACCTTCGATCGATTCGACACTACGACGCGATCCGTCGTCTCAACTTTTTGGGTGCTTGTCTCCGTTCTTGCCCGGAACTTTTCCGGCATTTTAGGAATCGCCATACAAACCACTTCCTTTGTTGTTTCTGATTACTTACCCGTTTTTCTGGGTCTGCCACGGAGAGAAAGTTCAGCCTCGTCACCAAAGATTGCTGTGAGCAGGTTATTGACCTCTGCGATAGCCTTCGGATCTTTGGTCTTGAGTTCCGCCACACTCAGTCCAAAACTGGAAGCAGTTGAAAATGCCTTTCGGCGGCAAAGAGGACAATCCAGATACTGGATGTTCGGATAGTCTTCAAGCGCTGCAGCGGCATCTCGATTGTCCGAACTGTTATTTGGATCCGCACAGTTCAAGATTGCGTAGGCCGGAAGCTCGCTTCTGCGCTGAACTGACACTTCATCAAGCAGGATTGACATCTGGGACAATGCCCACGTGTCGAAGGTTCTCGGTTGGAACGGAATAATCAGAAGATCGCAAACACTCAACGCCGTTCTCATTTGCGGACTGTCATATCCGCCGACATCGATCACGATAACGTCCCATTTGTCTGCCTGTTGTAAAACCTGACGTCCCAACAGAACACCGTTCGGATAGGATGCGCACGAGATCTTGGCTCGAACGTTTTGCGAATCACGCAACGTCAAAGCCATCAGTCCGGTCTGCTGTCTGTCTCCGTCAACAAACCAAACATCTTCACCTTTGATTGCTCTGGCCAGAGCGATCTGCAAAGCAACCGTCGTCTTGCCTACGCCCCCCTTAGTGTTCGCAACCGCAATGATTTTCGGTGCCATAAGGCAACCCTCCTGTTACTAGTCATTTACTAGTAATTCTAAGGCTAGATCAGGTCAACAAGCAATTTAATTACTAGTAATTTACTAGTAAAATTTACAAATTTTCGCCGGTTGCGTTTTCGTATTCAATGAAATCGATGTCGTAAGGTTCACCGGAGAAAAATCGGTCGAACTCTTGGACAACTCTTTCTTGTGCGTCTGTTTTCTTGTCACCCAAGACCATCAGATCCACAAGTAGCAAGGCCGGATTCCACACATCAAAGGTGCCAAGCAAAGCTGCAACGGTTTCTTCCTCGTCATCCTCGTTGATGACACCGACTTCAGCTCTGACTTCCAACAGCCGCGTAAGCTGCGTGACAAATCGCTGCGCATTCGGTTCTTCAATAAAGTTGATCCGAAACCATTGCCGATCACGTTGAGCCCGAACCTCCATTGATGTCCACCACCTAGGTTGCCCCTCAAGAATTCTCGCTACGCCAGATTCAAGCTTTTCAAACATCGCTCGATAGTATCCTGTCAAATTCGATTTGTTCAGAGTGATAGTTTACTAGTAATTTACTAGCCATCTGCTAGTAAATTACTTATCTGTCTGTAGCTCTTTCTCTATTTTCTCTGCCTTCTTTTTGGCTTTCCGCTCCGCGGCCGCAATTTCTTTTTTCTTGGCTTTA
>OOBZ01001582.1_pt1 | contig 14886 bp, 15 predicted proteins | sample 1671601 | NCBI WGS metagenome assembly OOBZ01 (sample SAMN06348173, study PRJEB24527) | human gut metagenome | biome: human gut; feature: ankylosing spondylitis patient; material: feces | host: Homo sapiens | place: China | collected 2015-10
ACTCTGCCGTGGTGACGGCTCTCGGTAAGCTGGATAAGCTGGATGAGCTGCCCACTATCAAGGCCGCTGTGGACGGTGTGAATGCCACCATCGCTTCCGTCATTGCTGAGGGCCGGCTGAAAGTCGATAACTCTGCCGTGGTAGCGGCTATTGAGGACATTCAGGCCGGATCGGCGGCTGATCTGTCCCCGGTCATTGTCAGAATGGACGCTATTCTTGCCGAACTGCAAAGCGCTCCCGGCTCTGCCGCCTGTGAGCATACATATACGCAGCACACGGAGCAGGAGGCTACCTGCACCCTGCCCGGTCTGCTGATCTTCACCTGCTCCCAGTGCGGCGACAGCTATTCGGAGATCGTAGACCCGCTGGGTCACGATTGGATCGTCACGTCCCACGTGGACGCCGTCACCGACCCGGAGACCGGCGAGGAGACCGCTTCCGCCTACGATGTCTATACCTGCTCCCGCTGCCAGCGCACCTACGAGGATCATGACGGCAGCGGCCCGGAGGAGGATTACAGCAGCAGCTCCATCTCTAAGTTGGTGGTTAAAGTGTTTTCCCGGCTGGGCACGTTCGCCGGAAAGCTCATCGGCAGCGTGATACACCTCTTTGACAAGGCCATCACCGCACTGGACAACGTGGTTTCCAAGTTTAATGAGTATGTGGAGCAGATCAGCGGCTTCGGCGGCGGCTATCCTGCCTGGCTCACCGGCTTTTGGGGTGTGCTGCCCGCTGAATTGCAGGTCGCGCTGACCTTTGCCGTTATCTGCATGGCTTTGGGTGTTGTGGGCAAGAAGCTGTTTTTCTCGTAACACATTCTTGCTGCAGCAGCGACGCCAGGATCTGAAAAACTGTGTTACAGAGGTGATAGTCTATGTCTGTCTTATTACAGCCGCTGAAAGCCCTGCTGAATATGATCACCAGCCTGATCAACGGTCTGATCGTCGGCGCACTGCACTTCATCCTGAACCTGCTGGACGGCCTGGATGACGTGGACAGTCTGCTGGATCACACCATCAATGCCGTGTCGAACTTCTTCGCGGCGTTCCTGAACCTGGGTGCGACGCTGTTCCCGTTCCTGCCCGCGGAGTGGACGGCCATCATTGAGGCCGCGCTGATCATCATGGTGGTAGGCGTTATCATCAAAAGGAGGGTTTTCTAATGGCAGCACTCGGACAAGTCCTGTCGTCCTGCCTGAGCATCTTTCAGATAGAGTTCTCGCTGGACGGCCTGGTGTTCTCCCTTTGGGAGGTGTTTCTGTGGCTCATCGTGGCTGGTGCGGTGATCTACCTGACCTGTAAATGGAGTGACAGCTGATGAGATACATAAAACTGCTTTCCAGCGTCCTGGCACTGTGCCTTGTGCTCACCGCAAACGCTTACGCCACCGGGGCTGACGCCAGTTCCACGACCGAGGATATACCCGACTGGGCGTTGAAGCCCGCCCTTGAGCCGGGCGAAGAGCCGGAAGAGGAAGAGACGCCTACCGTCCCCACCACGATCTATGACACGGACGGCTCTATCCTCTATACCAACGACCCGGCGCTGCTGGCCGGTGAGACCGCCACCACACTGCCCGCCGAGGCGGACGTCAGCCTTTTTCTGCAAAGGCCCTTTGAGGAGTATACCGTCACCGAGGGCTATTTGCTGCTGTTCCTGGTGCTGGGCTTCTGTATGCTGGTTTGGAAACTTGTGAAGGGGGTGTTCTAATGGCTGCTGTCGTGGCTGAGTTCTTTCAGATCGTGGGCGTGGACGTAGTCCCGCCCACCAATATGGCCGAGCTGATCCCGTACCTGCTGACCGTGTTCATTGGCATTGTCCTGGTCATCGGCGTGTTCCGCATCGTGGCGACGGTGGCCTCGGCCCTGGTCAACTGGCGGAGGTTCTGACATGACCATCCTGATCCTCATCGGCCTGGGCCTGGTGCTGGTATTCTTCCCTACCGCCCGCTGCGCGTTCTTCCATCCGGTGAAGCTGGTGCGCTACGGCGTCACCGATCTGTACGCATACATCAAGTACCGCCGCTGGAACGAGTGCAGCACCGGCGAGCTGGTGGCCTATGTGGGCCTGTTCGGTAAGGGTAAGACGCTCTCCGCCGTCCACAAGGTCGTGTCCATGTTCGAGCAGTATGACGGCAAGATGGTTTGGGACAGAGAGCGGGAGATGTGGGTGGAGCAGCGGGTCAAGGTGCTGTCCAACGTGGCCTTGTCCATTCCATACGATGATTTCGTCTCCCTCCAGCAGGTGGTCTACTGCGCCGAAAAGAACGGCCAGTATGACAAGGAGCATGATACCCTCACCGTTACGCTGGTGCTGGGCGATGAGTTCAGCGTCCAGATGAACAGCCGGAACTTCAAGAGCAACATTGATCCGCTGTTTCTCAATACGCTGCTGACCTGCCGCCATTACCACATATCCATGTACTACACCGCCCAGCGCTTTGGCCATGTAGACGCTTTGCTCCGTCAGGTGACAAGCTGTGTGGTGGACTGTGATAAGCTGTGGCGCTTCCAAAGGCAGAACCTCTATGATGCCTGGGAGATGGAGAACGCCACCAACGCCCAGCTGCTTACCCCGCTGGCCCGCCGCTGCTGGTTCGTCACAGACAGGGACTACAACGCCTATAACACACTGGCCTGTGTGGGCAATCTGCAAAAATCGTTCCGTGAGGGGGATATGATGTCCGAGGAAGAGATACTGTCTTTGCGCCGGAATGAACAGCAGGCCAACATGGATGGTGTGGTCAAGCCGTCCCGGAAGTGGCGGAGAAGTCAGAGGAAAATACGGAAGTAGCGTAACACAAGAGAAGCTCGCTGCGGCGCTGATCCGAGCTGGCTGCAGCTGGGGAATGTGTTACAAAGGGACGCCCCGCGCCAAGGCTTCAGCCGCGCGGGGCGTCTGCCTATGCCGCTTGATCCGGTGTCTGCCAACCCAATACCCGGCGTGGATAGCTGTTCATCCAATCCTGTACCCGCCGCACGTCTGCCGACGTCACTTCGTCAAAGTTCGTACCTTTGGGGAAGAAACGGCGGATCATGCGGTTGTGGTTTTCTACGCTGCCCTTCTCCCAGGCGGAATAGCTGTGACAGTAGTAGATGTCAAAGTGGTTTCCTTTACAGCGACAACTCTTGATGAGCTTGTCATACTCCATGAACTCCGAGCCGTTGTCCGTGGTGATTGACCGGAACTTCTGCCGGAAGCCCGGCGTTTTCCGCTCCAGCCGATCTATGGCCCGCCGTATCGTCTCCGCCTTCCGATCCGGCAGCTTGACGATGATCTCCTGCCTGCTCCGGCGCTCCGTCAGGGTCAACAGCACGCTTCGGCCACCTCTGGCGCTGACCACCAGGTCCATCTCCCAGTGCCCATACTCTTCCCGTCGCGCTATGCTCTCCGGTCTGATCTCGATGCTGGGGAGCTTCGGATGCACTACCCGGCACACCTCACCCTCTTTCTTTTTGGGCCGCTTCTTCCACTTCTCCCATAGATGCTTATTGCCCAGCTCATAAAACACCCGCTTGTCGATGTAGCTGTATAGGGTGCTGACACATATTTTCGTAGTAAACGAGTACTTCCGTGCCGCTGCCAGCGCGGCAGCCGGGGAGTACCTGTCCACGATGATCTTGTGCTCGATATAGGCGGCAAAGGCGTGGTCGTTCCCGATCTTCAGCGGCCTTCCCTTGGCGGTTTGATTGTAGTCGTGTATCTGCTGGCCCTTGTCCGCCGAGTACCGCAGCTTGTCATAGTACCCGTAGTTGTGGAGATACTGCCCGCGTTTGATCTCGTTGTAGACTGTCTGACGGCAGCAGCCCAGCTTCCGGGCTATGTAGCTCACCGGCTTTTTCTCATCCAGCAGCGTTTGCAGGATGATCCGCTCCTCTTTTGTCATGTAGTGTCCCATGAGAGCCTCCCTTATCTTTCAGGATAGTTCGTGGTCTTTCGATAATTGTAACACAAATCGCCGGTCGCTGCCGGCGCTGCTGCAGCAATCTTGTGTTACGCCGTGCCCCGCGTCCCCATGATATGAGATCGCGTCAGCAGGACCTGCGGTGCAGGTCCTGTTGTCTGCACAACGCAGGGAAACGCCTGTCTGTCAAGACCGCCCGCAAGGGCGCTCTGCATGAAAAAAGCAGCTCCCCCGCGAGAGCTGCCTTTTTTCGTGGTCTTGACTGGCGAGGTGTTTCCATGCTACATCGCGCAGCGATACCGCTTTGTAACACAGCCCGCCGCCAGCTGCCAGGCGTCCGGTGGCGCTGTTGTGTTACATCAAAGTTTGATATTTTTTGTCATTTGTCAATTTTCTTCTTGACACCCGGCGGAGGGATGTTCCGCGCCCCGGCGCGGGTCACGATCTTTCGGCAGGCAAAAGAAGAACCGCCAAAGGCGACCCTTCTTTTTATATCCCGGCGTAGAGGGTCACGTCGCGGCCATGCACCGACAGCAGGTCCTCCTCCCGCATTTTCTTCAGCTCCCGCATCATGGCGCTGCGGTCGGCGGAGATATAGTCCGCCAGGGCACTGAGGGAAAAGGGCAGGGAGAAATCGCTGCCGCCGGATCTGGCGGCCAGCAGGGAGAAGTAGCACAGGAGCTTGTCCCGGATGCTGCGGCGGCTCAGGACCTCCACCCGCTCGGACAGGGCGGTGGCCTTGTCCGCCACCAGGCGGAACATATTCTCCACCATGCGGCTGTGGTGGGCGCAGGCGTTTTCGCAGCGCTTGGTGACCTGACTGGCGGCCATGAACCACACGCGGCAGGGGCGCTCCGCCACCACGGTGATGCTGTCGCCGGCCACGTTCTCGAACATGAGCATCTCGCCGAACACGCCGCCGGCCTCCAGATGCTCCAGAATGGTGCGGCCGCCGTGGCGGTCGATGCGCTCCACCACGGCGCTGCCCTCGGCCAGGATGCCGATAATGTCGCGGTGGGCGTCAAAGTCGTAGATCACCTCATCGGCGCGGAAGCGCTGCTCCCGCACGTCGAAGCAGGCCTTCATGGCGGCACGGGACTCGGGGCTGATGCCCTCAAACAGAGGGGAACGGCTCTGCTCCACGGTCATGCCCCCTTTCGGGCGGCCAGCCGGCGGTCCCGGCGGCGGCCTACGATGAGGTAGACGAAGATGTAGGCGATGCAGCTGGTGAAGATGCCGGAGAGCACGTCAATGGCGGCGTGCTGCTTGACGAACACGGTGGCGGCGATGATGACAAGGCCATACAGCGTGACGCCCCAGCGCCAGGCGGGCTTTTGCAGGCCCGGCGTGTGCCACACGGCGGCCAGCGCCGCCATGACGCCCAGCACATGAACGCTGGGGAACACGTTGGTGTTGGTGTCGATGGAGTAGGTGTACTCCACCAGCCAGGTGGCAAGGTTGTGGTGCTCCATGACGGCGGGGCGAAGATCCTGGCCATTGGGCACGAGGATGCAGAACACCACGGCGGTGGTGAACGTGACCATGATGAACCACATATAGCGGCGGAAGCCCTCGCCGTCCTTCAGGATCAGGTAGATGCCCAGCACCACCAGCAGGGGACTCCAGGAGACGTAGGGGAAGATGAACCACTCGCAGAAGGGGATGGCGGCATCCAGCGGCGTCTGGGTGGCCCAGTAGTTATCGGTGATGAAGTGCTCGATGATGAAGAACATGGCTAGATAGACCGGCAGGTAGAAGCCCCACCAGGCGTGGGGATGGGTCTTGAAGAAATGCTTGATGGTCTGCATGGTGTGTGTTTCCCTCCAGAAACAGATTTGAGATAGCATTCCGCATTGTAGCAGATTTTACCGGGGGATGGCAAGCCCTGTGTGATATATGTCACAATTATTTTACAACTCAGGCAGGCGGGGCGGAGTGTCTGACGCGCTGGACAAGCGGCGAAGAATGGGGTATACTGTCTCCATTGCATGAAAATGAGGAGGAGCACCCCTATGGAGATCAAAAAGCGGCAGGACATCCCGGAGAACCGGCAGGTGCGGCTGACGATAGCCGTGGACGCGGAGACGTGGCAGCGGTCGCTGGCGCGCTGCTACGACGCCATCAAGTCCATCGCCCCGGTAGAGGGTGAGGCCACGCGAGCCAGCATCGAGGCCAAGTACGGGCCGGAGTTTCTGTATCAGGAGGCCGTGAACGACACGTATCCCCAGGCGCTGGTGGAGGCCATCCAGCAGGAGGAGCTGCTCATCGCCGGGACGCCCACGCTGACGGTGGAGGAGATCGGGCCGGAGGGATACACCTTCGACGCCGTGATCGACCTGTACCCGGAGGTGACGCTGGGTGCGTACAAGGGGCTGCGGGCCGCGTACCCGGAGGTGGAGCTGAGTGAGGAGGACACCCAGGCGGCGCTGGAGGAATACGCACGGGCGCATCAGGACGTGACGCACCCGGAGCGGGCGGCCATGGGCGACGAGGTGGTCATCGACTTCGAGGGCTTTCTGGACGGCGTGCCCTTCGAGGGCGGTAAGGGCGAGCAGCAGCCCCTGCTGCTGGGCAGCGGGTACTTCATCCCCGGCTTTGAGGAGCAGGTGGCCGGCGCGGCCGCAGGCGAGGAGCGGGACATCCGCGTTACGTTCCCCGCAGCGTACACGCCGGAGCTGGCGGGCAAGGACGCTGTGTTCCATATCAAGGTGCATGAGATCACCCGGCGGGCCGCGCCGGTGCTGGACGATGCGTTCGCCGGAAAGCAGGGGTTTGAGGATGTGTCCGCCCTGCGGCGGGCGGTGATGGAGGGCGCGGTGGCCCAGAAGCAGGCGCAGGCCGCCCGGCAGTTCGCCGACGCGCTGGTGCAGCAGGTCATCGACGGCATGACCGTGACCATCCCCGACGCCATGGTGGAAAACCAGTTGGACGGGCTGATCGCCCAGCTGCGGGGGCAGCTGGAGGGCCAGGGCGCGACGCTGGAGCAGTATCTGGAGTACAGCGGCACGACCATGGAGCAGCTGCGCGAGCACGCACGGGAGCAGGCCGCCACCGCGGCGCGGTACGAGCTGGCCATGACGGAGATCGCCCGGCGGGAGGGCATCGAGATCACGGAGGAGGAGCTGGAGCAGCAGTATGGCGCGCTGTCCGCCCAGTACGGGCTGAGCCGGGAGCTGCTGCGCCAGCAGCTGCCGCCCATGAAGCTGCGGCACGACCTGAAGCTGGCCCGGGCGCGAGCCGTGGTGGTGGAGAATGCCAAGAGGATATAACGGCACATAGCGCAAAAAAGAACCGCCTCCGGGCGGTTCTTTTTTATGTACTGTCACTTGGTCTTGATCAAATCCCGCACCACCAGCATGATGTGGTCCGTCTGCTCCGGTGTCAGACGTTCGATCTCGCGCAGTAGCTCCTTTGATTTCTGCGGCGCGGTGGCGTCCGTGTTGAAAAACTCCTGCGGGGTGATGTTCAGGTAGTCGCAGATCGCAAATAATTCCGCCAACGAAGGCAGTGATTTCCCTGAGGAAATATTATTGATGTACCCTCGACTATGCCCTAAATCATAGCTCATTTGGTATTCCGAAACGCCCTTCTGCATCCTCAATGCAGTGATGCGTTCACGAACAAAAACACTGTCCATATTTTCAGCCTCCTTTGAAAAAAGAATAGCTGAATACAATGCAGAAATATTCTTTTTATAGACTTCAAAACTATTGATTAGCCCGCCAAAAGATGTTATTATCGTTTTATACAGTGCGTATCAGCACTTAGTAACATTTTAGGGATGATTTGGAGGGCGACAACGGTATGGAAAATCAGACGAACAATAACTCTGTCCCTGCGGAGGAATCACCGCAAATTGCAAATCCGCTGCTCAAGCGTGCATTTATGTTTTTGGAGGATGGCAATTGGGAAAGTGCCGATGAATACTGTGAAAAAGTATTGGATCAAAACCCCGAAGATGCGTATGCCTATCTGGGAAAGCTCATGGCAGAATTAAAGGTTGGCCGGAAAGAGACACTTGCCGATTGCGAACAGCCTTTTTCTGACAGTTCCAATTATCAGAAGGTATTACGTTTTGGGAGTAAAGCACTCATTCAGGAGGTGGAAGAATATCATAAATCCGCCATTGAGCGGCTGCACAAAGAATTTGCACAGCTGCGGGAAAAAATCGCGCCATACCAAAATGCGCTTCAGGGAATGATATGCTGCGGAAGAAACCATTTCGTAGGGCTGCGTGCCGATGGAAGAGTGGTCGCCGCGGGAGACGACTCAGGGGATCAGGATTTCAATGTGCAGGATTGGCGCGATATCATCGGGATCACGGCTGTCGGTGACGACACATTTGCGTTACGCTCCAATGGAACTGTTACGAAGGAATTACACGAAGATGAGAACGAAAATAACTGGTACGGAATTTTTGAAGAGCATCGCCAAGAGATAAAACGCTGGAAAAATATAGTCGCTATTTCGGGAGGTGGTAACGGCTTCATGGGTTGTGGCCATATTGTAGGTCTACGCGCTGACGGAACAGTGGTTGCCGCAGGGAACAACAATAACGGGCAATGCAACGTAGAGGCATGGCACGATATTGTGGCCATTGCAGCAGGTACTAATCACACTGTAGGCCTGCGCTCTGACGGCACGGTCGTATCCACTAAGTATTCGCGTAAAGATGATATTTTTGCTCGGGATCAGGTGCAGGACTGGCGGAACATCATCGCTATTGCGGCAGGAAAACACACCGTCGGATTACGTTCTGATGGAACGGTAGCAATCACCGGCGGGGACGGGGATAGGCCATTTGACCGCAATCAAATACGGGAATGGCGTGATATTGTGGCCATTGCAGCAGGTGAGTTCCATGTGATCGGACTGCGCTCTGACGGGACCGCGGTTGCACCTGAAGTGAATAGGTACTATGGCAGCAAGTGTGATGTGGAAGATTGGCGTAATGTTGTGGCCATCACGGCGTACGGGGAAAACTCCGCTGCCTTGTGTGCGAATGGCTCGGTGATCGTGGGGGATATCCTGTATGAAGGTGATGTTCAAAAATGGGATCTTTTTGGCTCTGGCGGCATCGATGGATGTATCGAACATTTTAAGGCTCGAAAGGCTCGCGCAGAAAAGGCGGAAGCCGAGCGAAAGGCTGCAATAGAAAGAGCAGAAGCCGAGCGGAAGGTTGCAATAGAAAGAGCGGAAGCTGAGCGCAAGGCTGCAACAGAAAGAGCAGAAGCCGAGCGAAAAGCCGCCGAAGAAAAAGCGCGAGTAGCGGCAGAAAAGCACCGGCAAGAGAAGATTGCGGCACTGGAGGCAGAGCGCACCGATCTTCAGGCGCGCGTACTCGCCGTTCAGGACGAGCTGGCCAATCTCAAGGGACTGTTTACCGGCAGACGCCGCAAGGAGCTTGAAGAAAAAACTGCGGAAATCATGTCACGCCTGCATGAGATCAGCAAAGAATTAAAGACGCTTGGCGCAAAAAGGTAACAAACTCAATTTCTGCACAATCAAAAATACTATTAAAAAGGAGATTACAAAAATGGCAAGCAGTACATATCTTGGAATTTGTCCCAAATGTCAGATGGATATGCTTGAGGCGGTAAGTGAAAGAACCGGCGGGTTCAGCGCAGGGAAAGCCGCGCTGGGAGCGGTCATTGCAGGGCCGATCGGTCTTGCGGCTGGCGCACTTGGAAAGAAAAAAACCACCTATCGCTGCCCTAAGTGCGGCTACACCGTGGAAAAATAGGGCAAAGAGGAGAGCGAAATGCTCTCCTCTTTTTATGGGGATACGGATTGCCGCGACCAGTGTGAGGACTGGTCTCGCAATGACAACGCAAGAAGCCTGAGCGGACAATCCCTCCGTCACGGCTTTGCCGTGACACCTCCCTTTACACAAGGGAGGCAAGCGGGAGGGGCTCTGCCCCTCCCCTACGGAAAATCAATACATATCAATACATCTTCTGCATTACTGCGTTACGCGGCGGACAGCGCCGAAGTACCACGCGCCAAGGCCGTCGTTCACCGCGCCGGCCACGCCGTCACGGAGCTGGTAGGGCTGGCGGCGGCTGTAAAGCGGGATGACGCTGCCGCTGTCCAGCAGCAGCTGCTCCGCGTCCTTCAGGTAGGCGTCCCGGGCCTCGGCGCTGGCGCTGCCGGCAGCCACGCGCATAAGGATGTCATAGGCGTTCATGTGGAGCTGGGCGTAATTGCGGCTGTCGCCGCCGCGCCAGGGGTCAAGGCAGGCGGCGGCATCGCTGCAGGCGGCGGTCAGCTCCATCAGAGCCAGGGTGTACTCGCCGGTGGTCAGGAGCTGGGTGTATTCCTCGTTGGCGACGCCCTGGAGGGTGACCTGAAGGCCCAGCTTCTCGCGCCACGTCTGCTGGAGCAGGCGGGCCAGGGCGGCCTGACCGCTGCCGCTGTCGTAGAGCAGCGTCACCGTGCCCAGCTGCTCCATGGCGGCGGCGCTGGTATAGCCGGCCTGGCGCAGCTCCGTGATGGCCTGGGTGCAGCGGTCGTTATAGGTGTCGGGGTCGTTGTCGATGAGCGAACCGTTGACGGCACGGAAGTCCTGACCGCCGGTGGTGCGGATGCCGTCGGGGACAAGGCCGTCGGCAGCCGCATAGCTCGCGCCCATGCTCTCCGCCAGGGCGGTGCGGTCCACGGACAGGCTGAGGGCGTGACGCAGGCCGTTCTTCTCCAGGCTGGTGGCCATCTGATTGACCAGCAGCAGGCCCACGGTGGGGTCACCGCCGCTGACAGCGGGGTCAGATGATGCACCCACCACCACGTCCACGCGGCCCGCGTTGGCGGCGGCCTGCTCCTCCGTTTGCAGGACCAGCTCCACGCGGTCCAGGGAGATGTGCTTGGCGCTGTAGTGACCCTCCTGCTTATGGAGGGTCAGGCGGTGGTAGTCCGTCCAGTCGCCGCCCCGGCGGAACGGACCGTTGCCCACAAAATAGGTACGGCTGGAGGCCCAGTCGTCATCGCCCTCCACCGCCTTCTGCCGGACGGGCATGGTGGCGGGGGCGGTGCAGACGCTGTTCAGAAAGTAGGCGCATGGGCCGGTGAGGGTGACCTCGAGGGTGTGGTCATCGGGGGCGCTGACCTGGAGGGCGTCAACATCGCCGGCGCGGGCCTCATCGTAGCCGGAGACTACGGAGAGAATGGCGGCGTTGGGGCTGGCGGTGTCCGGGGAGACGAGGCGCTTCCAGGCGTAGACGAAGTCCGCCGCCGTGAGGCGGCTGCCGTCGGACCACACCGCGTCGCCGCGGAGGTGGAAGGTGTAGGTCACCGTGCCGTCGTCGTTGCTCGTCTCCTGCCAGGACTGGGCCACGGCGGAGACGGACTTCTCGCCGTCCCAGCGCAGCAGGTTATCGAACACGTGGAGCACCACGGTGCGCTCCGCCGCCGTGGCGGCCATGGCGGGGTCCATGGTGGTGAACAGGCCGGTCATGACCACCGACAGCTTTTCCTCGTCGTTGGGGTCTTCGTCACAGCCGGTAAGCAGACCGGCGGTCAGGCACAGGGCCAGCAAAAGCGCCAAAAGGCGGTATATCCGTTTCATACAGTCCTCCAGAGGGGTAGATTGCTTCTATTATAAATGTAAAATGTGAAAAAGTAAAGCGGGACGGGGATTTCCCCGTCCCGCTGGTTGTATGAGCTTACTCCACCAGGAGCTGGGCGATCTGCACGGCGTTGGTGGCGGCGCCCTTACGCACCTGGTCGCCGCAGCACCAGATGTTCAGGCCGTTGTCGGAGGTCAGGTCGTCCCGGATGCGGCCCACGAACACCAGGTCCTGATCGCTGGTCTCCAGGGGCATGGGGTAGCGCTTGTTGGCCAGGTCGTCCACCAGCTTGCAGCCGGGGGCGGCGGCGATGAGCTCCCGCGCCCGCTCCACGCTGATCTTCTCCTTCGTCCGCACCACGATGGAGACGCTGTGGCTGCGGACCACCGGCACGCGGACGCAGGTGCAGCTGACCTTCAGCTCCGGCAGGTGCATGATCTTGCGGCCCTCGTTCTGCATCTTCATCTCCTCGGAGGTGTAGCCCTCGAAAGCCTCGCCGCCGATCTGCGGGATGACGTTGTAGGCGATCTGATACTGGAACACCTGGGGAGCGACGCTCTTGCCCTCACGCAGCAGCTCCACCTCCTCCATCAGCTCCTTCGGGCCGCCTGCGCCTGCGCCGGACACGGCCTGGTAGCTGGAGGCCACGATGCTCTCGATGGGGCTGTCGTGGTTCAGGGCGTTGATGGCCACCAGGGAGACAATGGTGGTGCAGTTGGGGTTGGAGATGATGCCCTTGTGCTTTTTGGCATCCTCCGGGTTGATCTCAGGGATGACCAGCGGTACGTCCGGGTCAAGGCGGAAGGCGCTGGAGTTGTCCACAAACACCGCGCCGGCCTTGACGATGGCGGGGGCGAAGCGCTTGGCGATGTCGTTCTCCGCCGCGCCCAGGACGATGTCCATGCCTTGAAACGCCTCATCACAGGCCAGCTCCACGGCGATGTCCTGACCGTTCCAGGGCAGCACCTGGCCCACGGAGCGCTCCGAGGCCAGCAGGTGCAGCTCGTTCACGGGAAAATCCCGCTCCGCCAGCACCTTCATCATTTCACGGCCTACCGCGCCGGTAGCGCCCAGAATGGCAACCTTATATTTTTTCATGGTAATGACTCCTCCTTTTTTATTTCACAAAGCTGTCGTACAAGACACGGATGGCCCTCTCAAAGTCCGGGCCGTCCACGCCGACGATGATATTCAGCTCCTCCGGGCCCTGGGTGATCATGCGGATGTTGATGCCGTTTTCGCCCAGCTTGCCGAAGATCTTGCCGGATGAGCCGGGCTTGAAGGCCATCTTACGGCCGACGGCGGCCACCACGGCCATGCTGTCGCTGATGTGCAGGCTGTCGGGCTTGATCTCCTTTTCCAGGTCGCCCATGGCCTGATAGATGTACGGGGCGGACTTGCCCGTCTCCACCACCAGGGAGACGCTGTCGATGCCGGAGGGGATGTATTCCACATTGATATTGTAGCGCTCCAGCACCTCGAGAATGCGGCGGATGACGCCCAGCTCGGAGGACATTCCGTTCTTGGTCAGGGTGATGACGGAGAAGCCCTTCTTGCCGGCGATGCCGGTGATCATGCTGCCGCTCTCCATGTCGGCCTGAGACTCGTCGAAGTTCTCCCGGATCATCGTGCCGGGGTGGTCGGGCTGGTTGGTGTTGCGGATGTTCAGGGGGATGTTCTTCTCCCGCACCGGGGACACCGTGCCCTCGTGGAGCACCTGCGCGCCGATATAGCTCAGCTCGCGGAGCTCGGCGTAGGTGATGCGCTCGATGGGACGGGGATCCTTCACGATCTTGGGGTCGGCCATGAGGAAGCCGGAGACATCCGTCCAGTTCTCGTAGACATCGGCATCCAGCGCCGCCGCCGCCAGCGCGCCGGTGATGTCGCTGCCGCCGCGGGAGAAGGTGTGGATGCTGCCGTCGGGCATGACGCCGTAGAAGCCGGGGATGACCACCCTGCGGCCGGAGGCCGCGCGGCGGAGGTTCTCGTAGCTCTGGTCCTGATCTACCGTGCCGTCCAGCCGGAACTTCAGCCACAGGGAGCTGTCCAGAAAGTCAAAGCCCAGGTAGTCAGCCATGAGCCGGGCGGCAAAATACTCGCCCCGGGACACCAGCTCATCGGCGCTGATGCCCTTTTCCATTTTGGCGCGGAGCGCATCAAACTCCTGCTCCAGCGGGGTGGACAGGCCCAGCGCGTCCCGTATCTCCAAATACCGGCTGCGGACCATATCGAACACGCCGTCGCAGCTGACGCCGTATTGCAGGTGGGCGTGGCACAGGTACAGCAGGTCGGTGATCTTATGGTCGTTCTTGAACCGCTTTCCCGCGGCGCTGACCACCACCACCCGGCGGCTGGGATCGGCCTCTACGATGGAGCGCACCTTGGCGAACTGGGTCTCGTCCGCCATGGACGAACCGCCGAATTTCAACACTTTTAACATACGTCTCGCCTCTTTCGCTGTTATTTTCCGTGAGGGCTTTTCTTCGCGGCGACAAAAAATTTCTTTTTGTCTATGAGAGAAAAACACTTGCTTTTTTGTTGGAGACAGTGTATCATAGGCCCATCGCAAATGCAAGAGTAAATTTTTCGGAGGTGTTCCTCATGAACTATCACAGCACGCGAAACGAGCAGCTCACCGCCTCCTCCACCCACGCGGTGCTGCAGGGCATCGCCCCGGACGGCGGCCTGTATATCTGCGACCCGGCCAGGCTGGACTTCGACTGGCGGGCCGCCCTGGAAAAGTCCACACTGGACATGGCGGCGGACATCCTCCACGCGCTGCTGCCGGACTTTGACGATATGCCCGCGCTGGTGCGGGCCAGCTACAAGGACAAATTCCCCACCTCCGACCTGACACCCCTGACGCCGGTGGCGGACAAGTACGTGCTGGAGCTGTACCACGGGCCCACCTCCGCGTTCAAGGACGTGGCGCTGTCGGTGCTGCCCCACCTGATCGGCGCGGCGGCCAAGGCCGAGGGCATGAAGGGTGACGTGGTGATCCTGACCGCCACCTCCGGCGACACCGGCAAGGCGGCTATGGAGGGCTTCCACGACGTGCCGGGGACGCGGATCATCGTATTCTATCCCTACGGCGGCGTGTCCGCCGTGCAGCAGGCACAGATGGCCACCCAGACCGGCGGCAATGTGAAGGTGTGCGCCGTGCGGGGCAACTTTGACGACGCGCAGACCGGCGTGAAGGCCATTTTTGCCGACTGCCAGGGCAAGGATCTCCACGGGGCGATGCTGTCCAGCGCCAACTCCATCAACATCGGCCGGCTCGCGCCCCAGGTGGTGTACTACTTCCGGGCCTACGGCGACCTGGTGAAGGCCGGGCGCATCCAGCTGGGCGACAAGGTGGACTTCACCGTGCCCACCGGCAACTTCGGCGACATCCTGGCGGGCTGGTTCGCCAAGTGCATGG